>Ga0209749_1000293_pt1 | contig 76501 bp, 67 predicted proteins | sample EPASupsiteSAE347_FD_187267 | JGI IMG/M metagenome (GOLD analysis project Ga0209749, IMG submission 187267) | Bioremediated contaminated groundwater from EPA Superfund site, New Mexico - Sample SAE3-47 (SPAdes) (version 2) | ecosystem: Environmental > Aquatic > Deep subsurface > Groundwater >... | reverse complement strand
ATCTTTGGCTGTTTTCAGCCAGGAAAACTTTATAGCCTGTTTTAAACCTAGATTACTTAGTTTATTATATTCTATCTCATTCATATTTAGCACTTTTTCAATACCCCCTGAGATTGAATTGACATCTTTAGGATCAACATAAATTCCAGCATCACCAGCTACTTCAGGAAGACTACCGACATTAGACAAAACAGTTGGAGTTCCACAAGCAAAAGCATTTAAAACGTCTAACCCAAAACCTTCCCAAAATGATGGAAGAACAAAAACCTTAGCTCCTTTGAAAAATGCTGGTTTATCTTTTTCTTCAACGAAACCAGTAAATACAATATTTTCTCTAAGCTTAAATTTTTCTACTTTCTTAAAGATTGATTCATACATCCAACCTTTTTTCCCTGCTATAACTAATTTTATTTGAGGAAAATCTTTAATTATTTCTTTATAAGCATCAATTAAACCATCAACATTCTTACTAGGTTTGAGTGTACTTAAAAACAAGATATAGTCACCAACTATAGAATATTTTTCCCTTATGCGTCGCACATCTTTTTCAGATACATTAATGTTATATTTTTGATTATCATACGCGAGGTGAGTAACATATGTTTTTTTCGAAGCAAAAGGAAAATGTCGTACAATATCCTGTTTTGTACTATTTGATATTGCTATGATTGCCTTTGATACAATTATTGAATAAGCACTCCATATTTTTAACTGCCAAAGTGTTATTTTTTTAAATTGTGTCGAAAAATTGAGGAAACCTAGGTCCATTATTGAACATATTCTAGGCATAAGACCTGTTAGTGGGACATAATGACTTGGAGAGAAAAATATATCTGGTTTATCCTTTGAGAATAAAAGATAAGGAGTAAGTTTTTTTAAAATCCACACATTGTTACCAGGAAGAATCTTGTATTCAAAGTTTTCAGTCTCATAAGGTAGATCTTCTAAAGGCTTATTTTTCAGGAAAACTATAACATGATGTTTACTTTTCCATTCATCCTGTAGCTTTTGGATTCCCCAAAGTAATTCGAAACAATATTGGTTTACTCCTACCCTATTTTTAAGATTCGCTTCATTACCGTCAATGCCAATTATCATTTAAGTTTATTTATTTGATTCTTTATATACACTAAGTGTTTCTTTTGCCGCTTTGTCCCACGAAAAATCCTTTACCCTATTTAAACCTTTATTTATCAAACCTTTTGGCCCATTAAGAGCTTTAATTATTCCATCTGCAATTGAAGTAGAATTATATGGATCTACCAATATGGCGGCATCTCCAGCAATCTCTGACATAGAAGAAATACTAGATGTCACAACTGGGCATTCACAAGCAAAAGCTTGTAAAATTGGCAACCCAAATCCTTCATAGAAAGAAGGAAATACTAATGCATCAGCACCTGAATAAAGACACGACAAAGTCTTGTCATTAACTATGCCTGTAAATACTATCCCTCTTTTTTGATCATAGGTATTATCAAATCTACCTACAATAACAAGGTTAATATCTTTTCCTGCTCTTGCCAATTCAAATCCTCTTACAATTCCTTTTATATTTTTTCTTTTACCTGTTCCTACAGCTAAAATATATTTTCCTCTAATTTTAAATCTGGATTTTACTTTCTCTATTTCTTCTAAGTTCTGTTTTTTGAAAGCATCCCCAGATGCTTCGTAAATTACTCTAATCTTAGTTGCATCATAACCAAGTCTTAGTAATTCATTCTCTGTAGCTTTTGAAGGAACTATTACTTTATCTACTTCTGCAAAAATTCTTTTTAACCTTCTTTTGTGTACTTCAACAATATTTCTATCATTAAGCTTTGGGTAAATAATCGGAGCTAAATCATGGATAGTCGTCACATTAAAACAATTTGTTTTTGGTTGTACCCAATCAGAAGAATGGAAAACATCAACTTTACCTATAAATGTCTCAATTGGTAAAAAATGAACCTTGTTGAATAAAATATCAGAAATATTCGAAGAAAAAGGATAGACCTTTAACTTAAACTTGGATTTATATTCAGAAAAATGCTGAACATTATCGATTAGGACTTGCCTGCTTCTTAAAGCCCCTCCAAATAAAACATAATTATTCTCGTTATCAGCCTTAAGCAAGTGCTTAACAAGGGATCTGGTATAGAAAGATACGCCTGTACCGTAAACTATCTGTGAAATATCAATTCCAATTCTCATAAACAAAATTATATCCGATTATTACCTAGAAAGGTAAATTATATTTCCAACACCATTAAAGCTGGAGTAAATTTCTTTATTACTAAAATCTTCTGAAAGAAGAATATCGTAGGTTACTCTCTGAGGATCCATAATATCCTGAAGATATTCAAAATAATAAACGCCAGTTTTGTTTCTTAAATAAGGCTCCAAATTCTTATATGTTTTCTCATAGTCAGCTGCAATATTATTGGTTGCACCTAGTGTGTTTGATAAATCCTTTGCATACCACTGATATGGTGCAAATGGTTCCGGATTTGCAAAGACAACCAGTTCATTTTCTTTTACATTAGACTCTATAAACTTTGTAGCTTCTCTCCAATCCTCTCTTTGAAACTTAATATTGCTAAAGTACAAAGATAGATTAAATATACTTATTGCCAAAATTGAAAGAATTAGAGTAAGTTTTACTCTTTTCTCTTTAAAAAGAGAAATTCCATATGCAACCAAAATATAAAAGGCTGGTAAAACAAAGATGAATCTGAAATATATAAATGCAGGAAACAAAAAGGATAATAAAAATACCAAAGTGATTGGTACAAATAACCAAAGAATGTGAATTGATATCTTTTTAAATCCTTTAAGGCTATTAACTAAACTGACAATAAAGGGTATGGAAAAAATTATTACAAGAGAAAGATATAAATAAAAATTACCAAAAGAAACCCTTCCGATAATAAATTTAACCCAGACTAAAGATAGTTGTTTTAAAGTTGCACCACCTGCAACCATTTTCCAAGTAGGTAAAACCTTAAGCAAAATTTGACCTGCATTTGACTGAAAAAGAAAAGTTGGTAACCAAAACAGACCTAAAATACCTAAGGGAATATGACTTAAAATAAACTTAACCCACCAGTTTTTACCCTTTTTACTTAATATTGCGTACATAAAAATAACCGGAAACAAAAATACTGGCAAATAATCAGAGAAAAATAAAAAGATTATTGAAACCGAATAAAAAAACCAGTTGATAAACTTTGTTTTTTGCTTTAGTACTTTCAGAAAGAAGTAAACAATCATTGAAGAAAATAGCCCAGTAAAAACATACATTCTGGCTTCTTGCGAATAATAAACATGCAAAGGAGAAAAAGCCATCAAGATTGAAGCAATTAAAGGAAAAGAAAGTAAGTCGAACCTTACTTTTTCTTTAACTTTATTTTTGTCTTTTATATAAAGCTCACATATTTTATAAACAAAAAAGACAGTTAAGGTTCCCACTAAAACTGAAAGCATTCTAATAGAAACTTCTGAGTAGCCAAACATGTTTGTCCAAGCTTTTAAACTTAAATAGTATAAAGGCGGATGATTGTCACCTTTTGAAAACTGGGTCAGAATTTGAGCAAAAGTTTGATTTTTAACAACCAATGCTCCGATTGCCTCATCCAGCCAAAAAGACTGATTAAGAGAAATTAGTCTAACAGCGAAAGCGATAATCAGTATCAATATTAAACCCATCTTATTTGGCTAAGTTTTTACTAAAAATACTAATTAATATTCCACAAAATACTCCAAAGTCATATATAACTTTGAATATTACAAAAACACTTTCTCCATAAACAATATATTTATAAAATCCAATAATTACTGAAATAGGTAAACTTGATCTAACTAAAGCAAAAATCTTTCCTAATAAACCAAACTTATATTGTCTCTTTCCAACCCATTTGGCATGTAAGAATATTTCTTTCAAACTTGATGGATTTTTATGATAAAACTTTGCATTTTCTGCAATTTCTGCTTCATAATCAAGTTTTTCACTTAAACTCCAATCATCGTTATATCCACCAGGGGTAAATCCTTTTACTTTTTCAAATTCACTTTTAAGAATTGCTCTAAACACCTTTTGTTTTGAAGGATAATTTTTAGGATGTCTTTTTTTTGCTTCCCAACCCTCATTAATATTCCAACATCTAGCCCATACGTTTTCCCAATTAGAAACATATTCTTCCTTACTAAATGTGCCTTTTGCTTTTTTTTGTTCGATAGGTTTAACTAAATTTTTCAAAAAATCTTTATCAAAAGTCATATCTGCATCAACAAAAACCAAAATATCACCTTTTGCCTTAGAAGCACCTAAATTTCTTGCTGCACCTGGTCCCTTATGATTCTGTTTTAAAAAAATAAGCCTGTATTTTTTAGATTTAAAATTTGAAGCTAATTCCTGCGTGTTGTCAATTGAGCCATCATCCACGAGTATTACTTCAAAATCACTATAATCCTGCTTCTCAAGCGATTTAAGACAGTCTAGAAGCACTTTTAACTCATTGTACGTAGGAATAATAATACTTATCATTTTTTTGTAATATTTATTAACAATTCCTCATATTTTAATGAAATAATATCCCAACTATATTTTTTAGCTTGATTTAAAGCTTTTTGTCTGAAATTTAAATTTAAAGCTTTTTTCAAGGCTTCAGAATAGTTATTTATATTAGTAGGATCAACTAATAATCCACCTTCACCCACTATTTCCTTTCTAATTGGATCATCGTTAGCTACAACACCAATTCCTGAAGCCATAGCTTCAACCAAAACAATTTCAAATGCTTGATAATCTTCAGATGGAAGAGTAAATAAGTCTACTGATCTATAAACTAAAGGCATTTCATCAAAATTTGCACTTATTAGCTTAAATCTTTTTCCTAAAAGCTTCTCTCCAAGTTTTATTACTTCATCTTCTTGATCTCCTTTACCAGAAACTAGAAGGCTTACATTTTTAAGTTTAGCCACAGCTTTTATAGCTAAATCTATTCTTTTTTGTTTTATCAATGCCCCTGCACAAAATACAATAGGATTAGCTAAATTTATTTTATACTTTTCTCCATTTGGGTTAAATTTATTAATATCTACTCCATTTGGAATTACTTCCACATTAATAAAATTATTCATTCCTTTAGCCCATTTAGCTGCATAATCTGAAAGTGAAACAAATACATTTGGAAAACACCAAAGATTATTAATGTCATCCCAACCAATTCCGGATTGGCCTGAGATAATCATTTTCCCTCCATAAAGCCAGGTTACTATTCTTAATACCGCCGGCATCCATCCTCCATTTACAGGAATAAGCACATCGTATTTCTCTTTCCATATTTTAGAAACACATTTAAAAGTGAAAAAAAGAATTTTAAAACTCCAATAATCTACAAAAAACTTTCTTTTAAGAGTAGACGTTTCAACTTTTTTGTTCCAATTGATTCCAACATTTATTTTTTCGATTTTATATTTCTCATTTCCCTTTTCTTCTCCAGCCTGAAACACTGTAACTTTATGTTTTAAAGAAAGTCTATTTGACAACTCTTTAACATACGTTTCTGCACCCCTATCAACAAGTCCGTTATAAATATTTAAAAAAGCTATTTTCATTGATTAAGTAATAATATATCAACCTGTCCGTTTACTGTGTTAACGGGCTCATAGAAATTGTTAATAAAACTATCCAGTTGTGGAATTATATATGAGTTAGGAGAATTTTCTACAAATTTTCCTTGAACAATTACATTTGGTTTATTTATACCCATTTCATATACATATTTATTTTCAATAGAAGGATATTTTAAATACCAAGTCAGATATGGTGTCCAGGGCTTAAAAGAAGGAAGAGTATCTGTTAAGGGATAAATATTGTCCCAGTAATTAATTACCTGTATTTTTTCATTTGGCTTAACCTTTTCTTTTACTTCACTAACTACTTTTTTAGTTAAACTATCATAAAACCTAGTTTCTAATCCCCAATTCCTATAAATATATCTTCCTGATAAGAATATCACTGCAATAAATAACAAAGACCATATAATCTTCTCGATTTTTTTATTTGATTCAAAAAAAACTAAGGATGCAATAATTGCTACAAAGGAAAGTGCGGGTTGATAATGAAACCATTCCCACCTGGGATATGCACCTAAGATTCCAAAAACTGCCCAGACAATAAGTGGCCAATTTGTTTTCTTTTTAAACTTATAAACATATAAAACCAAAAACAAGAAAGGAATAAATGAAACAAGTAGCTCCCGAAGTGATGGAAAGTGAATTTGACCAAAAGCCCCAGGAAGATAAAAGATTCCAAACCTTATTGCCCAAAAAGTAAAATCAGGAAGAAATTTAAATAACCAAAATATTAAAAGAGTGATTAATGTGGGACTTAAAAATCCTAAAAGAAAATAATCCATTCCTGGCCAAGACTTTTTAATTGAGAATTCATGGCTACTAAATATCTGAAATAATATTGGAATAGAAAACCATATAGCTGTCTGTTTGGTAAAAACTACCAAAAAGAAAAATATTCCTGCAAATAAGTATTTTTTCTTGGTTAAAAAGAAATAAATTAAAAGTCCTAATGGAGCTAGGACCAAATCAAACCACAACCCATTACCCTGAAAAAAGATTAAAAGTGGAATGTATATAAATAGTGCAAGTAAAGCCTTCTTTTCGTCAAATAGTTTTTTGACAATAAAAAATAAGGTTAAGTTTGAAAACACAATGAAAGACCAAGTGAAATATTTTAACTGAGAAATTCCAACTCCAAATATTTTATTAAAGAAAGATAAAATAAAAATTAAAAAAGGTGTATGAACAATTGCAAAATCTTTATATGGAAACCACCCTTTCAAAATAAGATATGGCCATAAATTCATTTCTGGCCAAGCTGTGAATTGAATCTTAAAAAGAAAAATAATTTGTATCAATGAAAGAATGATTGCTATCAAATAGAGTTTTTTTTGAAATATGGAGACGATTTTTTTATTCATATACTATATTAACTTAATTTTACTTTCTGGATAAAATTCTGTCTAACCTATAAAGATTTATTCCATCACCTAAATCCCACGTACTTCCTATTCTAAAAGGTTTAAATGAGGTTACCTCCCAAGTTGTAACATCAGACATTCTTTCTGGGCTGTTTCTGGTAATAATATATAAAAAATTATTAGAAGGGTAATTTATAACTGATTCTGGCTTTGATCCACATATCTCAACTACATATCTTAACGGGTAGGCTCTTGTAACACTGTCTAAAAGAGCAGCTACATTAAAGTTTTGATGATCTAAAGAATCCTGGCAAATTATTTTTCCAGAATAAACAATTTTCTTCAGCGTCCACCCATCAGGCATTGAATATCCATGATTAAAATTTAATCTTCCTAAAGAGGAGTATAGATTCAAAACTACCAAAATCCCAATAATAATTATTCCTAACTTATTATTTAAAACATCTCCTATTGTTATTGATAATACTATTAATAATATTATCCAGAAAGGGATAAGGTAATGATGTCCCAAAGCAGAAAATACTATGCTTAAAATGATTGATACAATGACTAAAATAAAAGTTAATTTTTTAAGTTTCACAGAACAACTTGAGACCTTTTTGTTAAATATAAAAAGAATAAAAAGAAGGAAAATTAAAATACCTGCAAATATAAAATTGCCACCAAAATATAAAGAAAATCCTTTGAACCACTGACCAATAATATCCACTAGCTGAAATTTAATTCCGTTTTGGGGTCGATAATTAAACAAATATTTTGTATTTAATAAATTGTGTCTTAATTCAAATGCTATTGTCGGACTTATGCCTAAAATTATTCCAGAAATATAGCTCAGTAAATTTTTAAGATTTATTTTCTCGTAAAATATAAAATAAATAAAAATTGCAGCCAATAAACTGATATTCAATAAGTGTAGTTCAATCCCAATCCCGAGTGATAATCCTAATGATAAATACAAAAAAATATTTTTCTTTTCTAACAAAAATAAATAAATACTTATAACAATAAATAAGGGTAAAAAATGCTGATACAGTGGAGAATTACCAAAAATTATCAATTCTGGAGAAACTGCAAAAAGAAGTGTGCTTATTATTGCAATTCTTTTTGAGAAAAATTTAAGACAAAGAATATATAGAATAATAATATTTAATAGAGAATAAAAAACCGCAGCAATTGCTCCTGATATTGGATTTAAATTAAATAAAATAAAAAATGGATAGAGCATATATAAATAGATAGGTCCTTGAAAAAAATCATAACCTGAAGTCTTAATCCCTAGAAGAGTCCATTTGTGATATAAAACCATATCTTTAACAACTAAAAAATCTTGGCCTTGATCACCACCAAAAGTTGTTAAACTATCTAGTCTATATATCCTTAAAAAGAGTGCCAATAATAAAATAAAGAAAAAAAGAAGGTTATTTTTAAAAAAATTTAATATTTTTTTCATTGGACAATAAATACACCTTTTTCGAAATTATATGAATAAGTATATAATTTCGAAACCGCATTCTTCAAAAAGACTCTCAAAATATCATTTTCCATTGACACCCAGGAATATTCTAATCCAGGAATTAATTTAATTTCTAAACCTTTTTTAAGCTTTCCTTCTTTTCCTAAATTATCAATATTATTAATTAGTTCCAAATAACGATTTTTAAAATCATTCTTCCATGGATATTTAATAAGAAAACAACTATCCATTGCTTTCAAGTTAAGCCCAAAAAGACCGAAGACAGAAAATATTAGTACAGTTACAATTGCAATTCTCTTTTGAATACTACTTTTAATAAAAGTTATAGCTTTCAAAATACCTTCGATAATTATTCCAAAACCAATTAAAAGAAAAACTAATGGAATGTAATTGTAATAGGTTGATGTTCTATTCAAAAAAAGAAGTGCTGGAAAAAGAAAAATAATATAAGATGCCAAAAAGGGTAAGCTTTTAAGCTTTTTGGAAATTAAGTCAAAGATTACGAATATTATAAAAACAAAAGGAATTAATAATTTTTCTGAAACAGCTGGAAAAATCTGATTTAAATAAATTTTTAAATTCTGAAGAATAAGAGGAAAAGAAAATAACATGGTATAGCCATCTTCGTGTGGTTTACCAAAATAACTGGTAAATCCTCTTGCATAAAATAAAGAATATAAGACAAAAATAATAAAAAAGATAAAAAGATATTTAAAATTCTTCTTTATATCTCTTCTAATAGCTATCGTTATTAAAAACATAACAGGAACAGCTAAAAACGCTATCTCTTTTGTAAATATTGCCAATATATATAAAACAACTGAACATAAAAATGGTTTTATATCAAACTTTTTAGACCAAATGAGAAAACAAATAAACATACCCAACATAAACATAAGTGCTAAAACTTCATGAATATTTGAAAGCCAAGTAATGTAAAAAAAACCAAAAACAAAAGCAATTAAAGCAGCAATTTTCTTGTTTAAAATAATTTTATTAGCCAAAAAATAAAATAATATTCCGTTTCCTAAATTAATAAAAAACATTAACCAGTAATATGGAATTGGATTTGTCCCAAATAAATCAAAAAATAATTTAAAGGCATAAAAGCCGAAAATTATTTTATGTCCAACCCATATACCCTGAGGAGACATTGCCATGTTTAATATATCGAGATAAGAAAAGTTTGAAACTAAATAAAAATGTGTAAAATCATCTGAAAAGAAAAACGGATCATTTCTAAGTAGCCTAATAAAATAAAATATAAAAGGAATGGATACTAAAATAATTCTTGACCAATTTGATTTTAATATTTTATTAATAGGATAAAACAAAATTATTGAAGGGATAATATATTGTAAAAAAAGTGGAATTCTTACTCCAAAGGCAAAATAACATAATTTTTGTGAAAAAGTTTCCATATTTTAAAATAGTTTTATCTAATAAGAAATATTAAGTTATCCAATCTTTCTTGCAACCACCACAAAATGTGGTCCCCAATAATAGAATGGAAATATATTTATTCTAGATAATAAATAGCTTACTTTTTGCACGAAGGATGATCTACCAGATTCTTCCCCCCAACATGATGAATATTCCAAAATATTAAAATTGTTTTTCTTTAAATAATTTACCAAAGAGCCTAAATAAGGTTCTGTCTGGCAATCCCAATCAATTTCATATTTTTTCTTTGAAGAGATTGGTATTACTTTATTCCAATCAAGCTTATTAGTTTTTGAAAAGATTCTTAATAAATCATTTATGTAACCAAATATCAATTTCTTAATTCTTGAACTTTTATAGCAAGGTGAAGATCTGTTTGGAGAACCGTAATTAGGAGCAATTAAAACAAGTACTCCATTTAACTTTAATAATCTTTTCGCTTCTTTTAGCAATCTTTCAGGATTTTCTAAATGTTCTAAAACATATGCACTATAACAAAGATCAAATGTGTCATTATTAAATGAAATATTTCCTATATCTGATTTAAGAAATTTTAAATAAGGGTAATTCTTTTTTGCCATTAAAATAGCAGTATTACTTATATCAATCCCGTATCCCTTCTTTGTTATATTTTTATTAATTAGCCTTGCAAGTCTGGTTCCTTCACCACAACCAATATCTAATATTTTAGAAACCTTTCCATCAATATATTTTTGAAGAATTTTCATTCCAGGATGGGAATAGTCCATACTTCCTTCTTTTGCCTTTGTATAGTATTCTTTTGATTTCCAGATAGATAATTCCTTCATATATAAAAATTTAAATAATTGTTAGATTATTAACCTTAAGATAACAACTTCTCTTTTTTGTTTTCAAGACCATTTACAGCAATAAAAACTACAACAATATTGATAAACATAGTCATTCGTTGAAGAGCGTCGGGAATACTCAGATAATAACTAGGATTCTGTTTGTAATAAAAATAAGTTCCTGCAATAAGGACTAAACCATAACCTATATATAGTAATTGCCAGAACCAGTTGTCTGATTTAATTAATAAATTATAAATAAATAAGGCTATAAATATTAACCAATAAGGTGAATAGTGTTCATAAACTGACCATTTCAGAAAATTTGTAACAGGATAAAGTGCAGGAATAAAAAAGCAGCCCACCAATAAAATTAATGAGATTATAGTAATGATCTTTGAATGCTTTTTTATAATAGGAAAAGACAAAAGGATTAAGACAAAGTTAACAATTGCAAATGGAAATAATCTTACCCAAAAGGTAGACGCACTTAAAAGTACACCCATTAGCAAATCTCGCCAATTTTTATGTTTAATCCAAAGATAAATATATAAAGATCCAAGTATAAGGATTACTGTATAAGGTAAATTTGTGTATGCAACGAATGAACTTTCAAAAATCTTTGGAGTGAATAGACAAGCAGCTGCAATAAAAAATGAAACTGTGCTAGAAAATAAACGTTTTGCAACAAAATAAACTCCAGTTATCAATGAAATAGTAAATAAAGGATAAATCGGCATAGCGGTCCATAATCCAGTAAGATAAACCCAATAATGAAGTAAGGACGTATACATCGGATATTTTACAAATGACATTGTCGCAAGGGTCTCTCTAATAAACCCATTATCTAATAGAATTCTTGCACGAAAATCAAAAAGTGTAACTGCATCCCAATCAGTAACTGGAAAAAATAAACTTGTAACAAATACCGGAATAAACAACCAAAATATTGAAAATTTTAAAGTTGGTTTAATAGAATAATTTTTGTTAGCTAAAAACCAAGACAATAATATTGTTAATCCAATAAAAACGTAACCAGCAGAAAGTAAGTTAAGCTTAATATTTAAATAATAATTTAAAAGAAAAATTAACAAGGTAAAAATTATACTTCCAGAAATCCAAGAAAGAGCAAGTGACTCCATCATTCTTTTTTTTCCAAGAATAATTAAATTAATTAATAATCCTGGGATTACTAAAGAAAGTAATGCTACGGTACCGAATATGTTATTCATATATTCTTTCTAATAATTAGTCCCCACGGTTTTTGATCTTTCCACTGATTTGGATCCCAATCTGTTTTACTAATTATTATCTCTTTATCATTTGACCAATCATAAATAATAATAGTTTCAGCCGAAATTTTGAAATCTGGCCAAAGTTGATAATCTGCCCCATCTGATTCTGAAGAAATAAGAACATATTTAGAAGAATCATAAATATTTGTTGTAGTTATGGGATAAAGAAAACTATTCATAATTTCTATATTTCCTGTATGACGCCAAGGTAGTTCATTTGGAGGAAGAACAATACTAATATTTTTATCATCATGTAAATATCTTTTTATAAATTCTATAAATTTATAATCATTACCAAATACTGTAGTTTTTGATTTTTGAATAACAAAAGACGGTCCAAAAAATATATGATGAGTTCTTGCAAGCAGTAGACCGATTGATTTAATACCTACAGGTACAGAAACTAAACAAAAAACTGCAATTAAAATTGTTGTAAACAATTTAGCTTTTATTTGTAAAAAATAATTGACAGCCCAAAATCCAAATATTACTCCCGGAATAATTGCAAATCTGTGCAAATTAATATGATAATTGGCAAAAACATAATTATCATAATTAAAAAATTCTAAATAAAATAAATATGTCCAAATAAAAATCGTAACTATAGAAAATATCAACAAGTATTTATTTTTGGTCATTAACTTATTTTTGTTCATAACAAAGTTATATCGTGAACCTTCTTTTAAGCATTCTCAATGGAGTCTCCAAATAAGACCTGAATTTAAAAGCATGGTTCATTGTCTTCCATATATCCTGTACAAAAGATGGTTTTGACTTAAAAAAAACTTCTGGAAAATAAAAATCTTTTGAAAATGATTTTCCAATTTCATATTTAAATTTTTGCTTTCTTTTAATCACTTCCGAATCTTTCAAGATTTCTGATGATCGTTGTAAATGTGTGACATGTATATAGGGCGCGTTAATAAATTTAACCTTAGACGAATCTCTTTCTTGAATCATTTTGTTTTTTTCATCAAACCATCCAAAAACACCATATTCTCCCTTAGAATGTAATCCAGGAATATTTTTATTGTATGCTCGAAGATTGTAATGACCTTTAGGTAAACCTTTAAATTTATATTTTCCCGCTGCATTTTCTTGATAATGATAAATGTCTCCAACTAAGTTAAAAACCGGAACAATAACTGATTCTATTTGATTATTCCCGTTTCTAATTTCAGTAGTCACCTTTTCTATTGATTCATCCCACCAAATTTCATCGCCATCAACAATTAAAATCCAATCTACATTAGTAGAACTAGAATTGTCTTTATTGAACATTTCATCCCTAAATTTCTTTTCATCAAACTTTCCTGTAAAAACTTTTTTATCAAAAATAATTTCGGTAGAACCTTTATATTCTTTAATAAATTCATTAACTATTTTTACCGTATCATCAGTACTGCCAGTATCTACTATTCTTAATCTATCAACATAATCAACAACAGAAGAAATAGAGTACCAAATGAATCTAGCTTCGTTTTTTACTAAACAGTGAGCTGAAATTCTAGTCATTTTTATTGTAGTAATTAATAACTATTATCCATGAATATATAGCTAAAATAGTATTTACTACTCCAAAAGTTATTGTCGGACCAAATGTCCCATATTTAGGAATTAATACAAAATTTAATATAAAAATTGCCGCTATTTGGAAGAATGAAAACATACCAATATAAATAGTCTTTTTCATTGCATATATTATTGCTGTTACTGAAGGAACTGCACTCATATAAGGAATTAACCCTATGCATAAAGCTTGAAAAATTGGAACAGCAGACAAATATTTATCACCAAAAAGTATAGTAATAAATGGTTTTGCAATTAATATCCAGATAACAATTAAAACAATTATCCCTAAAGTAACTAAAGAGGATTTCAATAAATATTTCTTTTCATCTTCTTTATTATTGAAAGATGAAAATCTTGGTGCCAACACGTTTGCAAAACTTGATGATAGAACAATTATTAATGAAGATAATCTAGAAGGAATAGCATATATTCCAGTAGCAACTGACCCAGCCATTGCTGCAAGCATTTGAATATCTAATTTTCCAGATATTGAAGAAATTATTCTATTAACACCTATCCACCCAGAAAAGTTAGCTAAGTCACTATAAATTTTCTTATTAGGTTTGGCTGATAAAAATTTTGTTCCTGTAAACAGGAATCCTACAATTAATGAAATAAATACACTTAAACCATATGCAAAAAATGTAGTTCTAAGAGATAGAATACCTAAGCTGAAAAAGATAAAAGGTATTAATGCTTTAAATAGGCTTACGCTTACATCAATTAAAACAGATTTAAGAAACAATTTCTTAGCTTGAAGAATAAAAGGTAAAAAAGTACCACCAATAAAAAGAAGTGAAATAAAAGCAACCCAATATGCTGTTTCTTTATTATCATTGGCTAACCAGTTTTTTGATACATACCCAGCAAATATTGTTATTCCTAAAGATAAAACAATTGAGACCGCTAGTTTGATATTAAATGCTGCCTTAACATATTCATTCGCTTTTTTATCATCATTCTTACTAAAAAAAACTGATCCAAAACTAACTACGCCTGATGACAATCCAAGATCTGATAAGGAAACTAAAATGATAATTAAATTTGAGACAGCAGAAAAAATACCAAAGTCAGAAACGCTCAATACTCTTGCGATAACAATTGTAAATAAAAAACCCAAAAAAGCAGTCAAGCCATTGCCTGAAAAGAGAATTGCTGTATCTTTTGCAGTATCTGACTTTGCTAAACCAAATACATTTTTTACAAGTTTTTTCACTTTCAAAAACAATTTTAGTTTATTCTTTGGTAACTCACAACCAAAGATAATCTCAATTACCTTTTCAGTAGAAGTTTTACATATTCTTTTAAGAAAAAGAAGACATTATCTATAAATATCAAATTTGTTCCTTTTTTAATTAACTTTTTGTTCTTTTCAATAAAATTTGAATATACTTTAATAAGCTCACGAAAATCTAAATCTTTTATTTCTTCGTAATTAATAGAATTATTCCAATAAAATTGGAATTCATTATTTCCAAGCCATTTTTTAATATGAAATTTTGAAGTATAAAGTAGAGGATAATTTTTAGGAATTACTTTCATAACCCCTTTCTCTTCATAAAAAAACCATTTGTGATGACCTATTCCAGGAACTCTTCTTGGGCCAGTTTTCCAATCACTTAAATTTAAATGTGAATACTCCATATCTTTACCCATTGAAGGAGTAGAAATATATCCTCTTTTTGCTACTCTTGACATTTCATCCAAAAGTAAAAAGGGGTTATATAAATCCTCTAATGTGTGTGTACAAACGCAAAAATCGAATTCTTTATCCTTAAAAGGTAGCTTTTCTTTTGCAATATCTAGCTTAATAAAATTATTTGCCAATAGTTTACTTTTTCCATATGGAGCCTCCTCAGGCCTTAATATATCAACCAATGTATCAACATGGATTAGTTGATGTTGTTTCATGCTTCCACCAACGTCCAGTACTTTATCTGTTATTTTTATATTATATTTTTCGATCAATTGTTTATCAGAAAGTGCCATATTTATTATTTACGGACAAGAAGAACTGCTTTCGCAGAATAATTTTCATAAACGTCCTCAGCTTTTACATCAAAGGATGCTTCAAATTTATAGTTATTGTAAATATATTCATTCTTTATATTTTTAGGATCTAAAAATATCTGTTTCCACTCTTCACCCATATAATAATTTTCATCATCCATTAAATAACTTGTAAGATAAATTACATCTAAAGAATTTTCCTGTTTATTGGTTGGAATAATCATATCTGGTGTCACTGGATACCAAACAGTTCTTCTATCTCCATACCAACTTCCCCAAGTGTCAAGGTTAGTTAAAATAAGCTGATCTGAATTTGTATTCTCTTTAAGAATTTTAGACAGAGTTACATAAACAGGGGGTTTTTCAATATTTACTAATTTTGACTTAAATCTTGAATCAAGAAAGATTACTCCTAAAGTTTGACCTACACAAAAAATAAAAATTAGTAAAAAGGTTACAAAATTTATGTATATATCTTTTTTAATCAATTGATTACCTTCAGCAAATTTTCTAAATATCAAAACCAACATCTCTGAAGCAATAATATAAACAAAAGGAATTATTGGATGAATATATCTGAAAAAAGGTATCGACACTGCAGTAACCACAAAGGTTAAAAAGACCATAATGATTACTGTAAATTTAAATGAAGATATAAGTCTATTTTTTGTCCAGTAAAACAAACTTACTAAAAACAAAACAAACATGTAAGGAGAAATTATTTGAGGAAGAAGTTTATAAAAATTATACAAATTGTAAAATATCTTTTTCAAAATCGAAACAATTGTTACTTCTCCAATCATTCCTCTTAAAACATCTGATGATGAGCTTGTAATTGTTGCAAATGCATATTTTCCTCTGGCTAAAATTGGATAAAGAAAGTACTTTCCGACCATATTAGTCAATAAAAATCTATCAACTAAAACACCTACAAAAACAATTCCAAAAAAATATGTTAGGGATTTCTTTGTTTTAAAGTTAGTTAAAAACCAATAAAGAATCAAAGAAACTATATATATAAAACCTTGCGGACGAGTAAAATACATTAATATCATAAAAATAAGGGATAAAAATGTCGCCCATTTGTTCTTTAAAGTAATAAAGTATGCTATTGCAATAATTTCGAAGATAAATAATGATTCTGAACCACCATTTAATCCATAAAGAATTAAAGATTCATTAAACATTACCGTTACCGCCGAAAGGAAACCAACTAAATTCCCAAAAAGTTTTTTTCCGAGAAGAAAAGTAAAAAATACTGATAAAACAAAAAAAACAGATGATATTGTAATGACAGAAAAATCAGAAATTCCCATAATTTTATAACTTAAAGAAATTAATAATGGAGTAACTGGTGGTATCCAAATTGCAGAAAAAAGATTCTCTCTAGAAAATTCTGCAATACCTGAATCCCAAAAAGAAAAACTGCTACCGTATCCATGTCCTAAAAATATGTTTCTAGCAATATCAGCATATTTTGCCCCGTCAGAAAAAGTTAAATAGTTTATACCGAAATATTTTTTATAAAAAAATAATATACACACACTTAACAGAAAAACTGTTATAGAAGCAAAAATAGTTTTATGTTTCACACTTAGATTATATCAAAATCACCATCATTACGTTTTAGGTTAAATCAATTATTTATTAAAAAACTTTTTTACTGTTATAGAAATATCCTTAACTTCTTTTAGTGTCAAGAAAGGATGTATTGGGAGTGATAATTGTTCTTTAACAAATTTTCTTGCATTAGATATTGAAGATTTAGAATAATCATTTTTTAAAAAAGGTTGATCAGGAATTGATATTGGATAATGAATTAATGCAGGAATACCTTTTGATTCTAAATATGATTTTAGTTGATCTCTTTCTTCTGTTGTAATAGCAAAAATATGGAAAACAGAGTCATTGATATTTTCTGGTAACACTATACTAAGATTTCTTATATCTGAAAGATTTTTACAATATTCAGAAGCAATTTTTTTTCTTTTTTCATTATCTTTATCCAAATGCAATAACTTTACTCTAAGTAACGCTGCCTGTAATTCATCTAAACGACTATTCAAACCATATACTGTATGAACATATTTAGACTTTTGTCCATAGTCTCTAATCTGTCTGCAAGATTCTGCTAAATCTTCATTATTTGTAACAATTGCTCCTCCGTCACCAATCGCTCCTAAGTTTTTTGTTGGATAAAAACTAAATCCCGAAATATCTCCATATGTACTTACTTTCTTACCCTTATAAGTTGCTCCATGTGCTTGGGCTGCATCTTCCACTAAAAATAGATCATTTTCTTTACAAATTTTTTCAATCAAATCAATCTCGCATGGCTGACCGTAAAGATGAACTGGTATTATTGCTTTTGTTTTTGAAGTTATCTTTTCTTCTATTTTTGACGCATCAATTTGCCCATTACAGTTAACATCAACAAAAACTGGTTTTGCACCAACGGCAAGTATAGCTAAAGTTGTAGCGACAGCAGAAACTGGAGCAGTTATTACTTCGTCTCCTTTTCCTATTCCAAGAGACATTAAAGATATTTGCAGTGCTTCTAATCCATTTCCCACACCAATACAATATTTAACACCTAAAAATCTTGAAAATTCTTCTTCAAACAATCTAACTTCATTTCCGAGGATATACCATCCAGACTTAAGAACCCTATCAAAAGCTTTTTTATATTCCACTCCTCTTACTTCTGATTCTTTTATGAAATCATTGAATTTTATTTGCATTTTTTATATTTTCTTACTTCTATAAATTTTAATAAATTCACCATATTCTCTAATATAATCTTTTGAATCAAATTTTTCAGATGCTAATACAAGAAGAATAGTCTTCTCATCCATGTCTAACATTTCATGCCAAACCATTTTATCCAACAAAATTCCATCTTCTGGATTACTGAGAACTATTTCTTCTTTTTTCTTTCCATTATCTAAAAGCATTCTGATTTTCCCTTGAATGCAAAAGAGAATTTGTCTATTTGTTTTATGTGCATGTTTCCCTCTAGCCAAATTAGGTTCAGCTCCAAAAATATAATAAACTCTTTGGATATTAAACGGAACTTGGTCTGGAGTTTGTGCAAAACACAAAAAAGCGTCATCGTAAATCTTGGGGATTTTGATTATTTGAATTATACTTTTTTCTTCTTTTGCCATAATGAATTTCTAACTTTCCAATAAGCAGGCCCAATTAATTTTGCTAGCTTAGCTTTAATTCGTTGTTCAAATTTTACATCAGGCCTCTTTATTTTGAAAGAAGGATCAAATTTCAACAACAAGTTAATGTTTTTATTAATTTCTTCCTCATATGGCTTATATATGTAATCAACCACTTCTTTTGAAAGATTATAGCCAAATGAACGGTTAAAATTTCCTTTTTTGATAATTTCAAATTGATGAAAGTGATAACAGATAAGCTTATCTTTATTTATATAAACATTATTATCCCTTTTAGTAACATCGTATTGTCTTATATTCCAAGGAGCGGCATCGACTCCCAAGTTTTTTGAAATAACTAATCCTTTATAAAGTTTTGGCCATTCATTAAGATAAAGCTGATCTCCCAATTTACCTTCTTCTTCTTTCCAATAGCACCAAGAAATACATTGTTCTCTCCATCTTTTTAAACAATCCATAGATTCTCTTGATCTTGTAAATATTTGAAAAGCAACATTAAACCTTCCAGAGGTATTGTTTCGATATTCTTCGCCCTTTGGATATCTATGTTCTACTGTATAAATAGAACCATTTTTAAACTCTTGATAAACAGGATCAATGCTTGAATAAAAATACAAATCTGCATCTAAATAAGTTACATATTGTGCATTTTTATTTTTATTAAAAATATATAAAGGTAATGAAGGTGTACATGTCCATAAATATTCAACTTTGCTTCTATTTTTCTTTGCTTCTAATAATTTTTCGTCCTCAAAATCTTTTTTATCTACTAAAACTAAATTCTTAAGTTTCATCTTAGTAAGAATTCTCTTTGTTTCTATATCCATTGGTAAAATCCACAATGTGGCAGTAGGGTTATGTTCAATCAAAGAAAAGTACATTGATAAACCTTTTAAAAGATAGTTTTTGTCAAAATAAGTACAAAAAATGTTTTGTGCGATATTTTTTCTTGTCTTCATTTAAATTAACAGTTGATTCTTAACTAAATATATTTAAAAGTCTTTTTAATTAATAAATAGTAATTTCTTATTCTATATTCTTTTGGACAAACATACCTTATCATATTTATAACGACTCCTATATTTACTTTTGATTTCTTAGAAAATAAAACATTAAAAATATCTAAAATCTTCATTTTCTTAGTAATTTTATCTCCAATACCTGTATTTGAAGTGATATTGTAGATTCTACTTGTAGGACAAATATACAGTTCATAACCTTTTCTCTTTGCTCGTATAGAAAATTCATAATCAGAAAAGTATTGAGGAAAATGTTTTGCATCAAAATTTCCAATCTCTTTGAAAACCTGTACCGGATAAAGTGTGCCTTTTGTAGACAAAGCATCAATTTTTCCTTTGTACTTATCTATGTCGGGAATTGATTTAAATTCACAATTTTTCCAATCAACCAGTACACCTGTATCCCAAATCTTCTTTGTTTTTGAATCTAAAACAACGGAGCCAACAATATTTTTTTGTTTTATCTTTGTAGAATAATTTACAATATTTTCCAAAACTTTGTCATCAAAAAAACAATCATTATTAATTATCCAAACAAAATCGTATTTTTTAGCCTTATCTAAAATGATCTTTAAACCCGTATTTAAAGATTCAGTCCACCATAAGTTCCCGTTTCCGGTATATAAACTTACGTTTTGGGCATACTTTTTAATATAACTACTAGTATTATCTGTAGACCCATCATCAACTATCACAGTCTCAAAATTGTTATAAGTTTGTTTAGAAATACTTTCTAAAAGTTTTTTTGTATTATCTAAATTGTTATGAACCGCAGTTAAAATAAATACTTTTCTTTGTTTGTTAGTTTTCATAATTTTTTTCTAAAACTACTAAAAAACTATCACCCCAACCTATTAAATCAATCAGTCTATTAAATAGAATAATAATCACATTAATGCATAATTGCATTATTTTGAAAATATAGTTAAATAAATTTACTGATTTATATTTAAATCTTATTGTTTTATTTGTAACGCTCCAAAGTGGATTTTTAACTCCTTCCTGAGGAAAAGTAAATAAAGACCTTATTTGTAAAATAGTCCAAATATTTGGAGAAATAGTTTTCAACTTTATAATGTTTAAATTAGTTTCCTTAGACAATATTGTAAAAGATTTCTTATTGAAGAAATTAATATGATAAGGAACGTGCCAATTTATCCACTTTTTACCAAATATCTTTCTGTAAACTGAATCCGCATTTGGAAAACTTAAGATAATCTTTCCATTATTATTAAGTAATTTTTTAGAAGTTTCCAAAAATAATATGGGGTCCTGCTCATGTTCAATTACCTGACTTGCGGTAACAAAATCGAATTTTTCTTTTTCAAATAAATTATCATATATAAAACCTTGTCTTACATTCAAACCTAAATTTTTAGAAATTTTTTTAGAATATGGGTTAGGATCTAAACCAGAAGGAATTCCACCTAATTTTTTAATTTCCATTAATGAACTACAGTCCCCACATCCTACATCTAATACTTTTGAATATTTTTTGATATATAGATGTGATTGATTATCGTTTCCGTTTAACCAATTAATGAATTTTGATTTTATTCTTAACTTTTTCTTTATTTCGTCTGCTTTTGCATTTGATGTAGGATAATATTTTGCATAAAAATCTGCCATTTCTTTTTGTGGAATAAGTGGAAAAAGTCTCATAAAGCCACATTTACTACATCTATAAATTGAATATTTCCCAGGTGATCCATATCTATCATCAAACAGACTTGCAAAAAGTAATTTTACTTTTCCTCTACATACTAAACATTTGGAATTTTTCATAAATTAAATTTCTTTAGAATATTATCTTGGTAAGGAACATTCAAAATAACATTCTTTCCTACCGTCTGGCCATTCTGAGATAAACAAATCTACTTTACTGAAAACTTTGTTTAAAAAGCGATAGAGCTCTCTTTGTGAAGCGAACTCATTTTTGTGCTCAAAATTATGATCTCCCTTTTTCTTAAAAATAGGTGTCGAACCAAAAAAAATTCCACCTTTTTTCAAAGAACTACTAATTTTTTTCAAAACTAAAATTCCATTTTTAAAACTAAAATGTTCTATAACAGCAAACATCAAAATAATATCGTATTTATTTTGATGTTTTAACCAATCTTGAATATTAGAGTTATAAAAATTTACATTTTTTCTAAAATAATTTTTCTTTGCATGCTTGATTGCGTTTTTATCTATATCAATAGCATCAATATTTTTTGCCTTCCTTGAATAAAACAAACCCGAATACACTCCATCGCCACAACCTATATCCAGTACTTCACTATTTAATTTAATCCTCTGATTTGCAAATATCACACGCTCATACCAAAAATAATTTTCCATACCTCTTAAATAATCAAAACGATGATCAAACCAACTAGTATTAAGATATGGCCACACTGTTTTATATTGGTTAGCGACAAATTTTGATATTCTTATTAAGAAATTTGCAATAATATTAATCACAAAATAATACAAACTTGCTAATACTTTTTTACTCTTAACTATCAAACTCTTTTTCATTGTTTTATATTTACTTGTTTTTGTTGATCAATTATAAATATTTATCAAGAATGTTAGAAAGTTCTTTCATTCTAACAACATACGAATGTTCTTTGAGGGTTTTTTCTTGTCCTTTTTCTGCAATATTCATCCTTTGTTTGTTATTTTTCAGAAAATAATTTACTTTCTTAACCAAATCTTCTTCATCTTTATAAGCAATAACTTCTTTCCCAACTTCAAAAAGATCATTCAAATTAATTTTGTCATCAGTAATTAGCATTGCACCCATTCCAGTTGCTTCATATAATCTCATATTATTGGCATAGTTGCCTGCAACCCCGATATGTCTATTAATTACAATTTTACTTTGGGCTAATATTTTATACATGTCTAACCCCCATGCTTCTCCATGATAATTTTTTCTTAAAGGCGACATTGGAGATAAAAATTCCATACCCTGTCCCCAAATATGAATAGGTATTTTTTTTGCCAATTTTTCCAATATTTTTGTACCCTTTTGATGATGAGGAGAAAAACTTCCAATAAACGTAACATCATATATTCTCTTTTGTTTTCCAATTTTTTCTAAAACACGAGACTCAAAAGCAAGTTTTTGATATTCACTTTTTATTTCCATCTTTTTAAACTTTTCAGCAAAATGTGGAAATGAAGTAATAATTAAATCAAAACATTTTAGATATTCTTCCGGAGGGGGCGGAGAGGCAATCTGACCAACTAATAACCTACAATATTTTTTAACTTTTTTTAAAGTCTTCGGATTAAGAATCGAAAGATCTTGCATATAAATAACATCAGGTTTATATTTTTTTATTTGTGCAAACGCTATATCTTGTATCCAATTGGGTTTACCTAAAAACCTATACATATAAGGTAACGACTGAAGTTTAGAAACCAACCAATTATCTGTAATTTCTATATTATTTTCTTTTGCCCACCGCTTCTGAAGAATTTCGTCATTTGCAACTATATCCTCTGCCTTCAGACCATTTTTGTTTAGATTGTATGAATAAAAATCCGAAGTTCCGAAACATGCACCTAACAGTTTCGTTTTATACGTGTCATAAGAATATTCTTTATATTTCGAATTGCTCTTTCGGAAGTACTCTAAAAAGTTTTGGTAATATGTATCAATTACAATTATTTTCATTTATTTTAAAAATTACACTCCTTCCAGTATAGCCAATAATAAAGTAGTTTTTTTTCTTTATAAAAGAATAAATATTAGTTTTTAAAATATTTTCTAAACATGTATCCAAAAATTCTATTACTAAATATTCAGGCTTGTATTTATTCCAATTGTTCGATAAAAGAACTTGATACTCATAACCCTCCACATCAATAGACATAAAATTAATTTTAGTATTTACTGGTAAATATTTATCTAAAATCTCGGATAATTTTTCTGGCTTTAATTTAATTATCTTTTTAATTTTATAATTTGTTTTTATCATTCTTCTTTTAGATAATTCACTGGAGAAACTGTTAAGCGCCGATTCATCAAATACATAAAAATTTATTTTTTTGTTTCTATTCGATATAGAAACTTCTAAGTTGATATCTCTTTGTCTAAATTTATTAAACAAGTTCATACTCCCAGGATTGGCGTCAATATTAATTCCGTTCCAACCTTTCTTATAAAATAAATATGTGTTCGAAAATCTAAATGGATGACAAGCTCCTACATCTACATAAAATCCTTTTTTTCTTTCTTTTAGACAACTGCTCAATACCAAATCCTCGCCCTCTTGAGAATATGACTTTTGAAAATACTTCCAGGATGTATTAAAAAAACTTGTTACATAATCTAACACAATATTAAATAATCTCAACATTTTATATAGTAATTATTTTTAACATAATATAAGCTAATTATCGTCGTACAATCTGGCTAACCGAATAACCATAGGTGACTTTCTTTTTATTAATTTCCCATTATATATAAGAATGACTTCTAAACCGTTTTTTATTAATATCCGAAGATTTGAATCAATTTTTGTTCTATTAATAAAATATTCTAATTGCGAGATATTCTCAGAATATTTTAATCGATAGTCCTTAAAATTATTCTTGTCTTGCAAAATATGAAAATTTTTCCCAGTAATTTTACGGCTTATAATATCACTAATAATCGATAATCTTGTGCTTTTTTTGGGCGGATTGGGAGGAAAAAATATTTTATCTATTAAAATTCGCATGCCTTTCTTCATAGCAATTGTTTCTTGAAAAATTGCGTTTTTTGGTAAAGATTTTTGCCAGTATCTAATATTGTATTTAATCAAATCTTTTTTTCCAGATAAAATACCATTTATTATCCCCACTTTAGATGAAGGAGCTGTTGGCCAAATAGTGTCATCACTAAAATCTCTAGGCACTGTTTCACTCAAATCTAGAGATGGTATAAATGTTCGCCAATGATAAAATCGTGCAGCCTTAATTAAATGCTTCCACGTATACTTCATTTGAATAATTTTATCTAATTTTCTTATATATTCTTTCTTGGTAGTCGCAACTTGAATAAAATCATCGTCAGGATAAAACATATTACTTACACAAGAAAGTACTGGTATTCCCAATCTAGCTGCTTCTTGACCTATGGTTGACCATGAAACAAGACACACATCAGCAAGTTCCATAAGATCGTAACTTGAAATCGGATCGTCTGGCCAAACTATAATAAAGTTTGAAGTACTTTTTTTAAATTTATTTTTAAGTTTCTTTAAATGTTGTGATTCGAAACCAAATTGTCTAGAACCTTCACGAGGATGAACACGTACAATAATTTGTATATCTTTATGTGAATTCGCATATTTACGCAACATAGTAAGCCACTCAATTTGGTTGGAAAACACATCAATAATGGGATCATTCTCATTCCAAATTCTTGTAGTAATTTCACCACAGCTTCTTTCTTCTTGACTACTTGTATAAACAATAATTGTTTTTCTTTTTGAATCTAACTTCAGGTTTTTAAAAATAACACCAGGATCAATATCTTTTCTTAAAGAAAAAATATGAGATCCAGAACTATACATACGAAAAACACTATCATTCCAAGATTCTAATACATGTTCTTTTTTAATAGGAACATTTTTCCAATCGTTCCATCTTTGACAGTGCTTAGTAAACCAAAATCTGTGTGATTTTTGCCATATAGAAAATCTTGACGCATCTATATTAAAATTTACAGGATATGTTAATGCCATAGATCGTACTTTATGAACTTCTGCGCTGTATCTTACTGCCTGACCTTGAGCATATTCATTAAATGTAAGCAATAAGGAGGGTTTGTAAACTTCACAAATTTTATCAGTTATTGCAATAGTTAAAGCCGTATTTTTAACATATTTCAAATAAAGAATCTTATGTTCATCAGAAAGTGTCTTAGAATAAGGATATTTAGTTTCAAGAATAAAATCATACTCTGCCATTTTTCCAACAGGAAAACCTCTATAATTTATATCTAAAAAATCATTCTTAGCTTTGTCTACTAAATTATTAATATTTTTGGTTAATTCAGCGTTCACGATATCTGAAAGTTCAATTGGTAAAAATTTATACCTTTTTAAAACACTGTAAAATAATTTATCAGTAGCTCGATATATAGCATGATTTTTTTGAATAGATTTAGCCGCAGGAATTCTATACATTGACATTATTGGACTACGTAACATTTGTCCAGTATCATGAGTTATAAGAACTTTTCCGCCTCGTTTAGTAATAGCTTCACCCAATATTGCTAACCCTCTTGCGTAGGGATATATTCCTACTTCAGGTATAAATAGAATTGTTGGATGTTTTGGATCTTTAAGATTATTCATATAGTTTTAAATCTTTCAAGGAGTAGTTTTACTAATCACAAATAGTATTTTTATTTAAAAAAGTAAACTCTAGTGCTCAAATTCTAGATCACCGTTTGAAAGTAGCAACTTTTTAATTTCAGACACTGACATTTTTTCTACATTTTCCGATGAGTAATCTGCAATCTTAGCTTTTTTACTTTGTCTATGATAACTATTACTCCCCCGGAATTCATATCCAAATTTAGGTTCCAATAAATTCGGTAAAATTATAAACATATCTTTTAATTCCAAGGTGCCTTTTGATTCTTCTAAAGTTAATAATTTTTCATGCATACGTTCGCCCTCGTTCTTTCCAATAATTTTTATTGGAATATTTTTCATAATATTATTTTTATTTTTATAAACTTCTATTACTGCCTGAGATAAATCTTTCAATGTTACCGCAGGCATTTTTAACACAAATATTTCTCGATTTTTCATCAGTTTTACTGATTTGAAAACAAGTTGAACTGCATCAGAAATTGACATAATAAATCTCGTCATTTCAGGATCTGTTACTGTAATGGGTTTATTTCTTTTGAGCTGATTAATGAATAAAGGAACGACTGAACCACGCGATCCTAAGACATTGCCAAAACGAACACAACTGAATTTAGTTCTTTTATCACCTTTGTAAAGAAAACTGGATAAAATCAATTTTTCGGCTAATAACTTAGTACAACCCATAACGTTAGTTGGATCTGTGGCTTTATCTGTAGAAATAACAATAACTTTATCAACGTTATTGGCGTAAGCGCAATCAATTATGTTTTGAGTCCCCTGAACATTAGTTTTTACAGCTTCAAATGGGTTTTTTTCACAAAATACAACATGCTTCATTGCGGCTGCATGAAATACAATGTCAATATTTTCCATTGCCATATTTAAACGATCCTTATCTCTAACATCTCCAATCAAAAAATTCACTGGATAAGACGAATTTATTTCATTAATTAGCTCAAATTGTTTAGTTTCGTCACGACTCAAAACACGAATTTGACGAGGTTGAAATTTCAGCAATTGTTTAACAATTGCTGAACCTATAGACCCTGTTCCACCAGTTACCAATATTTTTTTGTTTTTAAATTCACTAACCATAAATTTATTTATTATTTTTTTTAAATTTTATAATTTCATCTACTAATTTATGTACTATATACATACAATCTTCCCTTGTCATTCCTAAATAAATTGGCAATGCCAAACTAGATAAACTTATTTCTTCAGACACCGGAAAATCTCCCTTTTTATAACCAAACTGTTTTCTATAAAAGTCAAATAAATGAATTGAAGGTAAATATGGTTTAGTGCTAATACCAATCTTCTTTAATTTTTCTTGCAATAAATTACGATCAATCGTTTTATTTTTAATTTTAATAACGTATACAAACCATGTATGAAAATTATTTATTGCGGTAAATGGTTTTTGAATTATATCTTTATAAGACTCTAGAAAAATATTATACCAACCTGCAATTTTTCTTCGCTCTTTAATCATATAATCAAGTTTTTCGAGTTGACTTATACCTAAAGCGCAACTCATTTCATCAAGTCGATAATTATATCCCAGGTATTTATGATCAAGCCATTGATCATTTTTAGCGCGTCCTTGGTTTTTCAAACTATCGCAAATTTCATAAATTTTTTTATTATTAGTTATAATCATACCCCCTTCACCTGTTGTCATTTGTTTATTGGGATAGAAAGCAAATACCCCTGCCTGACCAAAAGTTCCAGTTTGTTTATTTTTGTAGGTTGCAAGTATTGATTCACAAGCATCTTCAATTATTTGCAGTTTATATTTTTTAGCCAATTTCTTAATTGGATTCATATCGCATGGCTGTCCAAATATATGTACCACTAATATTGCTTTTGTTTTTTTTGTAATTTTTTCTTCTATTTTTAATGGGTTAATATTATATGTCAAAGGATCAATATCAACAAACACTGGTTTAGCACCAACATATAAAATACTATTTGCAGAAGCAATAAAAGAAAAAGGAGTAGTTATAACTTCATCACCTACACCAATACCACAGGCAAGCATCAAAAGATGCAATCCAGCTGTTCCGCTAGAAACAGAACAAGCATATTTAACACCAATTTTTGTAGCAAATTTTTTTTCAAATTCACTGCATCTTGGACCCAAACTTAAATCATCAGTATTCAAAACAGCTAAGACACTTTTTTTGTCTTTTTCAGTAATAAAAGGCTTAGCAATAGGAAAATGTTTCATCTCTTTTTATTGTCCATTCTTTTTATCATTTTTATTGGCACCCCATACGCAACTACATTTGTTGGAATATTTTTATTAACAAAACTAAAAGCACCAACAATTGAATTTTCTCCAACAGTTACTCCAGGCATAATAACACTATGAGAACCTATTTTACAATTTTTTTTCAATACTACCTTTCCTTCTTTATCATCAATCGTAGAAACTGAATAAATAGAACAATGTGATCCAACTTGCACATCATTCTCGATTACTACTCCATTTTTAGCATTAATATAAGTAAAGGCTCCTATATCAACATTATTACCCAATTTTAATTTTTTTTTGTGTTGGATAAGCCAATACCACTTAGTTATTTCCCCCTCAGTAATTTTTGGCATTTCCCATCTTGTAAATCTTGGCACCATAAATATAACTACATATTATACATAAGTAAACTTTTTATAAAATAATTCAGTTTTGGATATATTTTTTTCAATTATCCTGACTATTTTTTTCCCAACATTACCCAATCCATACAGATTAGGTAAATTTTTGCAACTACGCTTAAACTTTTGTGTTAATGCTTTAGATATTGCAGCCTCAATTTTATTCTCGTTATAGTTTGAATGAATAATGTTCTTTCCACATTCACGACCCATCTCTCGACTACCGATATTTACAACAGGTAAATGGAAAAAACCTGATTCAATTATGCCCGAACTAGAATTTCCAATTAAAACATCACAATTTTTTAATAAACTTAGAAAAGTAGTTCTATCAATATTTCTTTGTAAATGAAAATCTTTATTATTCTTATACTTTTCAATTTCTTTAATAAAGACATCACTACCAGTATCATTATTAGGATAAATTACAATTTTTTCTGCAAAAATTTTAGCTACAACTTTTAAGGTTGGATATATTTGTTTGCGAATATCGATTCTCTCTAAAGGTGTGGGGTGTTGAAGAATAATTAACCACCTTTTTTTAACATTAAGGTTAAATTTATGAGATAAATATTTTCTACTAAAATAATGTATCTGTCTTAAATCGTCCAGTCCCGGAGCACCCACTTTAAATATTCGCCATTTTTCCTCTCCTAATTTTAGAACTCGATCATAGCTTTTTTGTGAAGCAGTAAAATGTAAATGAGAAAATTTTGTAATAGCATGACGAATGTATTCGTCAACTGAATATCCACTCACATCACCACCGTGAATATGAAAAACAGGAATTTTTAAATGTCCGCCAACAATAGCCCCAGCAAAAGGTTCATCTCGATCTCCCAATATTAAAATTCCAGCTGGTCTCTCATGCAAACAAATATCTCTAATTCCATTAATTTCTTTACTCAAAGCAGATAACATATCGTCATTTTCAGAAATTGGTACAATGTGACTTATTGGTATATGATCTTTTTTAATTTCATTTATCGTATTGCCGTATTTACTAAGAGTATGCATTCCCGTAACTAATAAACATAAGGATAAATTTTTGTTTGAAATTATTTCACAAATTGTTGATTTTAATAAACCATATTCAGATCGAGATCCTGTTATTACTAATATTTTATATTTCATGTTTTTTAATAATTTCATCTACTTTATAATTATTTTTTGCTTTCTTACCTAAAAGACAATACCAATAACTAGGACTTAGACCAGTTCCTGGTCTTTTTAAAGCTAGGTTTTGTTTACTAAATATCTCACCCTTTTTAATATCCCTTATGGCTACTATGCTTTTCCTCACATTTTTGAGCATTAACAACTCACTTTTATTTGGTCTTTTGATGGTTGAGCCTAATATCAGTTGTACTTTTCTAATAGCTAAAATCATTTCTCTTAATTCTTTTGGTTCCAAAGAAGCTTTATGATCTGGACCAAACATATTTTTATCCAAAGTAAAATGTTTTTCTATTAAACATGCACCAAGAGTAGCTGCCATAATTGGTACTTGTATTCCTTTAGTATGGTCCGAATACCCAACTAATACTTGTAGCTTTTCTTTCATTGTTAACATTGCTCGAAGATTTACTTCATCAAATGGACATGGATAATTAGTCGTGCAATGTAAAGCAATTATCTTTTTATTACCAACTTTATTAATAGTGTTAATAGCAGTTTGAATCTCTTTAAAAGTAGCCATGCCTGTTCCCAAAATCATTGGCTTGTTAAATTTTGCTGCATATTGAAGTACTGGTAAATTTGTTAAATCTCCAGAACCAAATTTAAACGCAGGCACTTTTAGACGTTCCAACAAATCAACTGCTTTAAAACCACCATGTGGAGTTGATAAAAATATTATCTTTTTATCTTTACAATATTTAATTAATGGCCCATAAAAATGATCGGGTAACTCTAACTTTTTTAACATTTTTAATTGGCTATCACTTGTTTTACCAATATTCCTTTTTTGGTATTCCGCCATTTTTCCAGAACCAATAACAACATCTTCAGCATTAAATGTTTGAAATTTTACTGCGTCTGCACCAGCAGCAACTGCAGCATCAATTAACCTAAAGGCTGTTTTAAGATTTCCATTATGATTAACACCAGCTTCAGCAATAATAAATACAGGGGACTGCTGAGAAACAGTCCTACCAAAAATATTAATTTTTTTTATCATAATCTTTTAAATAAATAATCTTCCCAGTTTTACTACTTTTTTCTAAAGCATACAGGGTGCTGAGAAGTTGGTAATTGTCAGCAAAAGTATGAGGGTATTGCTTTTTTCCTTTAATGGCATCCAAAAAAGCTTTAATTTCATCATTGTACATTTCTTCTTCATTAAGGTAACCAGATTCAGGATGACCACTTGGTACTTTAATATTTTGTTGTTTTTTGGACTTCGCATTAAAAATTTTAATGATAGAATCGAATCTTTCCCATTCCAAAACACCTGAGGATCCCAAAATTCGCAGTGTTCTAAATGGTTTTCTTGAAATTACGTCAACGATAATATTTCCATATATTCCATTTTTATATTTTAAATTAGACAAAATAATATCGTTAGCTTTCATTTTTAAATCAGAAACTTTACTAATAAAACCGGAAATTTCGGTAACATTAGATTCAAACAGCCAATTAAGCCAAATCAGTTCAAAAGGAAACATTTCACGACAAGCGCTGGTCTCTTTTTTTGAAAAATATACTTTACGATAATCCTCCCAAGGATGCCAATCTGGTAAATACTGACCCATATGATACTGAAAAGCTAAAATCTTTCCAATTTTTCCTTTATCTAAAATATTTTTTATCATTTTAATAGGTAAATAATAACGAAGTGTACAAGAAGGAGCTTTTATTGTCCTTAAATTTTTATATTTAAAAATGTTTTCATAACCATCAATACTAACTGGATGTTCAACAAAAAAATGTTTTCCATTTTTAAGAGCCATACGTATATAATCCCCATGTCTATTGGGTGGTGTAGAAATTACAATAACATCGAAACTTTCTTCTGATATTTCTGATAAATTGTTTACTATTTTAATTCCATATTTTTCTTTAGCTTCGATTCTTCTTTCCGGTAAAATATCATAACCAATAATGTTATGCTCGCCATTAAAAAATAGATTACGGATTCTTCTTTTACCCATAGACCCTAAACCAATTATTAGAAATCTTAATTTATTTTTTTTCATAAAGTTGTTCTATCCTATTAGAGATTTTTTGTTTATTTTTGTACAAAGTTTCTGCTAATGCCCAATCCTCAAAAGTGTCTAAATCAACTGATCTCCATTGAGAACAAACTAATGCCTTAGTATTTTTAGTAATTATATTTTTTTCCCTAATTAAAGCTGAAGTCTTAATGATATAAACAAAGCACCCATTTAGTTTATAGCCAGGGCGCCATGCTTGAATATTGGTTGACTCTTTTTCCGTACCATTCACTAAAATTAATTTATTATCAGAATCTAAATAGTAAAATCTAGGATGAGTTGGACAAACAGTTAATACTGTATCTGATTGGGTATCCATCATCATCTTCCAAGAATCCTTGATGTCTTTTATTTCTCGTAAGGGAGAGGTCGTTTGCAAAATCATTACATAATCTGGAATATAATTCTCTTTATTTTTAAACTGTTGCAACATATATAAAACAGAATCTACAACTTTTGAATTATCACCAGCTAATTTCTTGGGTCTAAGCTGTGGAACTTCGGCACCAAATTTGAGTGCTATTTTAGCGATTAATGGCGAATCAGTATCAACAACAATTCTATCTATAAAATCACATGCTTGTGCTTGCTTTATAGAATAATAAATTAATGGTTTTCCTAAAAAGTTTCTAATATTTTTATTAGGAATTCTTTTTGAATTGGCTCGAGCAGGTATAATTGCTAATATTGAATTTATACTCATAATCTAATACTAATTTTTTGTAACATCCCAAACAGTATGCTTCAACTTCCATTTACCTTTAACTTTTGTCCAAAGATGTGGAGAACGATATAAATCAATAATTTTCCAGAAATGCTTTTCACTAATATTTAGGTATTCTAAAAAATCTTTAAAATATTTTTTGGGAAACTCACCATCATAACGTTTAACTAAAGCTATTCCTTCATCACGGGTAATGTGTCCTGAACGGATTTCCATCATTGCATCACGCGTTGCCCTACCTAAACCAAACTTAATATAACTCAGGTAAAAATGAAACCCATCTGTTTTATCGTCTAAACTTGCGTATTTGGAATAAGTACCTTCTGAACGACCATCTTCATTAGAAAAAAAACCAGTATATTTTTGGGCATAATAATAATTTTCTTGAGGAACCCAGTTTTTATAATAAGAGAGCCAATGCATTTGTATGCCGAGTTTTTTAACATCTTTTAGATTTGGAGGTCTATATAAGTCAAAAGTTTTATCTTGCAATTCTGCTTTACTAAAAATTCCCATTTTATACCCAGCCTTTAGTAAAGCATTAACACCAGTACCCTTGAAATAGAGCTCATCCCAATCAGTAATAGATTCATATGGTTTGTCCACGTTTTGCATTGAACCACCATATTCTACTTCACCATTTTCACCGTAAAAAATAAGTGGAATATTAAATTTTACCGCAATATGAAAAGCATAAGCTTTTTGGCCAAAAGTAAATGGTTCCCAAGCATCACCTTTTAATTCAAAGGCAACTCTAGCTAATTTCCTGTGTAATATTCCATTCTGAAAACAATTCAGAACTGTAAAACCAGATTTAACAAAGTTTTGAAAATTTTTCCACCCAATATCAGTGTAAATAAAAGGTGCCCAAGTAACACATAATGGATGCATACCATATTTAGTTTTAAGTAAGTGTGCAGTATAACCACTATCTTTTCCCCCACTTGAAGGAACGACTACATCAAAACTTCCATCTGTAGAACGATATTTATTACAAATTTTCTTTAACTCTTTTTCCCTTTTTTTCCAATCTATTTTCTTTTTAATTTCAGCATAGAGACATGCGTTACAAACGCCATCTTTATTTAATTCTGTACGAGGGCGCTGGTTAGATACAACGCAACGAGAGCAAAATTTTACTTCTTTTGGTTGATCACGTAATTGCTTATCAAGTGTCTTTAACATAAAGAAATTAAAATTTATTACTTTTAGCTAAATTAATAAAATTATTTATCAATTCTAGTCCAACTTTACCACTTTTTTCAGGGTGAAATTGACACCCGTAAATATTACCTTTCTTCATAACTGAACAGTAAGTGTATTCTCCGTAACTTGTTAGTGCAAGAATATTTGTTTTAGATTCTGGAACTAAAATATAAGAATGAACAAAATAAAACTGATTATTGCTTTTAAAGGAATTTAAAATACCACCAGACCAAGAATTATTTTTATAAGGAGAAATGGTGTTCCATCCTATATGTGGAATTTTTTCATTATTAATCAAAACAGGAAAACGAATAACTTTACCTTTAATAATATCCAATCCTTTAGATATTCCAAATTCATGTCCTTCAGTCAACATCAATTGAGCACCTAAACAAATACCAAGTATAGGTTTATTGCTTTTAGCTATTTTTTGGATTCCTTTTATCAAACCACGCTTTTTTAAACCTCTCATACCAGCCACAAATGAACCAACGCCTGGTAGAATAATCCCATCAGCGTTTTCTAATACTTCAGAATCTTCACTAATTATTACCTCAGCACCAAAAAAATTAAATGCACTTGCAATACTATGTAAATTACCAACCCCGTAATCTGTAATAGCAATTTTTACCTTATATTTCATATTATTCTTACATTAATATCATTTTTAAATAAATAATTTTTAACCTCTGATATTGAATGTTCGTTATAGTGAAAAACAGAAGATACTCCAAGAGCATCAACTTTAGCTTCAAATATAGCTTCTTTGAAAGATTCAAAAGTGCCTGCCCCACCATGTGCAATAATTGGAATTGGTGAAAAAGAACTTATTTTTTTTAATAACTCAATATCATAACCCTGCCTGGTTCCATCCCTATCAACCGATGTAAGCAGTATTTCTCCCACTCCTAAATCAATAGCTTTTTTAATCCAACTTATTACCTCTCGGCCTGATTTTTCCCTACCTCCGTCAGTATAAACCTCATAATTATTATTCCTTTGTTTTTTTGCTTCAACATATAAAACTATACATTGGGACCCAAACTCTCTAACTGCTTCTCTAATAAAATCTGGATTTTTTACAGCATAAGTATTTATTGCCACTTTATCTGCACCAGAACGCAATACATTATTTATATCATGAATACTTCTTATTCCACCTCCTACAGTTATCGGTATAAAAATACCATCTGTAACAGACCTTAATAAATCAAAATCTAGATTTCGCTGATAAAGGCTTGCTACAATATCAAGATAAATTAATTCATCTGCACCAGAAGAATAATAACGATATGCCAATTCTTTTGGATTTCCAACAACTCGCAAAGCTTCAGTTTGGACAGGTTTAACAACGTTTGGTCCTTTTATATCCAATCTAGGAATTATTCTAATGTTTTTCATTATTTTCCTCCTTACTAACGTATTCGTTTTCGAGTACAAGAAGCTTGTTATAATATAATTTAGAAGATTTTTCTTTAATTAATGACAATTTATCTTGTTTTGAATCTGAATACTCAAGATTTGGTAATTTTTCATACTTAAGAATCATTTTCATATCTTTTTCCATTATTGGTCTTTTTAAAAATTTACTTATTTTTTCAATTAACATATCAGGATGCATTAATATTTGTTCATAATTAATAAATAAGATTTTCTTCTTATTTTTTGGACTAAGTAATCTATAAGACTTTTCAGAAGCATGCATAAGCCATTCAATTGAAGCAATATTACGATCCATTTCGGATAATTCTAGAAATTGTTTTTCCCAACCTGCAGTAAACCAAGGGACATTTTTTCCTTTTAATTCTAATGGAATACTAAATAAAATGGGATCGTCTCCAAAGCGTTTTCCTAAACCACGTTGATACCAAGAATAAACCAAGTATATTGGACTTCTTAAAACACTAATAACTTTTAATCTCGAAAATGTATCAAAATATATTTTTATGTTGGGTAGAAGTTCATGAACTATAAAAGAACTGCAAAGTTTTTCACCACGTAACTTTTCGACTGCATAGTTTCCATCTGGCTCCACGCTACGCTTTAAAAATTTTTTGTAATTAGGAATATTGAAAATTGAAGATTTGTCATCTTTTCTGTAATTTAAATTCCGACCAATAAGCATCTCATAACAATGGATATCAACCTCACATTTTAATATTTCTTGAGCAGTATGTTTATCAATCAGCCTAAATTTTTCTAAATAAGGAACATGTTCTAAAAGTCCATAATATTGGATAGGTTCTATCCCTTTGAAACCATGTAAGAGATTAGCAACCAAAAATTTTCCTGCACGACTTATCCCTTCGATTAATAAAAGATCTTGAACAAAAGACTTTCTTCGTCCAAGCTTTAATGAAAAATTAAAGTTTTTTTTATTCTTCATAATAGTTAGATTCTAAAAAATCAAGAATCTTTTGGACACCTTCTTCTAATGTAGTCTTCATAGTGTTAATTTCAATATCAGGTAATTTTGGAGATTCATATGGTTTTTTAGGACTTATACCGATAAAATTTTTTATTTCTCCTCTAATAGCTTTTTTATACATTCCTTTTACATCTCTTTTTATACATTCACTTAAAGGAGTGTTAACAAAAATTTCAATAAAATTTTCTCCTATAATTTTTTTGACCATCTTACGATCCGCTTCATAGGGAGAAATCACCGGCACTAACACAAAATCGGTATTTACTAAAGCAATTTTTGCCATTTCTGCAATTAGACGATTATTTTCCTTAATGTCTTTACGCAAAAAACCTAAATGCTTATTCTTAGTTGCACGTACAATGTCACCGTCTAATATCTTCACAGTTTTACCAATTTTCTTTAAACGTATAGCAAGTGCATTTGCTATAGTTGTTTTTCCAGATCCACTCAAACCTGTAAACCAAAGTATATTGCCTTTACGTTTGACAAATACTTCCTCACCTTTTTTAATCGCTTTGGCAATTGGTAACGAAATCTCTGGTCGCATAAACCATTCAGGCGGAATTTTTCCTTTTTTAAATATTTCACGCGCTTGTGTTCCACTTATACATGACACTTTATCTGTTGAATTAGATAAAGAATCCTTTTCATAAATATATGATTTTAGCTTTGTGGAATAAATTATATTATCAAATTTTATCGGCTTAATTCCCAAATCTGGGAATTTATCAAATATCTCTTGTGAAATAGTTGGTGAATAATAACTACCCACACCAGTGTGATCACGACCAACTATAAAATGACTACAACCAAAGTTTTTTCTACATAAAGCAGTAAATATTGCTTCACGAGGGCCTGCATAACGAGAATAGGTACCTAAAGCTGCAAATAAGACTCGATTTTTTGGATAAAAGTTTTTCATCATAGTTTGGTAACTATTAATAATATATTTCGACTGAAAATCCCCAGGCTTTTTTTGTCCAATTACTGGTTGAACAAAAAGGCCATCACAAAATTCTTGTTCTAAAGCTTTCATTTGAATAAATTCATGACTTCGATGAATAACATTTCGAGTATGAAAACCAACTATCTTACTCCAATTTCTCTCTTCAAAAAGACGACGAACTTGAAGTGGTGTTAATTCAAATTCCTGTGTTGTTTTTTTTCTACGCTCATACAAATCTATCTTACCTCCTAAAAAAACTGTATGTAATTTGTTAATCATTTGTACCCCAGGATGATTTTCATCTTGAGTGCCATATAACTTTTGATTCAATATTCTTTTATCAAAATCATAAATTTCTTCAAGGTGAAGCAAGCCAACAACTCTATTTGATTGATTCATAAGTGCAACAGGTTTACCTACTATTAAAGTTTTGGATAATTCTTTCGAGACATCCAACATAATGGGAATTGGCCAAATAACTCCATTTGGAAGTCTCATTTTATCTAATACATTTTTTACTTCGCGCTTGTTCATAAACCCTTCAATAGGACTATAAGTTCCAAATGCTATCTGTTCTAAATCCATCAATTTATTTTCACTTAACCTGATGTGCGTTAGAGAACGTAAAAATGATTCTTGTGGTCTACTAGAAACGCATCTATCAACAAGTTTGCCCCCGTGAGGTTCTATTAGCCCTGAATGTGAATTGTAATTTGACAAATAGTTTCCTTTTTCAAGTTTCCGAACTAATTTTTTATCTTGCTTATAAATTTCATCTATATTCACATTTTCAGCAATATGACTAATCAACTTTTGCATTGTATTTACACATTCAAAGGGATATTTACCAATAGCAGTTTCAGCTGATAAAGTTAAACCAGTGGCTCCATCCACAACACTATTTACTATATCCTGAATTTCTGCTCTTGTTGGTTTTCGATTTTGAACCATAGTCTCTAAAAGATTGGTTGCGACTATTGCCCTTTTCCCCAACAATCTTGTCCTATAAAGGATAATCTTTTGCGAAAATGGAATTCGTTCAAGTGGAATCTCTTTACTTAAATCTCCTCTATCTATTAAAATTCCCTCAGATTTCTTTATAATTTCATCTAAATGATTTAACCCATCAATGCATTCTATTTTTGAAATAATCTTCATCTTGCCCTGGGTAGTTGCCCTAACTTCATCAACAAAAGCGCCAGAACGCATAAATGAGGCTGCAATATATTCAATTCCCTCTTTAAGGCCAATTTTTATCGATTGACAATCTTTTTTTGAAAGAGCTGGTAAAACAAATTTCTTACAGAAACCAGAATCAATAACTACTCCTTTATTGTTACCGAGATTTCCGCCAGTCACCGCCTTTGCCAATATATAACCTTTTTGCAGAGTCGAAGTATCGGAAACTCTTAAAATTAGTGTGTCGAAATCCAAACGTAAAATATCACCAGGTTCAAGTTGATCAACAATAGATTTTGGTTTGATACAAATTTTTTGCTTGTCTCCTTGTATTTGTTTTTTATAAATTTTGATTTCATCATTTTCTTCAATTTTAATTGAGGAATATTTAAGATTTCCCGTTCGAATTTGTGAACCCTCAGTATCAATAATAAAAGGGATGTCAACTTTTTTGGCCAAATTAATATATCTTCTTAGATCATTAACCGTAGAATGAGACATATTAATTCTGACAAACGATACTCCCTGACTTTTCAATTTACGCAAATGATTCTCTGTATTAGTTGATGGACCTAAAGTAACAATGATTTCTGTTTTCATAAAAATTTTTTAAGTAAGTTTGGGGCAGTAAAACAGGTCTAGAATATACTTATCTAATTATTCAAAAGTTATACCTGTTTTATTCACTTATGTTTTGTATTTTGTTCAGAACTAACCCCTTTTTTCAAATTAATAATTACCGAAGGTAAAGAAAAAATTCCTGCTAATTTATTTTGTTCTTCATTAGCTGACTCAATAATTAACGGTTTAGTCATATTTTCAACTATATCGTAATTCACTGGAATAGCCTGCTGTGTTGCACTTTTATCTCCAATCCAAAAATATAGATAGTATTCACCAGGTCTAATTATTGAAAGTTGAACTTCAATTAAAGCTGTCCCTTTTTCACCATTCTTAAGAATCCCACTTTTTATCTTATGACACATATCTGTCAACAATAAATTACTTACTTTAGTTGAAAAGAAACCAATTTTAACATATAAACTATTTATTTCTGAATAAATCTTATATGACATTTTAAATCTCACAGTTTCCCCAACATTAAAAATATTTTTTTTCTTATTGTTAACATCTAATATTTCAATATTTGTAAAGCTAAGAGTTCCTGAACCTCTTCTATTAGAGTTATATTCTCCAGTATTTATTTTTAACTCTCCGCTACTCCTTAAGTCATTATATTTTTTTAAAGTCTTTTCAACACTACCTTCATATACTTTCTTGCCCTTATCTAAAAGAATACAGCGTGTACACAATTTTTTTATTGCTTCAAGGTTATGACTTACGAACAAAATTGTTCTTCCTTCTTTACTAGTAATTTCATTCATTTTCCCTAAACATTTCTTCTGAAATTCAGCGTCTCCAACTGCCAAAACTTCATCAACTGTTAGAATTTCTGATTCCAGGTGTGCTGCAACTGCAAAAGCCAAACGCATATACATTCCAGAGGAATAATGTTTTACTGGTGTATCTAAAAATTTTCCTACTCCAGAGAAATCTACTATTTCACTAAATTTTCTATTAATCTCTCGTCTAGTCATACCTAAAATTGCACCATTGAGATAAATATTCTCACGACCAGTTAGTTCTTGCTGAAAACCAGTTCCAACTTCAAGAAGACTCCCAACTCTTCCTCTTAATATTGCTTCCCCTTCAGTGGGTGGAGTAATTTGACTTAGTATTTTCAATAAAGTACTTTTACCAGCACCATTCAAACCAATAATTCCTACAGCCTCACCCCTATCTACTTCAAAAGAAATATCTTTTAAAGCCCAAAACTCGTCTTTTTTAAGTTCGGACGTTTTATTTTCTTTATGAAAAATTCTCAAGGGTATTTTGGAAATGCCAACCAGAGTATCACGTAAAGTGTAATACTTTTGAGATTCTCCGTATTTATATCTTTTTGATATATTGTTAACTTCAATAATTGGATTCATATTTATACAAGATCAGCAAAATACCTTTCTGTAGATTTAAAATAATAAAGACCAATCAGAAAAATTGCTACTGTAGAGGCAGCAGAAATTCCTAAGGTAGTCCAGTTAATCATTGTGCCACCAGAAAAAACAATTCTTACAGCTTCAATAACTCCCGCCATTGGATTTAAAGCAATTATATATCGGAATGAAGGACGCATAATTGAGGAGGGATAAATAACTGGTGTCAAAAATATCATCATTTGAATAAAAAATGGCAAAATATAACGTACATCACGATATTTAACATTAAATGAAGAAAGAAGAAGACCCAATCCTCCAGCACTCAAAGTTCCTATAATGAGTCCAATTGGAACAACAAAAAAAACTAAAGCATCAGGAATAAAGTGAAAATATATAGCGACTATTAATAAAAGTACAAATGAAATCGCAAAATCAACCAGATTTGCACCAATTGTAGAAAGAGGCAATATCTCACGGGGAAAATATACCTTTTTTATTATTCCTTCATTATCAACAAGCGAAACACTAGCACGAGATAAAATACCTGAAAAGTAATTCCAAAATACTAAACCTGTTAATACAAAAAGTGAATATGGTAATTCTCCTGACGGAATTTTTGCAAAATTGCCGAAAAAAAGAGTAAAAATAAACATAGAAAATATCGGTTGGAAAATTGTCCAGCTAGCACCAAGCAATGTCTGTTTGTACCTAACTTTTATATCTCTCCAAACAAAAACATAAAACAATTCTCTATATCTCCATAATTCTCTCATATCTAAAAGCATCCATTTTGGTTTTGGTTTAATTACGATTTTAATTTTATTCTCCATAATAAAATTCCTAACCCTATTTTAACTTTTTTTCAATTCAGATAATAGTTCTGCTGCCAAAAATATCACCATAGGTGGAATAAACATAACCATTCTAGCAAGAGAATCTGGAATATCTTGCCATTCTTTAAAATAAAGTGCGAAGCTTAGTGTTCCTCCAAAAATAATCATTAAATTTAATAAAATCATAATAAAAAATACCCACTCTTTTGATTTTATAATTAATTTAATAATTAAAATTAAAAATATTAAAATAAAAAATGTTAAGTACATATACATAACATTAGTTTTTATAAAATTAAAGGTTTGAACCAATTTTAAAATCTGGGTATCTTTCAATACGCTATATGTCGTGTCAACAACCTGTTTTGCTACGTTTACAGTGCCTTCTTTATTGATCTGAAGAAAATAGCGCCAAGGAAACATTATTAAACCTAATATAAAAATATAAATAAATGGCCAGACATATTTTTTCAAAATTATAGAAAATATAACAACTGCAATTACAGAAGATATCCAAAAAGGTTCAACACTCCTAACCCATGTGCTTAACCCAATTAAGGTTGCAGACATAATAAATGAATTTAAATCTTTATTTTTAATTCCCAAATACAAATATATAGATCCTAAAGTTAGATAAACTGCAAAAGGTAAATTTGTATATGCCCACTGGGTATGATCAAAAAGTCTAGGAGCAACAGCCAACAATAGTGTCAAAAGTAAAACAAATAATCTACTTATATTTATTTTTTTTAAATTTACGTAAAAATTAAAAACAAAAAAAGTATAAAATAGTCCATATATAAAGGATGGATTATTGCCTCCTAATAAATAAAACCACGTATGAGCAAGGGAAGTCAGTAGTGGGTATGCAAAAAAATATCCTCTTTCAATAGCTTCATGCATAAATCCAGTCTGAGCAAACAATCTTGCTCTAAAATCAAACATAACAATCGAGTCCCAAGTTCTAACAGGCCAATAAATGTTTTGAAGTATCGATGATAAACAAAAAAAGACAGTCAAAAAAAGGCAAGTTTTCTCTAATATATTTAACTTATTTAAATAATTGAACCTCCAAGAAATTTTTATTTTAAAATTATGTTTTAAAATTAATTTACTTATACAAAAAACGATAATGTTCAAAAAGATGATTAAAATAGATCCACTTAATAAAGAGTAAGAAACTCCTATTAAATTTAAGACAAACCATATTAGAGTAAATAAACCAATGCCTAAAATAAAACTTAGCGAAATATTTTCAACTAAGTCACATTTATTTAACAAAATTTCTGCTAATCTATAACCAAATATAAAAATTAACAAGATTCCTAATATAAAAATAATTATCATAATATCTTATTGTTTTTTGATTTTGATAATTCCCCAACTTTTATAATTTTCTTTATCACTAGGATCATAATTTTTATATTCAGTTTTTATTAAATTAGTTGCATCATCCCAATAAATAATTTTCTCTGCATTTATTTTTTCTTTAGGCCAACCATAATCATTTTTATTTCCATCTGGCCATTCTCCCCAAGAAATTAATACATAATCATAATTATAGTAATCAAAAAATTTTCCAAATGTATATCCTGTCGAAGCAATTATTCTCGGATACAAAAAATACCTAACGATTCCAGCATTTCCGGTTGCGTACCAAATCATTGTTTGTGGAGGAATCACTATTGAAGAATTTTCTTCTGTGTTTGCTTTAACGAACATTAAGTATCTATAAGAAAGACCCCATTGTTCATTCATCTTTTGAAAATAGTTATATTTAATATGTTTTATAATAAAAACGTTCTTTTTCATGGCATCTTGAAAAGTTATGTTTAAAGAATTAATTAAAATCATGCAAATAGCATAAAATAACAATTCAATTGTAATTGGTAACTTTTTATCTAATGTGTAACTTAATTTCCAAAAACCTATAATCCACAAATAGAAGCTCACAAATAAAACAGGTACAGCACCTTGTAAATCAAGGTTAAATTTTGAATATACGAAATTTGGATACATCAGATATTCCAAAAACAATAAAATTACAAATATAAATATAAGTGTATAAAATATTAACTTATTTAGTCTGAAGACTATTCCAACATGTTTTTTGTTGAACTTGCTTATTATTAACCTAAAGATTGTTATTATAATAACTGAAAGCACAACAAAAAAGTTTATACTAATTCCAGTATTGTTTTTTATGAAGCCAACATACATAAAAAATTCACTCAACAATACTGTAAACAATCCTACTAACAGTAAAGAGATTACTAAAAATAGTTTTTCGTATATATTATTTGTCTTCGATAATTTCTTCATAGATAATCCCCTTTTAAGTCTAATTTAAGAGATAAACTGATCTAATATAGCATATAAATCTATTCTGAAGGTAAATTGTAGAAATACCAAGTATCAGAAATATTGTAAGGAGTATAAATCCCTTCCCATGTAAATTTATTACCATATAAAACACGCATAAATATTTTCTTTGCTAGCTGTTTTACAAGATTAAAAGGTGTGGTAATAATTAATGATTTTTCCTTCGATGGTATTACAAACGGTTCACTTTTCATTAATGTCTTTATCTCCATCTCATCATATTTTTTTATAAATGAATCATTACTTAAAACAATAAATTTATCTTTTGGTAAAGTATTTATATCAAGATACTTAAAATTAATATCTGACCTTCCCCAAAATTCAGATAAATGCAATCTTATTTCTTCAAAAATCTCATAAGTATTTTCTTCTTTTTTCAAATTAAGCAACACTGTGTAATTTTCAGGCACATTATCAACTATATACTGAGACATATACTTAGTAGAAATATTTAAAGCATATGTTTTCTGAAAATAAATTAGTTGAGCTGAATTAATGAAAGAAAAATAAAATAAATAGCACGAAAATGCAAATTTAATAAAACATAATGATTTTTCTTGTTTAATTTTGCTTTCTAACCACCCAATTACTTGAAAAAACTCAAGACTGATAAATAAACAGAAAAACACTGTAGCAGGAAATAAATATCTTTCTAAACTATATTTCCAAGGTATTTGTAATAATATGTATGAAAACCCAAATATCAAAAACAACAACTCGTAAAAATTTATGTTATCTTTCTTAAATTTCTTAAAATCAGAAACCAATCTTGCAACAAATGTTATAAACGCTAAAAGCAAAAAGGGCTGAGTTGATTTTAAAATATTATCAAAGTAGAAAATAAAATTAGCAAAAGCATTATTCAAACTAAAAAAATAGTTCCTACTATAATCTCCTCTAATCAAATAGGCTATAAGAATTAAGAGTAAACAGTTTGCTATAAAAAAAAATAAATAGTAAATTAACCTACTTCTTTTTTCTTTTGAAATAAATTTATTTTTTAGTAGGTATATAAAAGAAATTCCAGGTAACATTGCAACAGAAGTTTCTTTAGTAAAAATCATTAAGACGGTAGTTAAATAAACTAATAAATGTTTAGATTTATTTAATAAAAAATAAACCAATGCAATAGAAAATAAAGTTAATAGAGGTTCTTGAGAACCAATTCTTGTCCAATTCTCAAAATTAACAGGGATAATCAAAAACATTAAAGACCCAATAAATGCAATATTTTTTGACTTAGTAAGTTTTGTTAAAATTGAATAAATAAAAAACAAAATAAACCCAAAAATTATAACGTGACCAACTCTATGAATGACAAAATTATTTTCCCCAATTAACCACATAATCATGTGATAAAACCAATAAATTGGTCTAAAACGACCTGTAGATTCAAAAAGCATATCTGAAATTGAAGTTATGTTGATATTTTTTATATGTAAAAATAGATTTCTTACAAACCAAATATTGTACCCATCATCAATAAGCATCCAATATATTTTTGTATTAAAAATAGATATAACTAACCAAATTGAAAACAATAAAATTATCTGCCAATATTGTTTAATCTTCTTAATGAATAAATACATTTATTAAAAATGTTATTTCTTAAGGATAACCATATATCCTCTTGGGTATATTTTGACAAATCTGTCTAGATAAGCAATTAAGGTCAAAAGGGGACTAAATAATGCATTTATATAAAAGGGTGTCCTTTTATATAAAATATGCTGGATTTTTACGGCACTTTTTGAAAATAGAAAAAAATATGGTTCTATTTTCACTTTTGAAAAGCCAACTTTTTTAAAAAGTGATTTAAGTTCACCGTAAGAATACCCTTCTCTCACATGACCATATTTTTCAGGAGCCTTACAATTCGAATTATTTTCTTTACTACTCATAGGCACTGTAATAAGTAAAACTCCATGTTTTTTTAGATATGAGTACAGTCTTTTCACCGCCAAATAATCATTTTTAATATGTTCCAATACTTCTAAACAAAGTATTTTATCAAAATAGGTTTTGCCTAAATTTAATTTTTCCAGTCTTTGTATTAAAAATATATTGTTTTGGTTTAAATATTTATCGACTTTCCTATTAAGGGATATTCTTGAATGACGAACATCAACACCATAACCGCTTACCTTGTATCTATTAGAAAACTCATGTAAATATATTCCTATTCCACAACCAGCATCAAGTATTTTTTCATTCTTTTTGAAAGAAAGATTTTTATTAATTAATTTAAACCTCATATGCCCCGCAACATCTGGATAACCAAATATGCGAAAGTACAATCTTATTAATAATGACAATCTTCCAATTTGATATTTTCCTATTCCTAACTTTGGAACATCTTTTAAAGAAAGAGAGCCATATATTTTTCCGTAATCAAACATGCTTATAATTACTTTATCACTTCGCCTTCGTATAAATATAACCCAGTAAATATCTGCTTTGAACTACAAATATATTTATTGTTAATAATTTTATAATATTCGTTTGTACTTGGATCGGGCATAGTTTTAATCTTTAACAGCTCTTTGTCACAAGAAACAGTAGATACAAGTCTTGTACCTACATCTTTCAAGTTATCACCTGATGGATCAATCAAATCACCGTAATAACAATTTGTAAGATAAACTCTGGACATTCCTTCATAACTGGTCCATATTATCTCCGGATCAAATGTAACCAATTTTGTCGGAACATTTTGTTTATCACACCACAAAACTAGCTCGCCCATTAGGGGAAACGTGCCCTTTACCCAACTATTTATATCAATTTTCAAAGAAAAATATTCCTTGAAAAAATTTTTATTAGAACCTTTGCTAAATTTGTAGAAACTACTAACGAAAGTTATTATATTAACAACAACGAAACACATTACAGCTAGACCAAATATAAATTCAAAATATTTATTTTTGTTATTTAAATAATCCAAAATATGTTCTATTAATTTTGGATTTTTTTTCAACAAAGCACTCTTCCTATTTTTCCGATAAATATTCCAAATCAACAATGAGAATCCACTAATTAAAATTGGTTTAAATAAAAGCTCAGGATTAATATGAAAATGTGAATAAATAAAATTAGTATAGGTATTGGCCTCAACAACATTAAACAAAACACCAAAAAATATTAGTAAAGTAAATAAAATAATGTTTAGTAAATAAAAAAATGAAAAGTAAGCATATTGTTTGTTATCTTTCTTTGTAAGAAAAGATAACAAAACAACCACAAAACTAAAAAAAACTGCAAAATATAAAAAAACATTTCCATCTAACTGAAAATGTTTAATAATAAAACCGGAATAAGTAATAGCTTCAACCAGTCTTACAATAATTGTAAAATTAGTAAATAAAATAAAAGCCCAAACGGCAGTGTTTTTAATCTGCAATAATTTATTTCGATAATTTCTTATATGCATGTTTTTTATCTCTATTAATAAAACTGGACAATAATTTATATATTTTATTTTCCTCAAAATTTGATAAAGCTAGAGAGATTACAAAAACAGATAAAAGCTGCCAATGATAAAAATATCTATCTTCAAAACCGGAAATATTTTTAATTAATAACAGTTCAATAACAAAAAACAACAAAACGACAACTAATATTTTCTTTATTTTTTTCAATTTCCCGAATAATATTAAAGGAATACTTAGTAAAAATATAACTTGATAAAATATGTTGGGAAAAATAATTAACCATATTTTGGAAAAATTTACTAAAGTAAAAGGAATTGTATAAGATAACGACACGCTACTGCAAGAATTAAGACGACATCCAAATATGAACGGGTAGACCGGATTGCCTGTATGGATCAAATTCTTAATATACCAATATCCACCCAAAATAATAAATAAAAATAAACCAATCAATACGTTTTTGAAATAACTTTTTAATGAGATTTTATTTATAAAAAATGAAATCAGTAGAATCAAGGAAATTGACAACAATTGTGTTAAAGCTGAATATTTTGTACCGACAGCCAATCCCCAAAAAGCAAAACTATATATTAGTTCATCGATATTGTGGGAAAATACATATCCTAAAAATGTTATAAAAGCTATTAATACAAATGATATTGTACCTACATCAATATACCCCCAAGTCGATTGAGACAAAAGATCTGCTGGATGAAAAAGAGCTAATAAAAAAAATGCAATGCCAACAAAATAACCACAGTTTTTTTTAAGAAAAGAATATGCAGTTAATAATGAAGTAATAAAAATAGAAAATTGAAGAAATCTTGCAACAGAATAAGTTTTTGTTAATGAAAACAAACCTATAAATGCAGTCTCCAACAAACGTGGCAAATTTGAATAAAAGCCATTCCCCATATTCCAAACCTTTTCGAAATATAATGTATAGGGAGAAATGTAATGATATGCCATCTCGTCCCATCGATAAGGAGGAAGTGAAGACAATATCATTATTTTGGGCAATATTAACAAAACAAACACAAATGGAAAATAATTATGTTTTAAAAAATCAATCAAACTTATCCAACCTTTATTTTGTATATAAACATAAATCGAAGGTATAACCAATATGGGTAAAACATATAACAAAGTAGGATATGAAAAAGGCAGAAAAAAATGGGTAAGAAAATATAAAAACACTATTAATCCCAAACCTAAAAACCACAAAGCTCCCCTTAAGTATGAGGGAATTTCTTTGAAAACCAATTTTGATATAGTGAATCCAATAACTTCACAACATAAAATAAATAAAAAATAGATTGATAAATTCCAAAGGTTTAAAACATAAAAATAATCCGTTAAATGTAACATAAATAATTTTATTAATTTATATGCTTTATTATTGCATATTGATTTAATCCAAATTCAAATCTCCCATATTCAATAACTTCTAGTTTTTGTAGTCTTGCTAATTGGAAAATTCCTCCGCGTGTTAGATAAAGCTTATGCTCTTCTTCTCCATTAGCATCAATTACACCAAGCCGTGATAGATTACTCCATAATAAATGGTTTTGCGGTGTTGGTGTTGTTATTAATGCAATAGCGTCTGGTTTAAGACATTGCTTTATAATGTAAAAATGTTGAATCGGGTTTATAAGATGTTCTACAACTGCCAGTGATAGTACAATCTCATATTTCTGTTTGGGTTGCCATTGATTAATGTTCTTTTCTGTAAGTTTGATATTCTGATGAGTATTATTTGTAACACTTAAATCAATACCTTGATATTTTATATTTGGGAATATTTTATTAAGTTTAATTAGATTAAGCCCTTGATAACCACATCCCATTTCCAGCAAACTAATGTTTTTATTTGGGTATTCTTTAAAATAATTTTTGATTACTTTTTTAGTTATTTTTAATCTTTTGTGGATAGTAAAACAATCAATCAATGTTAGATTTTTCTTCCCGTATGCCGACTTTTGTTCGTTTTTCATAATTTTAAGACAATATTCCTTCTAAAGTAAAATAGTTTTTTCAAACATCTGGTAAACGATTAATTAAATGGGTTTTTATCGTTTCAACTAAAAATATCCACATAAAAATAATTCCTAAAATGCTTACTAAAAATAGTTTTGTACCAAGATGTGTATCAGGAATAAAAAGTATAATTAATCCGACAAATAAAAAGAATAGTATAGTAATTGGTACCAATCTAAATTTTACTAGAAAAGTTGATAATTTAGTTGGTTTCCCATTGATAGCTGCTGATAGTAAATTAAGAACAATCAGACTTAAAAATAAAACCACTGTCAAATCCAAAAATAAAAATATAAAACCAAAACTTTTATTTATATAAGATATTAACGACAAAATCGGAAAAATTATTAACAAAATATACAAACTTGAAGGCTTAAGCAATAAAATTGATTTTAAGTGTCGCCAACCGTCTGGCCAAGTTGAAAGATGCGGAGAATTAGTTCTTTTATCTTTTTTAAATAATATTGGTACTTCAATATATTTACCGTTATTTAATGCTGTTTTTAAAAGAAGTTCACTAGCCCATTCCATTCCTGAACATCTCATATTTAATTTTTTATAAAAGCTTTTTTTCACCATTCGCATACCAGAATTGCTATCGGTAGTTGGAATTCCATATAATAATCTTATTAAAAAGGTCAATATCGGAGTACCTAAGTATCTGTGTAAGAAAGGCATCGCACCTTTTTCTATATCTCCTTTTATCCTCGAACCCAATACTAAATCCGGATTAAATTTCTCCTGAAATATGAAACCTTTAATATTTATAAAGGGATAACTTAAATCTGCATCCGCAAATATAATATATTCTCCTTTTGCTTTCATTATTCCCCAATGCAAAGCAGCTCCATATCCTTTTACAGGAACATTAATTATTTTTATTCCGTCAATTTTTTTGAGAATGTTCAAAGTACCATCTGTACTGCCGTTATCTGCAACTATAATTTCATAATTTATACCTAAATATTTTTTACAATTCTTTTTTGCATCCTCTGCTGCTTGCCTGATCGTATCTCTTTCATTTAAACAGGGAATTAGTAAGGTAAATTTAGTTCTATACATTTTATTCACTGATACAATTACAAAATTTGATTAGTATTTAATATTTTCATCTTAAAGACATAAATAATTTATACATATCAATAGGTGTATCAATAAGCCTATTTACAAATCTAGTAGATCTTTTCTCCTCAACAACAACAGGAAAGTCCGCCATCTTAAAACCAGCATATTGTGCTCTCAATACAAATTCTGTATCAAAAATGCCAGTAAAAGTTTTACATTTCGGTAGAACCGTTTTTAATACTTTCTTATTAAAAATTTTGATCCCATGAGTATCACTTCCAACAAAACCGTGTACTTTTGTTAAATATGAATTAAACAAATAAGACATTAATTTTCTACTCATTGACCTTCTATCTTTTGACCAGTGGGCTCTTTTTGATCCAATAATAAAATCTCGGCCATACAAATCTATATTAATCAGATCAACTAATTTGAGATCGTAAAAATCAACATTGAAAACAACAATATAATTACCTTCTGCTTCTTTTAATCCCTGTCTTAATGCATATCCGTACCCGGCTTTAGATCTTAATATTTTTATTTTATTACCAGTTTTCTTTTCCGTAACAAAATTTTCAACTAAAGATAGCGTTTTATCAGAAGATCCATTTATTACAACCAATATTTCAAAGGCACATTTCTTATTCTCCAGATATTTATAAATATCAGTAAGTGAAGCAGTTATTAGTTTTTCTTCATTTCTTGCTGGTAGTATTATTGATACTTTCATATATTAGTAACCTAAAAATTGTCTTGATTTCAAATTCCCAATCTTATCATAACCATTAAGATAAGAAACATTAATCTTTCCATCATAAAATACTTTAAAAAAGTTATCACCAGATAAAGAAGTACTTACTACCTTTGTAGGACTAAAGGGAAGAGTAAAATCGTCTTTAGTATCATAAAAAATAATATTATTACCAATTAAATCATTTTTATTTTCCTGAATATAATTAAATACTAACTTTGAAGTTTTTGACCCTTGAGTTATCCAGTTAGTTTCCTTAGTTAATTCTAAAGTAGTAAAAGATAAACCTGACCAAACAATAATAAATACAACAATAAAAATCTTTTTAACTTTTACAGTAATCAATAAATTCCCGATAAATATACAAAGTCCAATAAGTGGAAGTGTTAAATAATATGTAAATTTATGGACAGGCAAAAAAATTACAGGAATTAAGGAAAAGCTAAACCAAACAATAGAAAATAAGTATATTTTCCAATCTTCAATAATTTTTTTGAATTTTATAACTACGGCAATAAATATTACTGTTATTTGAACAATAAATAATGAAAATATTATTGAAAACTCTTTTCCCCAGTACCTAAATAAATTAGGGTTAAAATTTAAACCTGGTCCAACAAAATCCACAAGTGTTTCTGGAATATTAAATGACCACAACTTATACCAAAATAGTGTGTTCAGTACCCTTTTTATTGAATAATTCCAAACATATGAATCCCCTTGTGCAAAACCATAGTATTTAAAACGCATACAAAGGTAAAAAGAAACTAAAACAAAATATGGAATTATTGAAATAATAAAATGTTTTACATTTTTTATCTTTTCTTTTGAGACAAACAAAAATAGATGAACTAGAACTAAAACAAAAGGCAAAATAACTGCAGTTTCTTTACTCATTAAAGCTAATATAAAAAATATTATTGAAAGAACTAAATGATTATTCTTTTTATTTAATTCATATTTAATAAAACTTATTACAGATAAAAGAAAGAAAAGAGTCATTCCAAGTTCCTGATAGGCTCCTAAAAAATATAAGTGTCCAAAATGCGTTGCTGAAGTTGCATATAAAAATGCTGACAGCAAAGCAACGTCTTTATTTTTTGTTACTATTCTTGCAAACTCTGCAACTAAAAATATAATCGCAAAAAAAGTTAAAAATGAAATTATATGAAGTGGTACTGGATTTAAATTAAAAAACTTTATTGTCAAAAAATAAAACACCTGAGTAGTTAAAGGTCTATACAACCCCCACCCTTCTGGGGATTTGACTAGATTAAAAAAATTAAAAAATTCTTTAACAGAATTAATTTGAGATATTCTTAGATGAAAAAAATCATCATTTGTATAGAAATTTTTTAATGATGGAAAAAATAAAATAAATGCAACTAAATAAATACCCAACAACCCATATATATAATAATTTTGTTTAATCTTTTTTACTATTTTTTTAAACATTTTAGGTATATTCCAAATCCTATTAAACCCACTAAGGAAACTACCAAAGATATATTCCTAATAGTTGTATTTTCAAAGCTTAAATCCAAATTGTGATAACCTTTTGGTAGATTTATATCCATTGTACCAATTTCATTTACCTTTATTTGATCATATAAAGATTCATCTAAATAAGCTTTCCATCCAGGGAAGTAATAAATATTAACAGTAGCCACAAAATCATTTGAATTTACATATTCTAAAGAAAATCTATTACTATTTTCTTTTTTAATTTTGTAGTCTATTTCTTCAAGCACTATTACTCTTTCAAAACTACATTTTTCTTCTTTACATTTCTTTACTATGTTCAAATCCACAGTCTTAGGAAGGAATTCTCCCCACATATCTGCAGTATCTTGATAGTTTTGATAATAAGTATCATTTTCATAAATTCTTCCAACTAGCTGAGAATAATTTCTATTTACATAAAAAAGTGTAAAGACAACTAATAAATAGTAAATAGTTTTTGGCCTTAAGTATTTAAAAACAAAAGTAGATAAAATTGCTGCTGAGAACACCGTAATTGCTAAAAACCTCCAAGGATACAAAACAAAAGATAATAATGGAATAGTGTTCCATAAAAGATCAGATTTATTTAGAATTAAGAAAACCGAAATTGTAAAAAGAAAGAGAAATAAAGAAAAGTGCATTAAGTCTAATCTTTCCACCCTACTAGAAATATTTAGGCCGATTTTCCTTACAAATTTAATTAAAACCTCAATATTTTTTTTCTTTCTTAAAAGAAGAATTATAAGAACTATAAAACTTAATATAACTAATCCTTGCTGCACTAAACCAATCTGTAATGACATCGGACTAGTAGAACCAAGTGGACCCCAAGCCCATTTGGAATAAACAATATCTTTTAATCCAACAAAATTACTTTTAAAACCATCTGAAATGTCTAAATTGTTTAAGTTAACTAATTTCTTTTCAAAAAAAGCTGGAAGCCAATAAAAAGAAGTTATTAATAAAGAAAACAAAAGAGATATACCTGCGACAGACAATTTCTTTTTGTCTTTTTTAACAATAAATAGTCCTAAAGCATAAAGAACATATACTGGAATGAAAAATAGGGACATTACATTATGACTTAACATTATTCCTGAAATAGAAAAAACTCCTAAAATAAACCCTTTCTTTTCTGACTTATAAAAAATCTTATACAAAGAAAGAAGCATCAAAGGAGGAAAAATAAAAGCAAAACTTTCAGGATAAGCACCTCTTACGTATATATCAAGAAATCTATAGGGGGCGTATATATATAGTATAGAACCGATCAAGGCTGAATTCTTATTAGTTACTTCTTTTGCCCATAAATAAAATGTAATTCCAGAAACAATTATAGATAAACCAAATATAATTTCTATTGATGAAGAATAGCTAAATCCTATTAATTTTGGTATCAAACCTACCAAGTATGGAAGTTGCCCGTAAAATAATAAAACTGGAGAACCTAATCCAAAGGCTAATCCTTTAGACCATCTTGGAATAATCTGTCCATCTATTAACCCTTCATGAAATTTTACTAAACGAATAACGTGGGATACTCCATCATGAGAAGAATAAAATCCTGATAAAAATAAAGACCTTGAAGCAATAATCCCAACAATAATTATTAATAGAATAAATATTAAACTATCGTTTTTAATCAAAAACGATTTAAACTTTTTAAAAAATGAAGACATATTGTTATCTAATCAATAAAATCATTACAACTCTGGCAATATTGTGTAATTCATGAAGAGTGAGAATAATTGGATCATTTGTATATTTTTTTACAATTTTAAAATCCTCCTTCAGAGTATTCTTAAAAGATATAGAAGAAATATTTTTACCTGATAGTCTAAAAACAGATAATGTTTTATTTAATACTTTTGGCATAGAATCTTTTGCAATTTTTAACCAAAAGTCATATTCCATGACAAACTTTTTAGTTCCAATAAAAGGTCCATATGTTTTATAAGCATTCCTACTTAAAAATACAGAGGGCTGCATTAAATAATTAACCATTAAAAGAAAATGATATTCATTCTTTTGAAGCAAAAAGTTTTTATAGCTCGTTGATGAATTCCACTTAATATTACCTTTCGCATCCATCACCTCACCTTTTCCAGCTAACCACAAAGTACTAGGCCTTTTTAAGAAATACTTCCCCACACTTGATAGAGCGTCTTTCAAATAATAATCATCTGCATTAATAAAAGTTAAAATATCTCCTGTTGCCTTTTTAAGTCCTTTATTAATTGCATCTACCTGTCCGTTATCTTTTTTTGACTCTAATATAAAAATATTAGGATATTTATCTAAATATCTCTTAATTATTTCTAAGGTCCCATCCGTTGATCCACCGTCTTGGATAATCACTTCCAAATTGGGATATTTCTGAGAAACAATAGACTTCAAAGTTTCTTCAATATAATCAACCTTATTATAAGAAGGAATAACAATAGAAATTTTAGGAAGTTTCATTTGGAACTTTTAATCTTTTTAAGGGAATCTTTTCTAACCATTTCTTCCATTTTTTTCTCAAGTCTTTTGGTTTTCATATACACAGATGCTGACATTGAGATTACAACAATAAATCCAGCAACAACCATCAAATCAAAAAGTCTTGTAACTGAAAATCTTTGTGCGAAGTTCCTTAATATATTTGGAAAAATTACGACAAAAATGGTTACTATCCAAATTATTACCCAAGAAAAAAGCTCAGTTGCTTCAATTTCTCTTCTTTTGAAATTAAGAGTAGCAAAATAAATCATGGTCAATGCAAAAATAATTGCAATTATTTGTAATCCTATTATCATTTTCTAAATCTCCAAAAAATTACGTTAAAGAGAACACTAAATGCATCTAATATAGTTACTCCCTTAACCTTGTCATAGTATACGGTAGCTACCGGAACCTCGCAATATTTTAGTTTTTTCTGTTTCAATTTAATAACCATTTCAGTCTCAATTCCATAACCTAAAGATTCTAAATCCATTTTTTGATAAGCCTTTTTGCTAATGGCTCTAAAACCACACAGAAGATCTGAAACATAAATTTTAAATAAAAAGTTAACCAAAACTGATGCAAATTTATTTCCTAAATACCTTACTAAAGGAACTTTTAAACCCAAATTTCTTGATCCTAAAACTACATTATATCCTTCGTTAATTTTCTTTATAAATTCTGGAAGATCTTCAACCTTATGCTGTCCATCTGAATCCATAAAAACTACTGCATCAGCACCTAAACTAAAAGCTGCTTCAGCACCAGTTTTCATTGCAGCACCTTTACCCAAATTAATCTTATGTCTTAATAAATGAACCTTATATTTCTTTACTATTTCATAAGATGAATCATTTGATCCATCATCCACTACAACAATTTCAAATTCTGTTTTTATAAGATCTTTTAAAAAACTATCTAAATGTTTTTCTTCGTTGTAAACAGGAACAACTATAACAATTTTCATTTTCTATTTTCTAAATACCAATTAATAGTTTCTCTTAATCCCACTTCAAATTCAGTATTAGCAGTAAATCCAAATTCATCTTCTGCTTTTGACACATCTAGTTTTCTTCTTGGTTGACCGTCTGGTTTTGTCTTGTCCCAAACAATGTTTCCTTTAAAATCTGTAAGTTTTTTAATTAGTTTTGCAAGGTCTTTAATAGAAATTTCAAAGCCAGCACCTAAATTAACAGGTTCAGATTTGTTGTATTTTTCTACCGCTAAGATTATTCCTTTGGCTGCATCGTTAACATACAAAAACTCTCTTGTTGGTTTACCAGTTCCCCAGACAACAACTTCTTTTTGATTATTTTCTTTTGCTTCAACAAACTTTTTTATTAAAGCAGGAATAACATGTGAACTTTTCTGATCAAAATTATCTCCTGGCCCATAAAGGTTAACAGGAAGAAGAAAAATGGCATTAAAACCGTATTGCTGCCTATACGCTTGGGCTTGTACTAATTGCATTTTTTTAGCTAAACCATATGGTGCATTGGTTTCCTCAGGGTAACCCATCCACAAATCTTTTTCCTTAAAAGGAACAGGAGTAAATTTTGGATATGCACAAATTGTACCTAAAGCTAAATACTTTTTAACACCGTTTGCTCTAGCAGCCCTCATCATGTTTACACTCATAAGAATGTTATCGTCAAACAAACTTGCTGGATTGTCTCTGTTATATCCAATTCCACCCACGTTAGCTGCTAAATGAACAACGATATCAACATTTTTACTTACTTTAAGGCATTCTTCATATTCCCTTAAATCATTTTCTGAGGACTTAGGAACAAGAATATCTTTAGGAGACAAATTTTTTAGTTCATTTACTAAATGTGTACCCAAAAAACCATGTCCTCCTGTTACTAAAACTGTCTTTTCTTTCCAAAATTTTTTGTCCATATTATTTAATTACAAGTTTCAAACCATTTTCAATTTTAGTAAATTTCTCTGGTTTAAAACCCATTTCTTTAAGCATTATTATATTAGCTCTACTTTTAAAAGGCTCTTTTCTTTCTTTAAGATAATTGATCTTATACTTTTTTTGCAGCACTTTACCAATTACTTTTGCTAAATCATTAATTCTAGTTTCTTTTCCAGTTCCTAGATCAATTGGATCAGAAACGACTTTAGATTTTAAAAGTTTTTCAACAACATTAATTACATCGTCAATAAAAATAAAATCACGTGTTTGATTCCCATTTCCATATATATTTATTTTACCGTTCTTTTTTATTCCTTTAGTAAAGTTGTTTATTACATAACCATAAACAGGATTTTGCCCTTTACCATAGATATTAAATGGCCTTACTATAATAGTTTCAATCTGTCCGCTGTAAGCCTTAGAAAGCGCCTCTGCCCACATTTTCGAAGCGCCATATGGTGTTAAAGGAACTCCATATACTGCAGCTGAAGAAAATACTATTATCCTTTTAATTTTATTTTTTATGGCTGATTTAATCACTTTATAAGTACCTAGACCGTTATTAATAAGATATTCCTCTGCCTTATTCCAAGATTCATTTCCATCTACAAATGCAGCTAAATGAACAACAATATCAACCCCTTTAAGATATTTATCTAATAATTTTTCATCTAAAACATCTTTTCCATCTATAAGGTCAAATTCTACGATTTCGTTATTCTTTTTTAATCTATTCGTTAAATGGGTACCAACGAATCCTTTTGAACCAGTAATTAGTATTTTCATTAAATGATTATGAAATCCAATATCCTCTAAAAAACAAAGATTGGGATATTGCCAATAAAACAAATAATATAACAAGTACAACTGTTTTCCAAACTTTAGGAAGTTTCTCTAACCATATTGAAACAATGATAAAGGCAGGAAAAAGTACTAATACATACCTTGGTAGTGAAGAAAAACTGCCATTAATTGTCGATGCAATATAACCCAAAGTTAAATATATTGAATAAGCAATGTTTAGTTTAAAAAATGAATAAATCGCTAAACCTAAAAAGGCAAGAGATACAACGAATTCCATTGCTGTAGTAAAAACTACTGGAATATAAGAATAATTCAGATTTGGTATGATTTTAAAAATATATCTATAAAAAACTTGTGGCAAAACTATTGGAACAGTAGATCTTTGCTCACCAAAATAACGTACCGACTTAAGAAATAATAAAGGATCATCATATCCTAAATATAGATAACACATATATAAAAATATTCCAAAAGGAATTAAAATTATATAGAAATGTTTCATCTTAATTTTTTTAAAATCAAATTTAATGTTTTTTAAAATCATTAAAGCAAAAGCAGGAGCCAAAAGTACCCCCAATACCCTAGTTGCAGATGCAAACATTCCTAAAATCGATGCAGATAACCAATTTTCTTTTCTAGCAAAATAAAATGACCAGACAGTGAGAGAAAAAAATAAACCTTCTGTATAAGTTGAACCAAAATAAAAAGATGTTGGAAAAAGTAATAGAAAGACAATACAAATCTTTGCAATCTTATTTGAAAAATCAATTTTAATTAATTTATAAAATCCTATCAATCCAATAAAAAAAGAAATATTCGAAATTATAAGACCAACAGCATGTACGAAATCTGTGTGCTCCAAAAATAAGAATGCAATGATTTTAATTAATACCGGATACAAAGGGAAAAAGGCTTGTTCCCCTAAACCATATCCATGTTGAGCAATTGAAATATAATGTTCACCATCAAAATTTGCCCAACCCCAAAATAAAGGAGCTTTCAAATAATTTATTATTCCCCCACCAAGAAAGTTATTTTGAACAGGAACAAAATTAATTGTAATTAACTCAATAACTAATAATAGGACTCTCCAAATTAAAAACGAGAAAAAAATAAAAAGAAAGTCCTTTTTCTTCATGGCTTTTGAGAAACCTTTTTATATACTTCAAATGTTTTTTTAGCTGACTCCTCCCAAGAAAAATCTTTGTTTCTTTCTAAGCCTTTTTTAATTAATTCCTCTTTTAGTTTTTCATTGTTACTTACTTTCTTAAGAGTATCTGCTATATTTTTTACATCTTTTGGATCAAAAAATTCAGCTGCATCATTTGCAATTTCTACTAAACAATTATTTTTTGCTGCCACAACAGAAACTCCACTGGCAAATGCTTCTACTACAGGCAAACCAAAGCCTTCATATAAAGAAGGCTGACAATAAATATCTGCTAATGAATAAATTGCTCTTAAATCAGTTTCTTCAACAAAACCTAATCTCATAATGTCTTTATCACTACCGAATCTATTTATGAGTTCATTTAAATGCGTATCTTCTATATGATTTTCGTCATGAATACTATCTGAAGCATGTTTACCAACTATAACTAATTTAAGGTTAGCCATTTTACAAGCTTCAGCCAATCTGACAATGTTTTTGTTGTAATTAACTCCACCTACATATAAAACAAATTTATCAGGTAATTTATATTTTTCTTTTACTTTTAATAAAGTATTAGTACTTACCTTTTCGTTAAATATCTTTCTTGCAGCTAAATAAGTAACATAAATTTTTTCTGGTTCAATCCCTAAAAATCGACAAATATCTTTTTTAGAAGTCTCAGAAATCGTAATAATTGCATCAACTTTTTTAATTAGTTGTTTCTGCAATAAAAATTTTAAGTTGCCTCTAATTCCTCCAGGATAGTTTTTAGGATAAACTAATGGAATCAAATCATGGATAGTTACAACAACCTTTGAATATTTTTTAAAAGGTAGAGTAAGAAAGTAAGGATAAAACGACGGATAATGCAAAACATCAAACTTTTCTTTTTTTAATAGATCTTTATTTATCTTAAAATCTATAACATCTAAAGAAAGTTCTGGATTCTTTTTTAAATACTCTATTAATATTTTTGTATGAAATCCGATACCTCTAACTGAATGTCCACCAGTTAAAGGACCTGAATCAATAGCAACTCTTAATTTATTCATTCCCAATTTTTATATTTTTCTTTAGTACTTGGATTATTCTTAATTTCTATATATTTAAAATAAGCAATTGGGAAATGAAGTGCCGAAAAAAGATCAAATACGAATCCATGAAATCCATCTCTAAAACCTTTATGTCTAAAAAACATACTTAAAAAAGTTAATTTTGGTTTAATACAAATATAATCGATAAAACTAAAAAAATTTATTTTTAAATTTTTTTCTTCTAACTTAAATGCCGTAAGAGTAGTATAGCGATTTGCGTTAATTAAGTATTTTTTAAATGTTGGAGAAGTGTAATGCTCCATTGGTTCATTTAAAGTTCCGATTTTTCCAATAGTATCCATCTGTTCATGAACATCTTTCTGTGGAAGTTTAGCTTTACCTTTTTTAAATAGTCTTATTACTGAATCGGGCCATAATCCTCCACCTTTCATCCACTTCCCCACAAAATAGTTTTTTCTTTTGATATAAAAGGCTGAATAAATATTATCTTTATCATTAATCACTTTTTTTATTTCTGTTTTAAGTTCAGGTGTTATTCTTTCGTCCGCATCCATCTGTAAAATCCATTCAAATTCTGCTTTATCAATTGCCTTCTGTTTAGTCTTATGAAAAATTGGCTCATGATTAACTTTAAAAACTTTTGCACCCAATCCCTTTGCTATTTCTCTTGTTTTATCCTTTGAAAATTCATCAAAAACAATTATTTCATCAGCCAAATCTAAAAAAGATTTAATACAATCTCCAATATTTTTCTCTTCATTATATGTGGCTAAAACTACCGATAATTTATTCATATTAGTTTGCAACTATTCTAAAAGCTATTTGATCACCTGGAAAATATATTGTTTTAACAATGTTTGCTTCCACTGGAATCTCTTTTTCTGTCCCTATTATAAGGCTATTTGGGTTCTGAGACTTAATTTCTTCGAAATCTATCGTTTCAAAATTGTATTTATCAAAATATCTGACAGTAGAAAATCCATATGTATCCCTTAAAGTTAAGACATGATTATCCTGAAATTTTAAAGGAGAATACTTCATGTAAAAAAGAAATAGAATATATGGCTGGTCATATCTTTCTGTAATATAAACTTTGTTGTACTTTTCTTGGTTTTCTGATACATAATTAACTAATTCTTTTATCCCATACTGAGAAGAGTATGGATATTCTTTTGCCATATGTATCCAATACATATGTTGATATCTTGCAAATCCTAGAATAATAACTAAGCTAAGTAGAATCTTTCCAAACATGGTAATAGATTTATTTTTATTTTTTTCTAACCAACTTAGTATTTGTAGACATCCATATGCTGAAATAATATTCAAAGGAATCACCATATTCTGAGCCCTTAGGGCGTGTGGGGATTGAAATGTTAAAGCTGCAGCAACTGGAGCAAAGACCAACCACCAGAGTATTATCTTCCAACCTTTATCACCATCCTTAAAAATTTTCCAAAGTCCGATTATTAAAAGAACTGCACAATATAAATACATTTGCCCTGTTTCTGGTACTTTATTCCTTTGAATTTCATCTCCTGATACGAAAAGGAAAAGGCCATGATAATGTTCTAACCAATTCTCAAAAAACTCTAAGCCGTAATTAACAAACTTATTATGTAAAATCTTAGCTGGAATACTTTGAATATCTGCATGTTGTCCCCTTTGTTCGTTAATTCTATTAATCGGTCCTATATCAGCAAAAAGCCCTACTCCAGCTACTCTAGATATAGCATCAGGCTTAACCATATCTATCCCTAAAGGAATTAGCACCATTAAAGAAATTCCTATAGCAATCAAAAAGTGTTTTAGATTATTTTTGATACTTCTCCAATAAAATATTAAGTAACCTATACCCAATAAAGGAGCAATAATTCTTGCAGCATGATAAGTGTAGAGACTTAATATAAGTGGTATTAATCCATAAATATAATATTTTTTGTTTTTTGTGGCCTTAATCAATAACCACATTCCAAGAAGAATAAAAAATGTGGCGACATTTACTTCCCAACCGCCTCTTGAAAAATGAATATGCCAAGGAGATATAGCTAAAAACAAAGAGGAAATTAATCCTAGTCTTTCATCATTAAATAATTCTTTTACAAATAGATAAATAACTAAAACACTCAAAACACCAAAAGTAGCTGACGGAATTCTAACTGCCCATTCGTTTAAACCGAAGACTTTTACAAATGGTAAAACAAGATAAAAATAAAAACCTGGTTTATAATCATTGAAAGACTGAAATTGAATTGGCCATTTGTTGCCATGTTCATCCATTCCAGTTTGAATTAAAGAATAGGCATTGTATCCAATAGCAGCTTCATCTGCATTTAATGCAGGATAACTTCCAAGATTCCAAAATCTTAATAATGCCGACAAAACTAAAATTAATATTAGAAATATTTTTTTCATTCTTTCACTTCTACTATGTAGTATGCTGGACTACCATCCAAATATTTTATTTTCTTTATAATATTTACTCCTTCATTCGATAAAATTTTTTCTTCAGGAAAAGCTATTGCATTTCCTACTAATAAAAGTGGTCTTACATCCGGAAAATAATCCATATAAACAGTATTAACAAACTTTATATTATCAAGTTTTTCTACTAAACCTACATCACCAAAATTACTTTGTATAAAACTATTTTCTTTTTGATATTTTACTGGATCATATTTAGAATAAAACAGAAAATACATATAAGGCTGGGCATAAGATTGTTGGAATTCAATTAAACTATAATTATCTTTAATTGGAGCAATTTCTTCTACCAATTCTTTATAGTGATTGTAAATAAACTGATCATTATTTTTAGGTAAGTGAATAAAATAAGAATCTAAATAGTAATAAAAAGACGCAAGATAAAATATTCCAAAAACACACACAATCAGTTTTGAATATTTTCCTTTTAAATTAATTAAATAGTTAATTCCAAAAGATACTAAAATAACCAAAGGAATTGCAAAATTAATTGTTCTCACTGCACTAACCTGATCTCTTGAGAGACTAGCAGATAAAGGAGCCAAAAATAACCAAAAAATAACAAATATCTTTGATTTATTGTCTTCGTTTTTAATAATTGAAAAAATACCAATAACCAAAAAAATAATTTCTGCGATAAGCATTTGTCCTTGGTAAGGAGAAGAGTGCCTTTGATTCTGGTAATCGCCTTCAAAAAATAAATATTTTCCTGAAAAATTATTAAAGTATCTCCCAAAAACTCCTCTTACAAAATTATATGCCTCTGAATGAAAAAGATAATAATTTAAATCACCTTTTTTCTCATTTCCTTGATTAAGCTGAGCTTCCAAATATTCCTTTGGTCTTGGATAAGAAAAAACACTAAAAACAGCAAGTCTACCTGTTTTTCCCTGAAACATACTTAAAATAATAGGTAGAGAAACTACTAAACCAACTAAAAAAGAAACAACTAAATACTTTTTCTCTTTAAACCATTCCTTTTTATAAAAAGCCACAAAAAGAGAGATAAGTACCAAAAGACTTGAAAGTTTGGCACCTTGATAAGTAAGAAGGGTTAAAGCAAAAAAGAAAGCCGAAAAAATAAGATATTTAGGCTTTTCTAAAAACAAAAGAAAAAAGTAGATTCCTAAAAGAGTTAAAGTAAGAGAAAAATTTGCTTCCCATGCACCCCTTGAAAAGAAAATGAGCCAAGGATTAATAGCAGTAACTAAAGAAGAAATTAAAGCAAGTTTATTATTTTTAAAAAGTTTTTTTACTATTAAATAGACTAATAAAATCGTCAAAATTCCCCCTAAAGCTGACGGAAGTCTAGTTGAAAACTCATTTAATCCAAAAATTGCAACAAAGGGGATTGTGAAATAAATATAAAGACCTGGTTTATAATCTCCATACGATTGGAAAATAAGTGGCAACACTTTTCCGTACTCATCTTTTCCTGTCTTCAATATCGAATAAGCATTATAACCAAGTGCAACTTCATCAGTCGTCAACTGCGGTGGAATGCTAGATAGCTTCCAAAGTCTCAAAAAAGATCCAATAAGTATAAAAATGATTAAAATCCAATTCTTTTTAATAAATGTTTTAATTTTCATATATTTCAAAGGCAGTTTTTCCATCTAGAAAATTTACAGTTTCTAATTTATTCCAACCTTTTGGATATTTATCAGGGCTTGTTATTAATAAACATTTTATCTCTTGTACAGAGCAGTTGATAGAAGTTCCACTTTCTAATGTAAACACTTCAAATTCTTCTTTAGGTATATCCCAATCGTTAACAAAATAAAATTTATCAAAAGCATCAACCCAATACCAATTGGATTGATTAAACCTAATCAAATTAGTATCACTTATGTAATCTTTCGGTTCCCAAGGCCAAAAGAACAAGAAAAATTCATGAGGTTCTCCATATTTTTTAGTAACAATTATTTTGTCATATTCATGATAATTTTCTTTTGCGTAGTTCACGATATTTCTATAACCATATTGCCATACCCATGAATAGTTTTTTATATAATCTGTCATTAAATTTTTATAATAACCAAAAAGACAACAGAAAAGTGAGATTAAATATAACCCTAAAAATAGTTTAGAAGTTACCTTTCCTTTTATAAGCTTTTCGAGAATAAAATAAAAACCTAAAACACTGAATATCTGTGGTAAAGGAAGTATTGTTGTAGACCTTAGAACTGCATATTGCTCTTTTGTTACTGAGGCAACAACTGGTGCAAACAGCAACCAGACTAAAATAAAAATATAGTCTTTTTCTCTTTTGATTAATGCTTTATAGAAAACTAAAACAAGTCCAACATAGAAAAATATTAAGTTAGGATAATAAAGAAGACCAAAATCAGGAACGCTAAATTGATATTGTGTTCCTCCTTTATAGAAAAGATATTTTGGAGAAAAGTATCCAACATAATTTTTGGTAAATTCTTTTAGAACATAGAGTGGTTTATTATAAACAAATCTTTTTAATTTACTTGGAAGATTAGATACTCTACGTTGTTCGTTAATTTTATTAATAGCTCCTTCATCAATTAAAAATACCCATTGGCTCCTTGCTCTTGATTCAGGATTTAGAAATATAAAAGGTAAACAAATAAAAAATAATCCAATTATTCCGAGAGTAATTACTTTATAAGCCTTATTAGCCTTAAAGAAAGCTGATATCTGTCCTCTATATATAAATAGTATAGATACGAAGATTAAAGGAGAAAAAATTCTCGTTGAGTGATAGGAAAAAAGTGTCAAAAATAAAAGAAAAAAACTTAAAGGTAAATAGCATCTCTTTTTTTCTCTATTTAAAAGAAGTGCCATTGCTGTAACTAATAAAAAAACCGATATATTTGATTGAAACACGCCACGGGAAGGAAATAAAAACCACGGTTCAATCGCAACTAGTAGTGATATTAAAAGAGCATAACTTTTCTTTTTAGTAAGACCTAACCCTAAAAAATATGAAGATAAAACTGTCAAAACTCCTAGAACCATATGTGGCAATCTTATAGAAAATTCATTTAATCCAAAAAAATGGATGAAGGGAATTGTTAAATATAAATTAAAAGTTAAGGGATAATCTCCATAAGCTCTAAAGTTAATAATTGGAAATTTACTGCCCCATTCATCCATCCCAGTTTTTAAAATCGAATAAGCATTATATCCATGACTTACTTCATCCCAATTAATAGATGGAGGAAAATTTTTGTAGTTATAAAATCTCAAAAAAATTGAAATGATAACAATTAGAAAAAGAAAAATATTGTTTTTTATAAATTTAAAGATATTTTTCATATTATCTTTTTACAACCATACTTGAAATAACACCATCTGGGAAATAAGTTACGTATTCAGCTTTTATATCTTCTGGGAATTCTTCTGCCCTCCCCACAAAATAAATGTCTTCCTTTTCACTGTCTGTTTCCCAAATGATATTTTTAAATTCAGTATTTCTTATACTATACTCACCCATTTGATCAACCCAATTAACTCCCATATCTTCAAAAATCCAATTTTCAGTGGAACCTTGATAAACATTAGGGTCAACCTTATATGAAAAAGCATAATAAATATGTGGTTCAGATAACCTTCTACTTACTTGAATATTTATTCCTTCTTCCGCATTATCTTTCAACCAGTTGAAAACTTCTAAATTACCATAAAGCATACCTTTTGCAGAGATTGCTGGAACATTAATAAAATAAATATCAATAAATTTATAGATATTGTTAATAAACAATAAACTAATAGAGACGTAAACAATAGGTAACAAATTTTTATTAATCTTCTTAAAAACTTTTACTAAACCTAAAAGTCCGAAAGATAAAATTATTTGAATAGCTGGAATCATACTAACTGCCCTATTTGCAGAATAACCAACACCTGTAGATAAAGCTGCAGGAATTGGAGAGATTAATAACCAAAAAAAAAGTAACAAAAATAGCTTTCTATTTCCTTTCTCAAATAAGGCAATAAATACTCCTAAGAGTAAAACTATTTCAAAAGGATATAAAACACCAAATCCAGGAATCATTCCATAGGTTGATTCAGCCGGGCCATCCTTGAATAAAAATTTGATTGAAAAATATTGTCTGTAATTTGCAATGAATCTCTTTAAAGTAACTTGATATTTATTGTGAAGTATTCTGGCAATCGTCGGATTCATTCCTTTCTCAATTAATTCAATTTTTATCTTTGCTCCTTCGTCTAATGCTCCCTGCATAATACTTCTTTCAGCAATTCTTTCTCCCCCTCCAAGTTTAAAGGTGTATAAAAGTACAAAAAATGAAACTGAGAAAATAATTAAAGGCAGAATTAATTTTTTAATATCTATCTTTTTAAAATCCTTAAAAAAAATGATTATCAAACCAACAAAAACTATTGGATTAATAAACTTTGCGGAATGATAGGAAAATAAATTCAATCCAAATACAATTGATGAGTATATTAAGCACTTATGATCTTTAAGCCCTTTTAAGAACAAATAAATGCCAAACGGAAGAAAGAAAGTTATAAAATTTGCTTCGAATGCACCTCTACTCATCATCACATGCCAAGGTGATACAGCTACAAGAAAACTTGCTACAGAGGCTATAACCCAACCTTTAATCTTTAATTTGTAACGTTTAGAAAGTTCCAAGACCAGAAGATAAGTTGCAACAACTGCTAAAGAACCAATTATTGCATTTGGCAGTCTTATTGAAATCTTGTTTAAACCTAAAGTTACAACAAATGGAATCTGGAAATAGGTCAAAAGAGGAGATTTGTAGTCTCCAAATGATTTTAAGACCAAAGGTAAAATCTTACCCCATTGGTCCTTACCAGTTAAAACAATACTATACGCATCGTAACCGAAAGAAGCTTCATCTGGTGTAAAACCCTTAGGAAATGAATCTAAAAGAATAATTCTCAGTATAAAAGCAATAATAACTATTAAATAAAGTACGAAGCGCTTCATACTAAAATTATATCTTGGTTAGCCTTAAAAGTCGAAGAAAATAAAATTGGTTATTTAATTATTAATAGGCCAGTAGCTATTATAACTTTCTGGAAGTATTCCTTTAGGAAATCTCGAATCAATTTCACTAAAATAATTAACTTTTTCAGGCAACTTTTCATCTACTTTCCCAAATTCGATTAATATTATGGCAGGTTGACCATCTCTATACCGAATCAAATCAACTATCTTTGAGTTTTTAGGTATTTGATATCCAAAACAAACATATAAAATATTTTCCTTACCTGCGAGTGGACAATCATATGGCATATTAAAAACAATTTTTTCAAACTCTTTAACTCTTACCCCATCGTTAAAATCTTCTGATATTAATGATTCCTTTAAAAAATATTTAGGATCGACTTGGTTATAAAACAAGAATGGCATGTAATGGCCTTGTGCAATCACAATCTTTGAATAATCGTCATAATTTTTATTCACACTCTCAACCATTTCTTTAAGTCCAACATCAGAATACCAAGGATGATGAATAACTTTATGAACTGTATATTGATGGATAAAACCAATTAAACTTATCAAATAAGCTAATCCAACAATTACCAATAAATACTTTTTTATTTTTTTAAATTCAAACAAAGAATAAATACCAAAAGCACTTAAAATAACTAATGGAATAACCATAACTACTGATCGCGTAACACTTCTTGCCTCCATAGTCATTGAAGAAGCTAACGGTGCAGAGAAAAGAAGAATAAAGGGAATATACTTCTGGTTATTTTTTACTTTTGAAAAAATAAATGATATTCCTAAAATGAGGAAAACTACATCAACAAAATAAACAAAACCTGTATTAGGAATATTGTGTCTTTCTGTAGTTGCTGAAGTTTCAATAAACAAAAATCTTGGATCAAAATATGAAAAATATCTTTCAGAAAATGCTTTAAAAAAAGAAAGATACTTATTATGAAAAGCTCTAGTAACAACAAGTTCAGTTTGCATTAGTGCATCTTCAGAATATTGTTCGATTAAAGCTGGTCTATCAATTAATTCATTAAAACTAAGTGCGCGTTTCCTACTTTCTGAAGGGATAAAAGATAATAGAACAATTAACACTGAAGTAATAATAAAAACAAAAACTTTCCAGTTTCTCTTTTTAATCATTTCCAAAGGATTAAAAACCAAAAGTGTTAAAACAAAAAAAACTGGGAGTAATACTCTATAGGTCTGATAAGTAAAAATTGATAAAACTAAAAACAATAAAGAAAGAAATACATTTTTTGTTTTGTTCTTCTTTAAAAATCTTACAAAAAACAATATTGAAAGAACAGAAAAAAATAAACCTAGAATATTACTGTAACCCACCCTTGAGAAATGAATATGAAATGGAGTAATTGCCAATAGTGTGGATGACAATAGCGCAAAAGCTGCATTAGGAAAAATTTCCAATGCCAGAAAATAAATCGCTATAACTGAAAGAGATCCTGCTAAACAGGCAGTAAACCTAGCACTAAATGGATTTAATCCAAATACCCCAACTGCTGGAATTGAAAAGTAAGAATATAAACCATATTTGTAATCTTTAACTGATTCAAAATAAATTGGAAATTTATGTCCATATTCATCAGTTCCGTTTTTTAATAAAGAAAAGGCATAGTATCCATTTGCCATTTCGTCTTCATCTATTGCTTCAGGATATTTAGCTAAATTCCAAACACGTAGAAAAAAGGCTAGAAGAAAAATAAGAAAAAGAAGAAATAAGTTATTTTGTATTAGTTTTTTCATTTTTTAAGTCTAAAAAATAAATTACACATAAACTTACAAATATTACAATATTTACCCAACTTAAAACTATTGTCATAAACCCTTCTTTAAAAGTTAAAAAGTTAAATAAAGTATTTATGGTAGGGTACCACCACAAATTAAACATGTTTAAAAGAAAAACTACTGATAATGCTATATATAAAGGGATTAATTTCTTTTTATAAGTTAATAGCAATGTCATGATAGGAAAAATTGGATAAAGATATCTTTCATGTACTCTAGTCACAAATAAAAATGAAGCAAAACCTATTATCACTAAGGAAAAGATAGCGTTCTCTTTTTTGAATTTTGTTTTCGCTAACTTTATTAAGGTTACTAAAGAAATAATAGAAAAGATTACAAAACCCCACGCTCTAGCTGACAATCCAAAGTATTTTACTGAATCTAAAACTTTTTCTCCTTTTGAAACAATATTCCAAAAATTAAATGCATTAGCAGTTAAATCTCCTATCTCACCCGGGAAAATTCTTTTTTGATAAAGATTAAAAATCCAAGATAGAATATCTACTTTTGGATGAAACCAAATACATGAAGCAATAATTACTAATAAAGAACTCCCCACACCTAGTATCCATTCCTTCACTTTGTATTTTTGTATTAAAGAAATTACCAAAAATCCCGGAAGAAGTACTGCGAGTGATCCCTTAAAAAGAATGGAAATTGCCATTGTAGGTAAAGCATAAGTAAGTTTTCTATCTAAAAGTAGAAATAAAGATAGTACTCCAAAAAAATTCACTATTGGATCACTTTGTCCCCAGATAGATGAGTTATACCAAGTAATTGGATTAACTAGCCAAATTAGAGCAATCCAAAATGCTTGTCTCTCTCTTCCGTTTCTTTTTAAGAATTTATAGAGAAGAATAGAAATTCCAAGATCAGCAATAATTGCTGTAGATTTAATTAAAATTAATAGTCCCTTCTCGTCCCAAAACCAAATCCATTTAGAAGGAAATATTTTTATTTTTAAATTCAAGTTCCAGATAAAACCAGCTGAAGGCTTCCATATTTTATATATTCCGGAAAACATCATTATGCTTAAGGGAGGTTGGTTGGGAGCTGAATATGACCAATCTTCAGATTCATAAAAACCATTTAAACCTCTTTCTGAAGCCAATTGCCCCCAGGAAATATTATTATTTAAATCCCCATGATGAGCCAGGGTACTTAAAAATAGTCTAAAAAAAAGACTAATTACCAATAAAACAATAAAAAATATAGTTTGTTTTTTCACTTCACCTCAATTCAAATTGTACCATTTATAATATGCTGATAAAATTAGGCGTAATGAAGAAACAAACATCTTCGTATCTTTCTTATATCTTAATTATCTTAGCTTTTATCTTTTGGCCAATAAGTCTATATCTAGCTAATAGTAAAGTTGATTTCCTGAGGTATATTATTCCATCTGTATTTATAATCATTAGCTTTTTTCTTTTTAAAAAAAAGAAAAAATACTATTTAATACCATTATTTTTAATTCCGTTTTTCGAACCAAAACTTTCAGTCCTACCTTTATTCGCAGTCTTTACAGATTTTGTCTTTGACAAAAAACTCATTAAGTTAATATTTGGAATTGCAATATCTTTAGTAATCTTATTACTCAACTTTCAGGGATTTAAAGGTGAAACATTATTTCAAAAAGATTATGAAGCACAGCAACTAGTTATTAGAAACATTCATCTTTATCCCAAACCTCTAATTGCTAGAATCTATCAAAACAAAGGAAGAATAATTATTGATAAGTTTAATGATAATTTTTTTGCATTAACTGACTTAAATAATTATTTCTTTGCTTTTCATCCAAGAGAAATTACAGTTAAAAATCAGAACTTAGCAAAATTCCCATTCTTAGCAATCTTCTTATTTATTTTTGGGTTAGTAGAAATAATCAAAACTAAATCAACAAAATATCTGTCAGTTATTTTCATCTCTTTAATTCTTTCTCTATCAATTTTAACTAATTTTGATAGACAAGATTTTATTCTTTGGTTCCCGATTGGACTTATCATTCTTAACGGAATTAATTTTATAAAAAACAATTTTCAAAAAAGTTATAAATATATATTTTTGGTATCAATATTTATTTCTTTATGGGAACTTATTAGAACAGTCATTTCCTATAAAATTACCTGATATGAAAAAAAATACAATTTATATTCTTTTAATAATCGCAGTTCTACTCGCTATTCTAACAAGATTTTATAAATTAGGATTAGCTCCTAAAGGACTTTACCTTGATGAAGCAGGACAAGGTTACAGTGCTTATTCAATATTAAAAACAGGTAAAGATGAATTCGGAAAAAGTTTTCCAATTGTTTTTAGGTCATTCAATGATTTCAAGACTCCTGTTTATATTTATCTTGTCGTTCCTTTAATTCCTTTGTTTGGATTAACTGCCTTTACAGTAAGATTTCCATCGTTTTTCTTTAGTATACTAACCATTCCCCTTTTATATCTTTTGATAAAAGAATTAATTAACTCCACCTCTCAAAAAATAAAGATTGATAAAAAAACTACAGACTTAGTTGCTATTATCAGTTCTTTACTTTTATCAATATCTCCATGGCATATACTTTTTGGAAGAACTAATTTTGAATGTAATGTTGCATTGTTTTTCTATTTATTTGGAATTTATCTTTTCTTTAAAAGTCTAAAAAAACCTAAACTTCTTATAACATCTGCTCTTTCGTTTGCAATAGCAATTCCTGCATATCACGCCCAGAGAATTATTACACCTCTTACTTTAATTGCCTTATTTATTAAATACAGAAAAACAGTCTTAGATACCGAACATATTAAAAATTTTGTTATTGGGATATTAGTAGGAATTATTGTTTGCCTTCCAACAGTATTAGTTGCCTTTACTCCAGGTTTTTTGGCAAGAGCATCTGGCTTAAATATCTTTAGTCATAATAGATATTTACCTGCAGGATACAACTTAACTTATACAGGAATCTTTAACTGGTTTATTAACAATTCATTTTTACTTTCATTAAAAGAATTTCTTTCTCTATATTTTTCTTACTTACTTCCTAGAAACATGTTTATCTTAGGAGACTATGGACCAAGAAGTTCATTTCCACAACTTTCTACATTCTTACTTTGGCAATTTCCTTTTTATATTTATGGAATTTATTTACTGATAAAAAATAAACAACTAGGTAATTTAAGATTGTTTACGATATTTTTATTATTAATTTCTCCACTTCCTGCGGCTGTAACCCGTGACCCTTATTCTTCAATCAGATCTCTTCAACTTGTTATTCCTCAAACAATTATTATTTCAATTGGACTATCAAGTTTAGTTAGTAGAATACTAAAATCTAAAACTTTAACAAAAATTGTCTTTATTAGTTTTTCAATTTCCTTAATAATATATTCTCTAGGTAAACTATACAGTTCGGTATTAATCCTAAATGAATACTACCGTGCAAACGAATGGAACTATGGCTGGGAAGAAGTTGTTAACGAAATAAAAACACTAAACCCAGAGTATTCAATAGTTGTTGATAGTGCAAGAAGTGAACCTTATATTCAAATTCTTTTCTACCTAAAGTTTGATCCAGTTGTTTATCAAAAAGATAATACCTTTATATCCCTTAATGAATACTACACAAATATGGAAAGGAACTCTGAAATAAAAATCGGAAATATCACAACAAGAACAATTAATTGGAAAAACGATTTAGCCCAAAAACAGTACTTGATTGGAGACGAATTAGCAATTTCACTTGACCAGATAGAAAGAGAAAACCTAACTCTGATTAAAGAAGTTAAGTATCCCGATGGAAACTGCGCATTCAGAATAGTAGAAACAAATCCTAAAGTTTACTTACCTGAGAATAAATAAAATACAGGTTTTCCTGAAGGATAGGTTATTGTTTTAACTAAGTTAAGATCATAAGGTGTTCTTTCCGGCTCTAATACTAAATTCATTGGTACTTCTGTAGCTGATGCTAAATATAAAGTTTTACCATTCATTATTTTTCCCCACTCATATACTCCACCATTTTGAGGACTTCCAAAATAAAATCTATCTATATGAGAAACTCTTCCAAAATTTTCCAGTTCTACTACATTATCAATTGGAAAGTTAAGTTGCCACTCTCTTGGAGAATAATTATAAAAAGCTGCAAAAAATACCCAAGATGGTTCATTTGCAGTTGAAATTACTATCCTATCATAGTTCTGATCTATCTCTTTAACTGATTCTATTGCTTCTTTAAAACCGTAGTGCCACCAATTTTCAGACCACCAAGGATTATGAATCCAGTATTGGTGCTGAAAGAAAATAAATGAAATAAAAAGAACAGTAAAATATAAATAAGTTAAATATTTACCAAATTTTTGAATTTTTCCTAAACCGTAAATTAATCCATATGAAATTAAAATAATCAATGGCGGAAGTATTAATATTAGTCTTGTTGCATGATCACCACCATTTTGAGTTAATGCAGCAGGTAAGGCACCTGCCAATGTCCAAAATATAATTAAGTTCTTTATTTTTTTATTAACCTGTCCAAAGACAAATACCAAAAGTCCAACTAATAATAAAATGCAGTCAATTTTATAAAACTCACCAATTCCTATTGAATGGCGAGGATTTGAATCACCTTTAATAAATAAGAATTCAGTTGAAAAAGATTTCAAATAATTCTTTATCACTTCATTACCTGAATATACAAATTTGTTATGAAATACTTTGTCAGTTAAAGTAAATTTAATTCTGGAATCACGTTCGCCACGCATATTGGCATCGTTTACTCTATCCTGACCTACTTCATAAGAAATATTCTCACTTTCAAAAACACTAATGTCTCCAATTCTCTGTGTTCCTCCTCCAAATAAAGTACTATAAATAATCGGTCCACCTATAATAATAAAAGAGATAATTGCATAAACAAGATGTTTTTTAGTAAAAGAAAGAATTTCCTTTCTCCATGTTAAAAATAAAAAGACATAAAGAAGAGGTAAAAAAAGTTTAGCTGTGCTGTAAACCCAAGGGGTTAAATTGAGTAATAAAACTGAAATCCACAATCCCTTTCCCTTTTTTTGAAGAGAACAGAAAAAGAAATACAAACCAAGAATCAATAAAAATATCATTTCTGTAACCTCAAATCCAGCACGGCTATATTGAATGCTCCAAGGATTAATAGCCATCAAAAAAGCTGACAGAAGTGCTAACTTTTCATCTGCAAATACTTTTTTGATAAGAAGGTAGAGTGCATAAATACTTAATATCCCAAATATTGCAGCAGGAAGTCTTACACCGTAAGCTGTAATTCCAAATAATGCAATTGTCGGAACAGTTGAATAAAGATAAAGTGGAGTTCTCCATTCTGCCAGAGAATGAAAGTGTATTGGCATAAAATTACCATAATAATCTCTTCCAGTCTTGAGAATCGAATAAGCTTGATATCCTACATCTGCCTCATCTCCAAAAAGTGAAACAGGTACTTTATCTAATCTCCATAATCTAAGAAACGAAGCAAGAAAAATAATTAAAATTAACAAATATTTTTTATTAAATATCTTTTTCATTTACTCTTGTTTAAGTTTAGCAATTTTTGCCATTTTTGACCCATTAAAATAATAAAGTTAATTAAATAATGCTTAAAAAGTCCATGATAAATTTTACTAGATGGAATTAATCTCTTCCATCTAGTTTTATCATCTGGCGTAGCTTTCTTGAAAGAAACTCCATGATAATGGATTATTTCTGATTTTGGAAAATAATAAACTTTTAATCCTTGTTTCCAGGTTTGCCTACAATAATCTATATCTTCAAAGTAAGCCCAATATCTTTCGTCTAATATTCCAACTTTCTTTCTTGCTTCAGGAGTAATAAAAAAAGAAGCACCAACGACAGCATCTACTTCAGTTGCTTCCTTCGATTTTGGAGCATATTTATCTAACAATCCTTTTTTATTAAACCAATATTGAAGAATTGCATTTTTAATAGTTGGAAAATTAAAACATGACGGCTGAAGTGACCCATCTGCGTTAAAAAGTTTTGAGCCAACAACTCCAGCGTCTTTGTTGTTTTCTGCAAAGTCAATTAATGCACCTAATGAATTTTTCTTAACTAAGGTATCAGAGTTAAGAAGTAGTAAATATTTCCCTTTTGAAATTTTAATTCCTTGGTTATTGGCCTTCGCATATCCGTAATTCCCATCATTTGCAATCAAATGGAAGTTTTTATTTTCTTTCTCTAATTTTTTAAAAGCCTCAACTGAACCATCTTTTGAATCATTATCAACAACTATTACTTCAAAATTAATACCAGATCCTTCACTCTTTATTGAATCAAAACAATCTAATACAAGTTTTTTTGTATTGAAGTTAACTATTACTATTGATAAGTCAATCATTTTTGAAATTTTGCGAACAATGCCTCATCAGAAATAATTGTTTCTTTTATTTCCTTTTTTCTCTTTTTACTTACTAATTTAATTTTAGATAAAGCCATAAAAACAATTCTTATATAACCTGGGTGTTTTACTATTCTTAGTAGTACTCCTCTTACATGTTTCTTAATAAGATTTGAACTTGTAATATTTTTCCAGATAAAAAGAAGTTCATTTCTCTCCTTAATCCTCTGAACATATGATTTTTTAAGTTTACTAATTGTTGCCTCATGTTTATGTTCAACGATAGATTTTGATTCCCATAATAATTTCCATCCTCTTTTTGCTGCCCTATAAGAAAGATCGATATCTTCCCAATAAAAAGGTGATAATAATTTTTCATCCATTCCTCCTAACTCCATCCAAAACTTTCTTCTAAATATTCCACTTCCACCACTAACCCAAAAGGTATCATGAACTTCATTGGTTTCTCCACCTTGTTCATGACAAACAAATCCATCTTTGAAATATCCTTTGGCCCAATAGTAACCTCTTTCCCTAAATGAAACTGCAAATACCTTTTTATCAGCAAAGTGATCAAGCACAGATTCAAGAAAATCTTTTTCAGGAATTACGTCGGTATTCAAAAGTACTACTAAATTACCTTTTGCCATCCTTACTCCTGTATTAACTGAATATGAAAACCCTCTGTTTTTCTTATGTTTAATTAGCTTTACGCTAGGAAAATTTTTCTTTAAATAAGAAACACTATCATCATACGAAGCATCATCAACAATTATTATTTCAATAATATGATTATTTGGATTATCTTTCGCATCCAAAACTTTAGGCAAATTTTTTGCTACTAATTCTCTACCATTAAAGTTAGGAATAATAATTGATACTTTGTATTCTTTTTCCATTATTTTTTTACCTTAATT
>Ga0209749_1000292_pt1 | contig 76687 bp, 86 predicted proteins | sample EPASupsiteSAE347_FD_187267 | JGI IMG/M metagenome (GOLD analysis project Ga0209749, IMG submission 187267) | Bioremediated contaminated groundwater from EPA Superfund site, New Mexico - Sample SAE3-47 (SPAdes) (version 2) | ecosystem: Environmental > Aquatic > Deep subsurface > Groundwater >... | reverse complement strand
ATAGTAATAAAACTAATATTATGAATTTAAAAGTTAGGCCATACAGAACTAAAACGGCAAGGTTGGCAAAGCGTAACGGTTTTAGCTAAGAAATTAGAGGAAATTCACGTTTCTTTGAAACGTGAGTCAATTATTGTATACCGGGAGATAGGTATTGAGACCATAGAGAGGAACGGTTTTATAAAAAATTTACTGGAAGGACTGGCAGGACTTGCAGGCATAGTGATAGGAGCGAGAATCCTTGTCGGTTCAATAATAGGACTCTCTTCTGCCCTCGGCGTATCCGAATACCTTATCGCCCTTTTACTCATGTCCATCGGGACATCTTTACCTGAGCTGTTCGTTTCCATTTCGGCTGCACGTAAGGGGTACATGACGATGGCGCTGGGCAATATCATCGGCAGCAACGTTGCCAACATGCTGTGGGTATTCGGGGTCGCGGCTGTTATCAGACCTGTCAGCATAGCCCCTGAGGTCATTATCGTCCATGTCGCGTTCATGCTCCTGCTTTCGGTGCTGCTGCTCGTGTTTAAGACATCGGGGTATGTTATCGACAGGAGGGAAGGGGCGGTATTTCTGGTGGTATACGCCGCTTTTATACTTGTTAGTATAATCACAGGGACGGCTCAATGAGCATAAACCTGTAGAGCAAGCCCTGTCCGCATCTGGTTAAAACCACAAGGGTTAAGAACCTTAGGTTAAGATAAGGAAAAAGTTGTTATAGGAGGCAACCCCTTGATATTAGAAAACCCTGATATGACACTTTCAGCAGGTCTGTTCGTTATTTTCCTGATAGTACTGTTAGGACCGTTCCTGGTCAAAAAAATCGAGCACAATCTTGAAGTTTTCCTGTTCTCCATGGGCATTCTGGCTGTTACTCTTGATACATTTTTGTTAGATGTTATACCCAACCCCGGCGGAGCAGAGGAGACATTACCTAACTGGAATCTTGTACTGGTCGAGAAAGCGATCATTGACCCGATCGAGATAACGCTTGCAGTTTTAATCGCGGGGCTGATTTTCTACTATGGTCGCAGCAGGTTAAAAAGCATTACAGATTCAATACTTGCTAGAGTCTCGTTAAAAGTATTTGTTTTTCTTGTAGTTGTTGTACTTGGATTATTATCCAGTATAATAACAGCTATCATAGCGTCTCTATTCCTTGTGGAAATGATCAACGCAATGAAACTTGATCGTAAGACTACTATAAATCTTGTAATAATTGCATGTTTTGCCATAGGCCTGGGCGCAGCGCTCACACCGATAGGGGAGCCTCTGTCCACAATCGTTATAAAAACTAAATTGCAGGAAAATTTCTGGTATCTGCTGAACCAGATCGGTAAGTATATAATCCCGGGGATAATCGCTCTGGGGATCCTCAGCATGTTTTTTGTAGGACAAAAGGGAAAAGCAAAGGAGACAGTAGCGGCAGAGGAAGAAAAGGAGACCTTGAAAGACGTAGTTATCCGGGCATTCAAAGTATACATCTTTGTCATGGCGCTGGTTTTCCTTGGAATCGGTTTTACTCCGATAATCGAATGGTATATCAAATTCCTCGGACCGCAGGTACTTTACTGGGTAAACACAGTCTCAGCCATCCTCGATAACGCCACCCTTGCATCTGCCGAGATTACGAAGGGCATGGAAACCCTGCAGATCAACAGCGCGCTCATGGGACTGCTCATCGCAGGCGGCATGCTGATACCTGGGAACATCCCGAACATCATATCGGCTAACAAACTGAGGATCACAAGCAAGGAATGGGCTAAGCTCGGGTTGCCGCTTGGCGCTGTACTGATGGGTATATACTTTGTCGTCCTGTTCGTACTGAAACTTTAACTTTATTCAGGAGCTAAAACCAGTAGATTAAAATATTATAAATTGAAAACTAAATTAACAGAGGAGGATATCATGTTCAAAAAGATACTATTTCCAACTGATTTTTCAGAGTACGCTTTGAAAAACCTTGAGTGCATTGGCGAGATTCCGGGAGTAGAGGAGGTCATGCTTCTGCATGTGGTCGATGCCACGCATCCCTCAAAGCGGGGATGGACGCACGGTCCCCACATCGAGAATGCAAAGATCCGCCTGGAAGAACAGAGGGAGCACCTTGAGAGCCTGGGGTTGAAAGCGAGGGCGAAAGTGGATGTGATAACTTCAGGCGATGTCTCAAAGACGGTCCTTGATACTGCGAATAAAGAGAATGCTTCGCTGATCGTACTGGGCGCGCGCGGGAAGGGCGTTATCGGAGGTCTTCTCCTCGGCGGCGTGCCCGTGGACGTGATGCGCCAAGCAAAGACCAATGTCCTCGTCATGCGCTACAAACTGACAGAAAGCCTTGATGGTAAGCCGCTTGAGAAGTTCTGCCAGCGGATTTTCTCAAAAGTGCTTCTGCCAACCGATTTCTCGGAGCCCTCCAAAGATGCATTATCATTTGTAAGAGACCTGGAGGGCATACACGAGGTGGTGCTTGAGCATGTGGTCAGCAAAGGTGAGACGGCAGAGGAGATCGAAGCAAGCGTTTCGGATGCAAAAAAGAAGCTTGAGGACATAGTGCAGGAGTTCAGCAGCAAAGGCATCATAGCAAAAACCCACGTCCATGTGGGCGACCCGCCTCTTGAGATAAACTCAGCCGCAGAGGAAGAGGATGTATCTCTGATAGCGATGAGCAGGCACGGGAAAGGGTTGTTCAGGGAACTGCTGGTAGGAAGTACGACATACGATGTTGTGAGGAATGCTAAGAGACCTGTCCTGATCGTGAAAACAAAATAAAGGGCTATACGCTGTACCCTGAGACAGCCGACTTCTCGATAGGTCCCTGTGCAGATTATCTCCTGAGTCTCTTTGAGATTTCAGGTAGGCTTTTTACCCCACCTAAAAACCAACATTCACACACCTATACGGCACCAGCTGTTTTTTCTTTTAAATAACCGCAGTATGCTGCTCAAATCCGCGGGCATCCGTGTCATCCTCGTTCTATCGTCTTTCTCCCATCAGACACATATGGATTCTTGTGTAGTCTAATTGCTAATGCAAAAGATTATAGTAAGAATGTTAGATATTTTGTGGAGTATCACCATCTGCTTAGGTTTTTATATATCCTTTACCTCATTAAACGTCAATGCAAAAGCTTGAAAACGATGCAGTACTGCAAATTGACTTTTTTGGGAAAAAATATATTTTTGAAAGGGTGAATCCTTTTACAGTCAGGATCAGCAGCGGGACACTGGACACAGTCGCAAGTTTCTCAGGTGAATTGTCTGTGGCCATGAAAAAGGAATTTTATGTGAGACCGTACCTGATAAAATTTAAAGACTCTCTGCGTCTTGCCCCGAAATCCCAGCTCAAGCTTTTCTTAAAACTTCCTCTCGTCACAAAACTGGTACTTGAGAGCGGTCAAAAATCCCTTGAGGTAGACCGGCATATCGAGTATAACAGAACGGCATGGCACGGTGAGGTCCACAGGGGAGTACTCTGCACATATGTGGAGGCTGAGTTCGCATTTGATAAACCTTTTCAAACCCGGGATGCCCTTGTACCTTTGAGAATACTGAACAAAAGCGAAGTTCCAAGGGAGATATCAAAAATAGTGATCGAGCCTGAGAACCTGTTCCTTGTAGAGGGCGATAACGGTATGTTCACTAATAAGGTATACATACTTGCCATAGCATCAAATGAGTTCAGCGTGGAGTACGGCACTAAAACCTCAGCCATGGTGATCAATCCGCGTATATTGATCGACAGGAAAATTTCCATAGCCAGAACCGTTTTGATAAGGTTCGACAGGTTCGGGATCGCAAGAGAGCTGGGAATATGATCGATCTGTACAACATTTATACTCAGTACACCTCACCAGTAAAGGCTTTCCTGATACTGGCTGTGGGTCTTGTTGCCTCAAGGATCATTTCAAATCTGGCAGGCAAACTCATAACATCGAGACTCGGAAGTCACATAGGGGGTGTGACAAAAAATATCGTGTTCTATATATTCCTCTTCACGACCATAATTGCCTCTCTTGAGGTATTCGATATTGACCTCACCGGGATACTAGCAGCGGCGGGAATACTGGGCATTGTTATAGGCTTTGCTGCCCAGGCATCGGTCTCCAATATAATATCGGGATTTTTTCTTATTGCAGATAAGCCTTTTGAGATCGGCGAGGCAATAGAGATCGAAGGGCAGGGAGGCTATGTTCTGGATATAAGTCTCCTGTCCACAAAGATAAGGACATTTGATAACCGTTATATGAGGATCCCCAATTCAACGGTTGCAAATGCACGTATAGTGAATTTATCCAGATACGAAATAAGGAGACTTGACATAACGGTCGGGATCGCTTATAAAGAAGATATACAAAAAGCGTGCGAGGTTCTGGATTCGGTGATAAAGAGCAATGAAAATGTTCTCATGGAACCTGAGCCTTTGACCATTATAACCCGGTTCGGGGAATCCAGCATCGATTTTGAGATCAGGGTCTGGATACAGAGGTCGGTACTGTTCACAGCAAGGAGCGAGCTCATAAAAGAGATCAAGAACGCCTTCGATGATGCGGGTATTGAAATACCCTTCCCGCACAGGACGGTATATTTCGGCAGTGAGAACGCGGCTATAGCCAATCTGGTTAAAAAGCATGACCAAATATAAAAATAGGAATCAATGAGTACTTAAATACCCGAAAGAAAACGCCATCCTCTGGAATATATTCACCCTCGCTCAAGTGCTTCCGCGACCGGTTGCAGTCGCTGGTGAAGGCAGGTTGTGGCTTAAGATTTTGATAGGGATGCTTCTGGACATTGTGATTCTGGCTCTGGTATTGAACAGTGTGGGTATTCCCACAAGCGGTATTGCTCTAACCCATATTCGAGAGGTTATGATTTACCCATCTGATTTTTATAATTGAACTGCCTATTGGATTTCATACCGCAAATGGATAATTTAAAAATTATAGAAGTTAAAAGATTAGACCATCTTCCGCTGGTCTCAGCATGTACGAGACATCTGGAGATTGCAAAAACGATCGTAAAGCACTCACTTGGGCTTTCCCGCCTCCATTTTGATGCTACGAGCTTGAGCCTTTACGGGGAATATAACAGTGATGAAGAAAATCCGCTGGTCACTTTCGGATACAGCAAAGAGCACAGACCCGACCTGAAGCAGATACTTTTTGGAATGACAGTCACGCAAGATGGAAACGTTCCGATCCAAAACCGTTCAAATGACATTCAGGACGCTATTATGTCATCTGCCAGATATTGGAGATCAATTTACAACACTGACAGCAGTATTGCGGGTAATCAGCAGGTTATACGAGGAGAACGCCCTGTTCTCCCGAATCAAAGTACCTGATATCTCGATAATGTCGCCGTACCCTGCATCGAGTATCGCTTTATTGTTATCGTTCATATGATAGACGGGAAGTACGGCGTAGCATGGGACTGAGGTGGTGGCATCGCATACCTTGAAAACGAACGTTCTCTCATCGCCCAGGTTGCCCGACATCACGGATACTGCTACGTTGATCCTCTTCCCCACATGCTTTTTGAGGCTGGAAAGCCGTGCGAATTTGCCCTTTGCCCTGTACGCATGTTTTGTTATGCCGTCTCTTCTCAGGATCACGGATGAGAATTTCATATCTGTATTGATGTACCTGTAGGATTCCTCAGTTCTTGCTATCTTTTTCATGAAACCCGGCACCTGGATGCTGCCCGGTTCCTCGAAGCTCCAGCAGTTCTCACCTGTGCAGCCGGTGCCCCAGATGAGGCTGCACGGGCTGAAGATATTGAAGCCCTTTCTGACAAGGGCGTGCTGTGTCACGCGCAGTGCAGTTGAGTTGACAAGGTCTGCCGGCTCGATGATCATGATCGTAGGATTTTTGCTCTCCGATGCAACCCTCTCGACCACATCCGCGCGCTGCTCAGGGGGCATATCCATCTCAGCCAGTACATTGGAGAATACGATAAGGTCATAATCTTCCGGGAGCTTTACGGTCTCAAGAGGCGCACGGACAGGTTCTGCCATGGTTATATTCGCGTTATCAAGCTTAAGGTCTGAGAGATATGAAGATGCCAGCTCCTTATAGCATTTGATATTCTCTGCCTCTTGCTCGACCGCACCTATCTTGATATTTAACTTTACATCGATATTCTTCTTTGAATAGACCTCAAGCAATTTTCTCATGAAATCAATGGTGCTCAGGGTTATCGTTCCCGGACCCGCCCCTGCATCCAGTATGCTCATTTTAGTTGTTAGCAGTCCGCTCCTGAGCAGGTCGAGCAGAAGGTACTGGTACTGGCAGAAATAAACAGGGAAATGGTACAGCAGGTAAGAGATTATCCTTATTCCGGGGTACTGCGATTTGCCTTTCCAGTACTCTTCTTTCTGCTTCACGATATTCTCGCGTATCAAGTCCGCTTTCCTGCCTGTATGCCAGTCCTTCCCGCAGGAGCGCTCGATGTACGATTCAACCAGCTTCTCGATGCGCGCGGGCAGCCGCGGGGTTTTGAACAGCGTCTCAAGCTCCCTGATGATGGGCTCATCTGCGGGGAGGGGCTGGTTCGCGAGTTTCGTGCATTTGTAGCGCGCGTCGCAGAAGAGGTTCAGGTCGTAGAGATGCGGCTTCAGGGACTCGTAGAGTTCTTTTTCTTCGTACCTCCTGCTGAGGTAAAGGTTCATCTCGGAGAGGCTGAACTCAGCGCGGGAGGAGGCGAGGTAGCGGGCGAGGGAGAGGATTTCGGAGGTCATAGATATAATATTAGATAGTTTATGGCATGTTTACAGTCAGGTTTTTAGATAACCGTAAAAGCATTATACTCCTTTTTACAAGGAAGATTCCCTGAATTCAGGGAATATATATTACCATTAGCCACAGATAGACTCGAATTGCAGTTATCTGCGTTCATCTGCGTTTATCTGCGGTTTTGTTTCTCAGGAATTTACGGTTATTTTCGAATCGTATTATAGCAATTCGTTTTGCATATGAAGAACTCCATATGCATTTACTGATTTGCTTTAGGTACAATATCGATTATTTTTTTCTATCGGATTTTTTATTGATGAATTGAATTTTACTAAAACATCCCAATTTATTTCTCCCTCTGAGCAAAAATCTCTTCCAAATTCTAATGTGAATTTGTTAATTAGTTTTGAATAGGCATGTGAAAATTCCTCATTCTTTTCTTTTGCTTTGTGCCCAAGTGGCTCTATGATTTGAACGTATAGTTCTGAATTTCCTGAAATAAATTCCCAAAATTTTTGACCACAATATTTAATGTAATCTCCTTTATCGGGTTGGTTATCCCGACCATAACAGCATCCATTCACAGCCACTATATTTATTTGAGAAATATTTGTTCCTAAAATTCGTTTGGCTTTTTTGAAATTATCTCTCATTTTATTGATTTGACTATTGTTCCCCCAATTTGGTCCTGATTTGATTGAAACAATATACTTAATATTATCCCTCTCAAACTCTAAATCAATACCTTCAGCAGCCGATTTTTTACCATCAAATACCTTACCACAAATGAAAATGGCCAGACCCTCTAAAAAATCTCCAAAAATTGTTTCTTCCTGAGAAGATAGGTAAGCATCGAGGAGATTCTCTACCAGATCCTGAGACGTTAAAATGTTTTTAGCTTTGAAAAGATAAGGATTTTTCCTTTGTAAGACTTGACTTAATTTAAGTTTTTCAAGATTTTGTAACCTTTTTGTATGAAAAGTTCCTATGTTATCTTCAACATACTTTTGCACATCGCTTATACTTATCTGTTTCATAAATTCCTTTTTCTTCAATTAAGTAACATTGAACAGGACTGATTTTATTTTTGACTATATCGAAATATTCTGGCAAAATATCTATACCAATAGAACTCCGCCTCATTCTTTGAGCGACTACAATTGTTGTTCCTGAACCCATGAAAGGATCTAAAACGATATCATCCTCTTTGGTGAATAATTTAATAAACCATTCAGGCAAACCTTCAGGAAAAACCGCACTATGATTTTTATTGTTACATTCCGTTGCTAAATGTAAAACATTGGTAGGATAAGATTTTTCTCTATTTAACCAATTTGAAACATTTTTCCCAAAACCACTACCATTTTTTGCATTATCTCTAGTTTTATCCACTTCACTTAAACGTTTTAATCTATCTTTTGCCCAATCGCCAACAGGCACCATAACTTCTTCTTGATACATATTGAATTTTTTAGTTTTATTAAATTGTAAAAGTCTTTCCCAAGCATCACGAAAACGATTAGGCCATTTGCCGGGATAACAATTCTTTTTGTGCCAGATATATTCTTCAGTCCAAAGCCAACCTTGGCTTCGTAATGCTAAGATCAATTCCAAAACGTAAGTATGCCTCTCGCCATTTTCGGCTTTTTCTTTGATGTTCAAAATAAAAGTTCCAGTAGGTTTAAGAACCCTCAAAAGTTGTTCGCTGATAGGCAAGAACCATTCAACATAATTTTCTGGCTTAATACCACCGTAAGTATGTATCCTACGATCCGCATAAGGCGGCGAAGTGACGATTAGATCTATTGAATTACTATCAAGCGTCTTTAAAACTTCTTTGCTGTCGCCCAAAAATATATCTGTATTAATCTTTTTCATAACTCTTATTTTGTATCATTTCAAACAAAATAGTATCATAGACTGTATCAATGCCTGTCATCAGACCCCATTCAAGTCCATCTTTAGCAATATCTAATTCTTCTTCTGTTAAATACCTACCAATCTTCAGCATCGCTTCATCCAGTATTGTTTCTTTTAGGATATAAAATATTACATCTTCTTTATTAATTGTATCCATATCTTTTGACCCACCCAGATATTAGTTTCTCTACCTCTTCATGAGGTATTCCCTTCCCCTCATCAAGCTCCCTCAAACTAGCATCAACCTGCTGCTTGAAATACAGTCCTGCCATAATGTCATCGATAGTAATCTCTTCAGGGAGAGACTCCATCGTTCGTATAACCTGCTGTTTTATTCCTTCCACGATTATCACCTTCCAGCCAGTGACAAGCTTATTAAATTAATATTAAGCAATAGCTACCTGCCTCACTTTATTGACCTGTATATCTAATTTCGTAATCATTTCCTGTATTATATCAACTGAGTTTTCTTCAAAATATACTTTGTTGCATTGCATACATATCCATGCCGGCACGTCATCAATCAATAAATGGTAACCATGTCTATTCAGTGTGTAAGTGGTTTTTCCGGTTTTCATTTCTCCACCGCAAAAGTTACATTGCATTTTATTTCCTCTGTCAACTCAAATCCTTTTCCCATTTATCAAGTTTTTATATCTCCCCTCTTGTTTTAAGAAATTGTACCGCCTCCGCCACCCCAGCCCCGTGCTTCCCCTCCGTGACCAGATCAGCGACCTTCTTCAGCGCAGGATGCGCGTTCCCCACAGCTACGCCAAAGCCCGCCTCCTTCAGCATCTCAATGTCGTTGGGCGAATCCCCTATCGCAACAAAATCTTTCGGATCAAGCCCCATCAGTTCGGCGATGCGCCGAAGCCCCATGCCCTTGTTTATCCTTTTGCTCTTGATATGCACGGCAAAACCCGTATCAACAATGTCGAGGTCTGGATATGCCTTCATCATTTCTCTCGCTTTTTCCACATCAAAATTCCTGCGAAGACCGATCTCTGTCTTCCTGTTCTCAGGGTCAAGCTTCTCAAGGGCGAAGTGCCTGCTGAGGAAGTCAACGGCTTCCTCGCATCGCTGCCTGTACGTCGTATCGTACTCAACTATGCCGCACTCGACCACGCCGCCGTTCTCTGCTATCACGATGCCGCCAGTGCCGATGAGCTTTGAAGCTGCCCTTGCGAAACACAGTATGTTCCCGGTGGCGATAACGACAGGCACTTCAATGCTCCTTAGAGCCTCGACCGCCCTGCAGTCAAGGCTCCTGTCCTCGAACGTTATCGTCCCGTCAACATCAACTACTATTGCTCTGTAGACCACATCCTTAATACAGCCTTTTAATCCTTAATTCCTTCTGTTGTAACCGAGAATATCGCCTCGCCCTCTGGCAGGTTGGGTGAGTCCACAAGCCTTGCTATCCTCTTTTCACCTTTGGATTTGCGAAGGTACAGCCTGAACGTGGCTGTATGACCCACGATATGCCCGCCTATGGGTTTGGTCGGGTCCCCGAAGAACGCGTCTGGCTTTGCCATCACCTGGTTGGTCACAAGTATTGCGGCGTTGTACAGGCCTCCGAACTTCATCAGTTCGTGCATGTGCTTGTTGAGCTTCTGCTGCCTGTCCGCAAGCGTGCCGCGCCCCACGTACTCTGCCCTGAAATGCGCCGTGAGCGAATCGACTATGAGCAGCCGCACGGGTTTATCGGTGTCCTTTAACTTGTTCGCAAGGTCGTTGGCTGTATCCACGAGCAGTATCTGGTGGTTTGAATTGTACGCTTTTGCCACGTGTATGTTCTTCAGGAACTCCTCAATATCGTATTCGGTACCGTTCCTCGCTGATAATCCTTTCACCATCTGGGTTATCCTTTCGGGTCTGAAGGTATTCTCAGTGTCGATGATCACTACAGAACCGTCAAGACCTCCGTTCTCAGCCGGTAATTGTGTGTTCACAGCCATCTGGTGCCCTATCTGAGTCTTTCCTGAACCGAACTCTCCATAGAACTCTGTGATCGCCTGGGTCTCGATGCCGCCGCCCATAAGATCATCCAGAGCCTTTGAACCGAATCTGAGCTTTCCCACGAGCTTCCTGCGCTCAAGCACAATGTCGCCTGTCTCAAAGCCCCCGACATCCGCTGCCTGGCGCGCTGCGTTTATTATCTTCTGCGCAGTTGATTCACCGATCTCTGCGATGCTGGCTAATTCAGACGACGATGATACTGCTATGGCTTCGATCGAGCCGTAGCCTGCTTCTTTCAGTTTCTCTGCCGTTGCCGGACCGACGCCCGGTAGATCTTCTAATCCTTTCCTTTCTGCCATGTTAATTCTCCAGTGCACATTTTATTTATCCGGTGCACAGTTATCAGTCTATTAAGCACTGTGAGGTTTTAAACCTTACCAGAGCGGGGTGAAAGTAATATTTGCGCAACGCATATTTTATATGCTGTAATATATATTTTGTAAAAAGATCACTTTCTTAATACCTGTACCCTTGTCCTTGAGCCTGCGCTCAGCTCCACTTCCTCGTTCCTGCCCGATTTCGCATATGCGTCGATGATGAGTACCTCGCTCCCTACATCGAGCTCTTTGACAATATCAGCATGCTCGCCCCACAGCGCCACGCGAATGCGCCCTGTCTCATCCGAGACGTATATGTTAGAGACCCTGCTCTTTGTGCCGTCAGCGCGATCAAATTCCCGTATCTCGTCCAGCCCTGAGACGTGTCCTTTTATAGTGTACGCTGAGTTTATCTCAATATCTGCTATCGGTGTAATGGTCTCGGAGTAATTGACAGCAGCACTGCTTTTCATTATGCTTCCGCCAGACCCCAGTTGAAGTTCCGCCTGGTTGCTGAACGTATTCTCGCGGGCATACCCGTTCAATATCTCAACCGTATCCCCTGGCTTGAAGCCAATATTCTCAGCTTTTGAATCCCAGAGAGTGACCCTTATCTTGCCGGTTTCATCCCCCAGCGTTATATTTGTCACTTTTCCACTCGTTCCGTCTTTGCGCTGGAATGTCCTCATAGTTCCGATATCTATTACCTTTCCTGCAACGTTCAAGCCGCTCATTCCTGATTTGATTTCATTGATCTTCACCGGCTTTAAATTCACAGCCACTTCTTTATCGAGGTGCTCGATATTCCCGCCCCTTCCTACATTGATCTCATGTCCCCTCAACCCTTCTTTGATATATCCTTTCACTTTAAGGTTCTGTCCGGCTTTTATGTCCCCGATTTTAACAAGGTCAGCAGCCTCATCCCATAGCGCAACCCTTATAGTGCCTGTATCATCTGCAAGTGTGATGTTCACAACGCGCCCCACGCCCCCGTCGTCGCGCGAGAATTCACGGATATCGCCTATCGAGAGCACTTTTGCATTAAGGACAACGCTGCCTCTATCAGCGGTGATATCTTTTATCTTTACAGTCTCGTTCAACCCCATCTCACTTGCGACAAGCATCGCTGCCGTTTTAGTGTCGCATAACCCGTTCATAATGTTCACTTTTTCTTCAACCTTTGATTTGAATTCATCACGCGTAAGCTTGCCCTCAAGCCTTCCGTATACTTCCTCTATCTCTTCGAAAATCACCATGGCTTTCTAAAAAGGAAGGTTTGGATAAAAGCTTTCTGGTTTCGTGTTGCCCCAGGTCAGCATAGTACAGATATTCCTGTGCGTATCCACAGTACCCTCCAAAATAGTTCCTGGCAAATTCAGCTATGCCCTCCCTTATTTTACTTTTCTTCACGCCTTTAAAATGCTCGTCATAGTATCTCTTCATGATATGCTCGATATGCGTATCCACTGGAAACGATTCAAGCTTCTCGAACGCAAAGAGCAGCACACAGTCCGCGATCTTGTTCCCCACGCCTTCTATCCTCGTAAGCTCCCTGCGGCCTTCAAAGTAAGGCATATCTTTTATCCCGTAGAGGTCGAACTCACGATTTGCCACCATATGTGCCAGTTTAAGGACACGGGGAGCTCGAAAACCCAGCCTGCACTGCTCCATTTCGCTGATATTAACTTGCGCAAGTGCCTCCGGGGTCGGGAAAGAGTAATAATCCCTCTCTATCTCCCTGCCGAAGCACTCGCTCATGCGCTTTATCGATTTTTTTATATTCCTTATGGCATTGTTGCTTGAGCAGATGTAGGAGACCAGGCACTCCCACGGGTCCTGATGGATGAGCCGAAGACCCCTGTACTTTTCAATGAGTGAACCAATAACCTCATCTCTGTTTATTTTCGGGTATATCCTATCCATATCATCATCAAGCCTGAAGTAATGCCGGATAAAGTTTTTATCAAGTGCCGAATCGATCAAAAGCTCGTTTCCTTCCTGCTTTGCTCTTATTACCGCCCCGTTTACAACGCCTGTCCACCAGTCGTTCTTCTCCCACCTGAAGACCTGACCGCAGGAGAGGGTATGATCAAGGTTAAAATCGCTGGTATTGATGCGGTACATACTCAGGGATACATTGCATGACTGAAAAACATTACGATTACGGTTTTATGTATGGAAGATAATATATAAAAAATCATGAACTTCAGGACAAAGCAGTACCTCAGGAAACGGTTCGGGGATTATTACCAGAATGCCGGACTTGTCCTGCCCCATGAGCTTTTAAAGCGCGAATGGGGTTTTATCCTTTTTGATGAGCTGCCTGAGGTGGTGATGCGCCGCCACAAGGCTTTTTTCTCAGAGGGCGAGGCTCTTGAGTACCTGCGGGGAATGGTGCCTGCGCACGCGTACCATTCTGCCGCGTATTATAAATTCCCCGGCGCGGGCACGATGAAGGAGAAGCAGTGGCAGGGCGCTGACCTGATATTCGATCTTGATGCTGACCACCTGCCGTTAAAACCCAGATCATACGCGGAGATGCTCTCGAATGTGAAAACCGAGACCCGAAAGCTGCTTGACTTCCTTCTGGATGATTTCGGTTTCTCGGAAAGCAATATCAATATGGTTTTCTCAGGTGGGCGCGGGTACCATATCCATGTGCGCGACCCCAAGGTGCTATCGCTTGAGAGCGCGGAGAGGCGGGAGATCGTGGATTATTTAAGCGGCACAGGATTGACTGTTTATTGTTTGTTCACACCAGAGAAATATATTGTTCATGAGTCGGGAAAGTCTAAGAAAAAAGAGTTGGATGCCCCCAAAAGGATAATTTCATTTGAAAATCAAGAGGGTGGATTTGGTTGGGGAAAACGTGTTAGTAAACATTTGGTCTCCTATTTAAGAAAATTATCTTCCAAAGAAGAGCATATTGCTTTAGGAGAGATTTCGAGTGCAATATATTTATTTGATGGAACTTTTGAAGCACCACCTAAAGAAACAAAAGAGATTGCTTGCCAGATATTTCAACTTAAAATGGAACATCCTTCTTGGAGCTCAAAACGTATTATTCAAGAGATTGCCAATAATACAATTCCTGAATCTTTAATACAAAATATTCTCTCTTATGGAAGCGGTGCAAGAAAAATTATTAACATCGCAAGAAGCGAAAATGCAATTAATATGATCCAAAAAGATGGAATTGTTGATTTTACTGGAGTTCCTCAATTCTTTGAAATTATTTTGCAAGATACCATAAATGAGTTTGGGGTTCAAATGGGCACTAAAACAGACGAACCCGTCACAGCAGATGTAAAGCGCCTCATCCGCATGCCTTCCTCGCTGCACGGCGGCTCGGGGATGCGCGTCGTACCCCTCACGCTGCCGGAATTCGAGAAGTTCGAACCGTTGCGCGATGCTGTGGTATTCAGTGAGAAAGAGGTGCAGATAGAGGTCATTCCACCCCTTAAGCCACAGAACTCGCTTGTCGAGATGAAAGGAAAAAGTATTAGCGTGAAGGAAGGCATCAATAGCCTGCCTGAATATGCGGCAATGTACCTCATGTGCCGCGGAGCAGCCGAATATGCCTGATTCCAGCATTAACCTTAACAATATTTTACGGGAGGAGCGTAAATTAAAGAAGACAAAGGTGCAGGAATCAAAACTTGTTCCCCTGGAGAGCGATTTCTACGCAAAGATATCCCGGCAGATACAGGATATCGAGGATGAGAAAAAGAGGAGCGAGGATATATACAGCACAAAGTACGCCATCATAGAGGACGAGCTTAAAACGGCAAGGAAAGCACTTGACGACCTTATTAACCTTCGGACCGCCAAGATCATCACAGGTGCTTCGCTGCGCGCATCATCAAAACAGAGGGAAAAGACGGACTTGGATGCAATGACACAGGAGGAGCAGAGGTTCTACAACAGGCTGCTTGAACTGATGACAGAATGGTGGGAATGGCGAAAGGGGCTCATTAACAGAGCCAGGGTGAAAGAAAAACAGCCCTCACCTGCCCCGCAGGAGGTCCCCCGGGTGGAAAATAAGCCAAAAGAAAATGATGGAAGTATTGATGGAGGTATAAATCTCGAAAGGAAGGCGCCGCAGGAAGCTGTCCAGCAGGAAAACTGGCAGAAAGAACCCCCTTCCGAAGGCAAAAAGGATATAAGTAAAGAATACATTGTGGTGCGTTTGCTAAAAGACATTCCGACATTTGTTGGAGTCGATGGACGCAACTATACTTTAGCAAAAGAAGACGTTGCTGTTTTATCGGCTGTGAATGCTAAAGCATTAATCAATCGTAATGCAGCCATCCAAATCTCGGTTAAAAGGTGATAATCATGAAAATGCCCAAGAAACTCAACATGTACTGCCCCCACTGCAGAGCCCATAAACTGCACGTAGTGGAGAGGGTGAAAAAGGGACAGGCTTCGACATTGACACGTATAACAAGACAAAAGTACAGACATACAGGCATAGGCAACTCAGGCAAATTCTCAAAGGTGCCTGGTGGGGATAAGCCCACAAAGCGCATAAACCTCAGGTACAGGTGCTCAGCCTGCAAGAAAGCACACATCAAGCCGTGCTTCAGGGCCGGCAAATTCGAGCTTGTGGAGTCTTAAACATGGAGCCGAAAAGCAGATTTTTAAAGGTCAAATGCACAGATTGCGAGAACGAACAGGTCATCTTCGGTTGCGCAAGCAACACTGTAAGCTGCCTGGTATGCGGGAGGACCCTTGCTGAGCCTTCTGGCGGCAAGGCAATTATCAAAACCCAGATAGTCGAGGTACTTGAGTAATGGAAAGAAGCGGCTGGCCTGAAGCTGATGAACTCGTCGTCTGCACTGTTAAGAAAGTAACTGATTTCGGCGCGTTCGTAGAACTGGATGAGTACGGGGGTAAAGAAGGCTTGATCCATATCTCTGAGGTCGCATCAGGCTGGGTAAAATACATAAGGGACCATGTAAGGGAAGGTCAGAAGATCGTTTGTAAAGTACTCTACGTTGATACAGCCAAACATCATATCGACCTTTCGCTCAAAGACGTTAACGAGCACCAGCGCCGTGAGAAGATCCAGCAGTGGAAGAACGAACAAAAAGCCGAGAAGTGGATACAGTACGCAGCTAAGGTTACAAAAATCGGCGATGAGGATCTAAATAAAATAATCAGTACTCTCTATGATAGGTTCGGGAGCGTTTATGCAGCTTTCGAAAAATCAAGGATGAGCGGAGCCTCGTCTCTGACCGAGATCGGTATACATAAAGAATTCGCCGAGATGATAAAGAAGGTTGCAGAGGAAAACCTGAAAAAACCTCAGGTCGATATTGCAGGTTATGTTGATCTTATAAGTCCGCTGAACGACGGGATAGAGCACATAAGGAAAGCACTGATCGCGGCTGGCGAGATTAACGGGGAGGAGGTCAAAATAGATATCATGTATACCGGAGCACCGAGGTACAGGATACACGTAGTGGCGCCAGACTATAAGAAGGCGGAGAACATTCTCAAAAAATCCGCACAGATTGCCATTAAAGCTATAGAAAAAGAAGGGGGAACGGGCAAGTTCCACAGGTACAGCGAACAAAATACCTGATCAAAAGCACAAAGCTTATGGTATCGAAAATAAGAAAATGCATTTGCGGGAGATATACTCTCAAAGAGATCTGCCCTGTATGCGGCAGGGAGACAAGATACTCCCAACCTGCGCGATTTTCTCTTGAAGATAGATACGGGAAATATAGAAGGCTGGCAAAAAAGAGGTAATTATGATTAAAACAACCATTTTACGCGCAAGAAAACCGCGGCTTAAGAACCCTGTTATGATCGAGGGGCTGCCCGGAGTCGGGCATGTCGGGAAACTGGTTGCAGAGCATCTGGTAGAGGAACTGGGCGCAAAGAAGGTACTGGAGATATACTCACCGCACTTCCCGCCCCAGGTCATAGTAGAGGATGACGGAACTATCAGGCTTGTAAAGAATGAGGTATATGCCTACAAGTCGAAGGGCAAGCATGACCTTCTGATACTTGTCGGTGACCACCAGAGCACCACGAACGAAGGGCATTATGAGATGTGCGGCGTGTTCCTTGATATTGCCCAGGAATTCAATGTAAAAAGGATATATGCGCTTGGAGGATACGGCGTTGGGCAGCTTGTCGAGACCGAATCGGTCCTGGGGGCTGCGAACAACATAGAGCTCGTGAAGGAGCTTCAGGGATACGGCGTAGAGTTCAGAGCCAATGAACCTGGAGGCGGTATCGTAGGGGCTTCAGGACTGCTCCTCGGCCTGGGCGGGCTTCGCGGGATAGATGCGGCATGCCTCATGGGCGTAACCTCAGGGTATCTCGTTGATCCAAAGAGCGCACAGGCTGTGCTGAAGGTGCTGAGCAAGATACTTGAGATCGATGTTGATATGCAGGCGCTGGAAGAGAGAGCCTCTGAGATGGAGAAGATAGTGGCAAAACTGCGTGAGATGGAAGAGAGTAAAGCGCCATCCACATCAGAGGAGGATCTGAGGTATATAGGTTAAAACCTGTATGCCGTGCATTCTCTGCGGGAGCAAATCGGTTCTACCTCTTGGATTTTCAAAACCAACCGTGATGCCGGGAAACCGCAGGTTCATGCGCTGCCCGGATTGCGACCTGATCTTCGTTCCGGAGAGTTTTCACCTCTCGCCTGAGAACGAGAAGGCGCGGTACAGGCTTCACAACAATACGCTTTCGAATGAAGGGTATGTCAGGATGTTCCTGGAGAAGATAGCCCTGATACAGGAACATTGCCCTGTGATTAAATCTGTTCTGGACTATGGATGCGGTCCTGAACCTGTGCTGGCGCAGTTACTGAGGAGAGAGAGGTTCGAGTGCGATGTTTATGACCCGTTTTTCTTTCCTGAGCTTCCAGAAGGCTCCTATGATCTGGTAATTTCTACCGAAGTTTTCGAGCATTTCAGGGACATAAAGGCGGAGTTATGCAGGATTCACTCGCTCCTGAACCCGGGTGGCTTTCTTGCTGTTATGACCTCGCTCCATGATGCTGTCAGGGATTTTGGGGACTGGTGGTATGTGAGCGACCCGACGCACATTTGTTTTTTTGGGATACGGACGTTTGAGTGGATTGCACAGGAATTTGGATTTGGGATTGTTTATGCTGATAGAAAGAACTTTGTAATTTTGCAAGCGGAACTTGATACGGCTAATAAACCTGATATATCAGAAACAAATTTTGAGCTTTGATATGCTTACTGGATTTTTTGGACTTGCAAAGCTAAAAAATACTTTCACATTGCTTTTACCGAATGGTTATAACCTGCCTGGCACATCGATTAATAGAAATGAAGTCTGAAAAGATGTATCTCCCCATGATAGACTCATTGTTTCATCAGCGGCAGACCATATGAGCCGGTATAGAATTGATGCGAGATTATTAAGAAATATACTAAAATGTTGTGTAACATAATACAAAAACGCCATGTACAGGCCTAGTACATTTGTACGGGGTTTGTGACTGCATGTTGACTAAACCACATACTCGTATAAGAGGTTAGAAAGCCTTACGAGCGTTTTTTATCCGCCAGGGATAGGCGCATAGAGATGAAATAATGATTCGACGCCTTCGTATGTTTTAAATATAGGTTATAGGTATAGAATATGAATGGCTAGAAACGTTATGAATCGGATCAAGAGAAAACAATTATCAAGTGGAATCGGACCTGGTATGTTCCATTATTCAACAACCTCGATATTTAGCGAAGTTGCTCCATGAGATGCTGCCCTATGTCCGATCATAACACTTATGATGTGATTGTTGTAGGTGGAGGGATTTCAGGCCTTTTGTCTGCGCTGACTCTCGGAAAGAAAGGGAACAGTATTCTTCTTCTTGAAAAAACTGATGCTCTTGGCGGGAACTGCAGGACATATGAGCCTGAGGGCTATCCTGGCTGGCGTGTTGATACTGGCGTCCATGCAATAACAGATCTCATTTATGGCCCGCTGATGCAATTGAAGCGCTATTTTGACCCCGGGAAATTTCCCAGATTCAGGCGGCACAATGATTACTACCTTCGCAAAAAAGACGGACTGGAGAAATTTCCATCAACCCTCCCTGGTTTCTTAAAAATGAGTGCGCTTCCGGCAAAAGACAAGTTGATCCTTGCAGGAGATCTTCTGAATGCTGTAGTATCGCGCGCCGTTTTTGGGGAAAAACAAAAGGCTGTATACGATATCATATCAAAGCATCGGCTCAGCAAAAAAACAATGCAGTTCGTGAACGCGCTTTCTTATCTGCTGAGCGGCCTTTCAATGGAAAAGACATCGGTATCCCGGCTTCTGGAAGGGTGCGGATTCAGCTCCAGCGGTAAAAGAGGATTGATCGGACGGATTGCTGGAACTGCGAAGCTTTTCAATAATTCCGGATACCGCTCGCAGGGCTATCCCCTTGGCGGCATACAGTCGATAACTGATGGCGTAATCGCATCGTTTCCGAAAAACGTGGAGTATCATAAAAGCGAAGAAGTCCGAAAGATCGAGAAGGGCGAAAGCGGTTTTTGTGTCTCGACCCCGGAAGCCGAATACCTTTCTGACAAAGTTATCTATTCGGGGGAAGTAAAAAAGCTGCCCGGTATTATCGAGATGCCTGCGGAATGGAGCCAGCAGGTAAAGGAACTGGAGCAGGCAACTGCAATGACGATCTGGCTCGGGCTTAAGGAACCTATACCAGAGTTCAATTATAATGGCTCAGAGGTGTTTTGCGACATCTCTGATACTGATAAAGAATTGTTCTACTGGCTCATGCCTGTGCCAGAGCTTGCGCCGCGAAATAAAGGTCTTGTAGGAGTGAGCACGATAATAGACCCGGAAAAATATCATGATTCGGAGGAAAAGCTTCTCAATACGATATACTCTCAGGTGCCGGCAGTAGAGAAGAATATTGAGATGATACATACACAAGTAATGGCTCCCGAGAAGGCAGCTGTTTCTCTCAATTATTTCCCTTCTATTAAAACCCCTGTTAACGGCCTGTATGTCGTCGGGACAGATACCGATATGCGAAGCATGGGCATAACCCGCGCAGGATATTCTGTGCTTGAATTGTTAAAATCATTGTGAAAAGAAACAAAATTCAATAGAAAAACCTAAAAATTCGGCGCGCCATAAAAATTCTTCAACCTCTCTGAAGTCAAAACCATCAAGCATCTGCGGGATGCTACGAGTTTCAGCGCGGAGTTCGTAACTTTTAACTATGATGCTCTCTTAAATTCACCAGCCGCTTGTACATGAATGAATCCACATTACAAGATCACAAAACAGCCAGAGGTTTATCATAAAAGAGTGGAGAGAGCGTTAAATCGCTCCCTCAATAACGACTCTCATTTAGGCCCTATGATTATATCACTCCCATAGAAATATTTCAATATACTTTGCCAGGTATAGCCGTAATCTGATGCTAATGCATTTGCCTGGATTTGTCCCATAGCTCCTCTATTGTATGGATTTAATGATGGTGGGTCTGTTACCCAGCCCAGGGTACTCTGTATTATATCTTCTCCGCTTCTACCTTCATTGTAGGTTACATACTGGGCATAAGAGCCTTCGCCACTAATATAAAAATTGCAAATTATGACGCCGCCCCATTTAAGAACTATTCCGTTAGTTTGCGAGACTGAATTTATCTCATCGTCTGTGAGAACAAGCCATGGTTTATAGTTTTGGTCTCTGCTGTCATCGTAAATATCAAAGTTCGCCCCGCTCGGATGTTCTTTTTTATAATAGGCGTACGTCCTCGATGCAACAGCCTGAGCCTTCATAGATTGAAATGGTGCAATATCGTTCTCCGCGGCTATTACATACGGCAAATATTCTGTTTCTATATCTAGAGCATCAATTTGACCAGTAGCAGATCTATATACTCTTATAGTAGCACTTGTTGGTATTGTTGTAGGCACAGGCGTAGGCGTGGGAGTAAGCATAGGCGTGGGAGTAGGTGTCGGAGTAGGCTGCCGGTGTTTATTTCCATGGCCAGCAGAAGCATTGTTCACTGTTGCCAATATCAAAATCAAAACAGCTATTTCTTTGTAAATGAAGATGGCGAGCCTTTGACAAATTCAATAGTACAGATTTATACAGGCACTGTACGCCATACTGGGCTGTGAGGCCTGCGGAAACATTTTCGTTACTCCCCGAAAACAGGAATTATAGACTTATGCAAAACTTGTTATAAGATAAAGCAGTCGCAGATAAATGCTGATGACCGCACATCTATTGTCCCCCATCTGATGCTCATCTGCGTTCGTCCACGGTATATATTTCTGCTTGACCGAGCTATTACCCTATCTTCCTCATCACGATTCCCTCCGCAACCTTTGGCAGGAAAAGCGTAGATTTCTGGGGAAAATTCCGCCGCTCTACGAACGCTTTTTTCTCGACATCCTTAATAGAGAAAGGATTCAGGAGGAAAGCCACATCGAATTCCTTATTGTCCACCCTGGATATCGCCTCAGCCGGACTGGCATTGAACGACACATCCTCTTCAGGTCTTCCCCTGATAACCGGGTTGATGAGCCAGTCGTGCAGGGCGATGAGATCAAGACCTACTGTCTCGCCGCGCTTCTCCGAGAGTTCCTGCACAGCTTTTTCATCAGCCTGGAGTACGCTGAATTTTTTGCCGTCGTACATGCCAAGCTTAACGTCATATGCGCTGCTGCGCTGCCTGAGCTGCGAATAAAATCCTTCGCTGTTTTTGTCGGTTTCCCATACGATCTTGAATTTCTCTCTTACCCTGTCCTCAAGGTTCTGGGGGCTGAAATTCCGAACTGCCCTGTGCCAGGGTAATAGCAGGAGAGCCCTGTCCCCGCCCTCCATCAGCATCATCATTGTATATTCAATCCCGTCTTTTTCCCGCATCACGTTCGATGCGGTGTACCTGTGGTGCCCATCAAGGATGAGGAGCTTTAATCCTGACACCATTCTGGTTATCCTATCCACGATATTCCCATCCGTAATCTCCCACAGCAGATGCCGGCTGCCGTTGAGGGTAACATCCACAAGCGGCGGCTTTTCAGGGTTGGGTACGAACTGCGGGCGCCTGAACCCCAGGTATTCCTCGAAGAGATTGTTCAGTCCATGGCCTGGCATGCTGTACTCAGCGGCGATAGGGGAGAAGTTCATCATGCAGGCTTTCATCAGCCTGTAGCGCTCCTTTGTATTGATGTCAAAAACGTTCTCATGCCCCGCTATATTTCCTTTCCCAAGCTCTTCGACCCTGACAAGGCAAATGAGCCCGAAGACAAAATACTGGTCCCTCCTGTCCTTCTCCGGGAGCTGGGCAAGGATCTCAGGCTGCAGTGTGTATATTATCCCGTAGATATAGTATGCGGGTCCCTCTCGCTCTACAAGGACTTCTGAATCCATGAAACGGTCAAGGTTCTTTTTTGCATGCTCGATAAACTCATCCCTGTCCATGTCTTTTCTTCTTGCTGTCACATGGATGATGTTGTTCTTTTCCCGGGCAAATCTCTGGTAGTTCGCAGCATCTATCGTATCGTAAACAGGGCAGATAAGCTTATCTATAGCCATCTTTGGGTTCAATAAAGTTGCCTTAAAAGGGAGAATCTCGACCATTTTTAGCATCCTGGAATATACAAATAAATTTTGGTACCCAAAAGGTCGATAAGGGACATGAATGTTTCGAATACAGTTCTAAGGTTTGATAGTCGCAAATATCTTCCCTTCCTTGAATAACCTGATCACTCCGCCGCTCTGCGAGACAACTATACCGAGTGTGTGGGTAACTGAGGTAATGGCTGCAACCGAGGAATGCCTCGTTCCAAGCCCTCTCTGCAGTTTTACTATACCCGTATCTATGGTGATATACCTCCCCGCAGCCTCGACCACGCCATCGGCGGCTATAACAAAAACACCATCCAGTTGTGCGAATTCTTTGATATTATCCCTTGTCTCAGGATCTGCTATTACCCTTCTCTCTCTGCTGTGCCCTTCAAAAGGATTAAATACGAGCTGCCTGGACTTCGCCATGACATTTGCAGTGTCTCCGATAAGGAAACCTGTGCCTATTTTATGACCTTCCCTTCCCTCGCGGCTGATCTCGATGGCTATGGCAAGCGCGGTCACGAAGACCGGCTCCGGTACTCCACTGCCCCGCAGCAGTTCTTTAACATCGGACGCGGGTGTTTCTTTCTCCACAGGCCTTAATGCCAGATGGGAATCCGATGAAGGACAATTGATCAATTCCTCCTCGATCATGCTCACACGGTCATTGTAATAACTTATAAGTGTCCTCAGGACCCCGATTTCCTTGAAATCCTCACTGATCTCTATTGCTTCCCTGAATTTTGATATTGCCCTGAGGTAAAGCTCTCTTGCAAGATCATAATCCCCCGCATCCTGGGCTCGTTCTGCTTTTTTTACAATACGCTGTCCTTCGTCCGATAGAACATTTCTCCACATCGTTTTTCACCTCCTCGGTAACAGGTGAACAATAGCCTGACGATAACGTCTTCTACCAATATAAGGCTAAAGGTTAAGATAAAATATAATAGAGAAAAGTACAATAGAGAATAGAGGATATGAGTATGGCAATAAAGATAGAGGACATATTTACCGAAGCTTTTGATGTGTTTAAAGCCAACTGGGTCTCTCTGGTTCTCGCAACCCTTGTCCTGGCGGTGGGCTCAGTCTTTATAATAACCGGGCCGCCCCTTATGTACGGCTTTTTTATAATGTGCCTGAGAGCCGTTAAAAAAGAGAGTATAGAAGTGCTTGATATCTTAAAGGGATTTGATTATTTCCTCCGGAGCTGGAGAATTTTCCTGGGGGCAGCAGTAGTCATTGCAATCGGCTTTGTACTTCTGGTACTGCCGGGGATAGCACTCCTGATACTCCTGATATACTCAATGCCCCTTTCCATCGAAAAGAACCTCAAAGCTGTGGAATCCTTAAAGGGAAGCTACAGGCTTGGCAGGGAGAACCTGGAGTTTACCATCATACTTGCCGTGATCACCTATGCAATTAATGTTATTGGAGGGTGGATCGTCATAGGTTCGATCGTAACTATCCCATTTACCGCTCTTTGCGTCGCAGCTGCAACTATAAGGCTTCTGGAAAAAGTTGAGGTTAGAGGTTAAAACATAAAAACGTGGCTGACAATAGTATCTACTAACCCCTACCTCGATTTATTGTTGTCAGTGACAAAACAATAAGCTTTGTTAGCATTGTTTGCCATTAGAGCACCACTTTGTTTTTCCAGGAATACAGAATGAACAAAATCTCCAGGGACCCGCTAATTAAAATACTTAATAAGAAGATGGACCGGTCGGGATTTGAACCCGAGGCCTCTCCCATGCCAAGGGAGCGATCTACCCCTGAGCTACCGGCCCGAATGAATGTGCTGCATAGTGCCTGTATTCAGATAAAGGTATCGATTAGTTAATTGCTATATCTCAGGCGGACTCTCTTTGCCCCAGCCTCCGATGAGATGTATGTGCAGGTGGAATATTACCTGACCGCCGCCCCTGCCGACATTTATGATGAGCTTATAGCCGCTGTCTGCCACACCAAGCTGCTTTGCTATATCCTTAGCTTTCAGCACCATCTTCGCAATGATGGCACCGTGCTTCTCCTCCAGCGCATTGATGCTCTCGATATGTTCTATTGGTACTATCAGGACATGCACGGGCGCTTTAGGTCGTATGTTATGGAAAACGACCAGATCTTCATCCCTGTAAACAAAATCCGCGGGCGCTTCACCTCTAACTATCCCGCAGAATATACAATCGCTGCTCATATTCCCCGTCTGTTAATTTATATAGACCACTTCATTAACCTTTGCATTTGATATTAATTCTCTTACAGCATCGTAACATATTTACCTTGCCTTTACCTTTTAAGCGTGCATGAAGGCAGTACTCGGTCTTGAGGATGGAACGTTCGTTAAAGGAGAAGGACTTGGAGTAGAGGGCACTGTTCAGGGCGAGCTTGTGTTCACAACCCAGTACACGGGATACGAGGAAGCGCTGACAGACCCGTCGTACAGGGGTCAGATACTGATGTTCACATATCCGCTCATCGGGAATTACGGCGTAAGCGGCGAAACCTTCCAGTCAGACCGCATGCAGGCTGAAGGACTGGTCGTGAGAGAAGCCTGCGACCATCCCTCGCACCACAGGTCGCGCCGCTCGATATACGAGTTCTTACGGGACGAGGGCAAACCGGGCATAATGGGGATAGACACGCGCATGCTGACCATAAAGACAAGGGAGCACGGCACGATGAAGGCTGCCATAATCGTCGGAAGCGATGACGGCGAGGAAGCTGTGAGGCTTGCGAGGGAGCAGCCTGATATCGGAAATCTTGACCTTATCGGCAGGGTCACCTGCAGGCAGCCGTACCAGGTGAAAGGAAATAGCGACGGCGGAAGCATAGTGCTCATGGATTTCGGCGTTAAGAAGAACATAATTAAAAGCTTGAACAAAAGGGGGATCAATGTAACCGTTGTCCCTGCGACAACACCAGCAAAGGATATTTTGAAATACGAGCCTGATGCAATATTATTATCTAACGGTCCCGGCGACCCGCAGCAGGCTGTGAACGGGATATCGGCGGTGAAAGAACTGGCAGGACAGCTTCCCATCTTCGGCATCTGCCTTGGGCACCAGATCATTTCCCTTGCTCTGGGCGGGGAAACGTACAAGATGAAGTTCGGTCACCGCGGAGCCAACCAGCCTGTGAAAGACTTAAAACGCGGGATCGTACACATTACCTCCCAGAACCACGGCTATACTGTAAATGAGGGCAGCGTTGATGAGAAAGAAGTATCCATCACCCAGAAAAACGCCAACGACGGCACGGTGGAAGGGCTGGAACACAAGTACCTGGATATAGTGTCGGTGCAGTACCATCCCGAGGCACATCCCGGTCCTCTCGATACCGAGAAGCTGTTCTTTGACAGGGTTGCGGAGAAGACAAAGAAAATGAAAGTCGTGGCTAAATAGTAAACCTCACGGCAGCACGTAAATCCCCTTAGCCGTCTTTACCACCTTTATCTCATCCCCCGGCTCTGCGCTCAAGAACTCAGGTCTTTTAATAGCCACGGTCTCGTAGGTCTCAGGGTCAAGCACAAGTATCGACATGTCTTCGTATGCCACCAGCACAGCGGGAACTGCATCCTGCCTGCTGCCAAGTTTTTTGATCTCAAGAATGTAATTGAAGTTCTCGAGGAACCTCCTCCCTGTCTCAAGGTCGATACCGCTCACATGCTTCCCGCTGCTCTGGACTTCGATAACCCTATCGTCAACGCTTATGATATCGCCGCGCACGAACTCGGGCAGGCGGACGGCGAACGTTATCCTGTACAGGTCCTCGCCGTCCTTCTGCCCCACGAGTTTGGGTGATTCCGAGAATTTGCCCCCGAAAGTATCAACTATAGCCCTGCATATCTGTTTTCCGAGCTTGCTTGAACCAACGTATACATCGATGCCTTCATCAAGCTCCACTATCTTTGCAATGAACGCAAGCCTCTCTCCCTTATCCTGCGTGCGGGCTGCAGCGTCCTCAGCTATGCTCCTGCATTTATCCAGTTCCTCCTTCGCCGGCAGCCTTTTCTCGGCGCGGACCTGTACTATGCCCTCAAAATAGCCGCCCGCTATCCTGCTGCACGTATCGCACGTTTCCCAGCTGATCCTTACTTCCGTATCCAGCGCAGCATCTATGGGTATACCTTCGATATTCGCTTTTGCCTCCACATGCACACTGTACCTTGAATAGTCAAGCTGCTTGGGCGTTATCGTAAGTCCAATATCGCGAGCCTGTTTGTTAATCTTCAGATTATCCCTCACGCTCTCAATGATTACATCGCTCTCTTCTCCCCTGGACTGCCACTTTCCCCGTATGTATACAGAACCGCACGTCGGGCATATCCGCATATGGACAACGGCCGGGCTTTCAAGCAGTTTTTTATCTCCTATAAAGCACTGCCTGCATACGTTACTATAAAGAACGTCCACATCATTGCCGCATTTGGGGCAGAAAATCCTGGTCATTTCCCCAGTAAACTCCGTGCTGCATCCCGAACGCTCTTCTCAGAATCATATGACGGCTTCCAGCCGAGCCGCCGCATCTTATCTATTGAGAGCATCATCATAGGCACATCCCCTTTCCACCCGCGGCTTCCGCCTGTATATTTGAACTCAACATTCCCCAAACCCATTTCATCTACAACGATTTCCCCTATCTCTGTAGCGTTTATGGTATCCTCTGAGCCGATATTGAATATATTCGCCATGTCGCTGCTCCTCTCCATTGCGAACAGTATCGCGTCCACGCAGTCGGAGACGTGGAGGTAGGATTTGCGCTGCTTCCCGTCCCCCAGCACCTCAAGTGAGTTCGGGTTGTTCCTGAGCTTGTTTATGAAATCAACTATTATCCCGTGAGTACCGCGCGGACCCACGATGTTAGCAAAGCGGAATATCCAGGATTTCATATCGAACGTGTGGCAGTATGAGGTAATGAGAGCCTCGCAGGAAAGTTTTGAGGCGCCGTACAAGGATATGGGAACGAGTGGACCATAGTTCTCTGGCGTGGGGATAAGGGAGACTTCGCCGTACACAGTGGATGTGGACGTGAAGGAGATGTTACGCAATCCATTCATGCGCATCGCCTCAAGCACATTGTACGTGGCGGTTATGTTCTGCTCCAGGTATATTCCTGTATTCTCCGCGCCCAGGCGCACATCTGGATTGGCTGCCAGGTGGAAAATCATATCAGCTCCTTTTACTGCTTTTTTGAGCTTTTCAAGTTCCAGCAGATCTATTTTGGTGAACTTGAAGTCTGGATTTTCAGTGTGATGCTCAAGAAATTCCATTTTCCCTGCGCTGAGGTTATCAACAACAGTTACTTCATTTCCTTCGGATAGCAGTCTGTCAACTAGGTTGCTTCCGATAAAACCCGCTCCTCCGGTTACAATAATCCTATTTTTCATAGTATATTAATTAAATAGATTAAGGTTTATAGCTTCTCCTGTTAAGCACCTGTTTCTAGTAGATATTTAAATTATAGCCTCTAATTAATCCTGGCTCCCGGAGTTAATTAGCAGTCTCTTGCATGATTTTCTCTCTTATTCTCGACCGGTTCAGTCTCCTCAAAGTAATCGGCAAAGCTATGCGTATCCCAGTAATCCGCAGCTTCTTCAAGTGATTTAAAATCGGGAATTTTGGCCATGATTACAACCTTTTATACAATGATTTTTCTTTTTTATCCATTTCTCCGGCACTTACTATTAATGCTTTGCTATCTTTCTTCAATACTCATCTTCCCCACACACCCTGCAATTATAGCAGGCACAGCACCGATCGCCGTGCACGTCTCAAGCGAAACACCTTTTGAGGTTATATCAAGGTGATACTCCGCCATGTCAAACAGCTCCTGCGGGAGTCCTCTGTGTCCCAGTCCGATAAGGAAAAGGAAAGATTTCTTTTTGCCGATCAATTCAGCCAGCGCCTCGATGCGGATATGCTTCTCCCTTGCAGGATGGGACGTTGTCACAACAGGCGACCCGAACTGGGGCTGGAACCCTTTCTCAGGCAGGTCGAAAACGAAGAACTTCCCGGCCCTGAACAGCTCCTCAAGATATTTGCCTGAGCTTCCGATAGTGGTCTTGTCCTTCACGAAACCCACAAGCTCTTCTGCGCTCATCTTGAAAGGGTAATCGAACAGTGCGAGATTGAACCCGAAAGCATATGCGATGGGCGCAGCCCTGGCGATACTGCGGTAATGCGCCTCATGGATTTTTATCCTGTCGTACGTGTTCACGATTCCAAGTGTCAGCATATTACAGGTTCAGGTACGTGTACTGGCTCATTGCATCCTTATAATTGTTCAGGATCTCGTCAGCTTCCTGTTTGGTCAGCTTATTATTCCTCTGAGCCTGCATGACCTCAGACTCGAACATCGACAGCAGGGTATTGGAATTATATTTTACGTAGCCCAGCACATCGCAGTTCTTGTCCCCGTTGACTATCTGTTTGATATGCCATTCACCGCTGTCGTCCACTATTATATGCGCCTCGTTGGCAGCTCCGAACAGGTTATGGTAATCACCTATGGTATCCTGGTACGCGCCGAGCAGGAGGATAGCGAGATAGTAACCGCCGTTGTTCAGCTCATGCAGTTCAAGGATCTCCTTGACATCTTTCAGATCGACGAACTTGTCTATTTCACCGTCCGAATCGCATGTGATATCCACGATAGTCCCGTACTGCGTGGGCTTCTCCGTGGCTCTGCTTACGGGCACGATAGGGAACAGCTGCTTTATCGCCCAGAAATCCGGGATGGACTGGAATGTTGAGAAATTCCCGATATACTTTTTCGAGAGCAATTTGTTGAGATCGTCAAAATCATCCGATTTGTTCTCCGTCTCCCTGGCAAATCCTGCAGCTTTTTCGCATAACTGCATGAAGAGTATCTCCCCCTTGGATTTATCCTCAAGCTCTATCTCTCCAAGATTAAATAGCGAGAGCAGTTCCTCACGGTGCTGGAGCGCATCGTGGTAATACTCTATATAATTTTTAATGTTTATCTCTTTTGTCCCGTCATACAGTTCTGTTATTATATGCGGCTCATCCCCGCGAAGTTCAACCTGCTTATTATGGTTACCGTTCTTATTCCCTTTGATGTTTATCACAAGGAGCGAATGGTACGCGCTGATCGCCCTGCCGCTCTCTGATAGGATTATCGGGTGCGGGACTCCTTCTTCATCGCATACCTCCTTAAGCGAATACACCACGTTGTTCGCGTACTCCTGCATCGTATAATTTGCACTGGCGTCCGAAGAGGTCTTGCTGCCGTCATAATCAATGCCGAGACCGCCGCCTATGTTGAAGTACTTGATGTTCACATGCATCTTTTTTATCTTGGCATATACCCTTGCAGCCTCTTTGACTGCTTTCTGTATCCTTCGGATCTCTGTTATCTGTGAACCGATGTGGAAATGCAGCATCTGCAATTGCTCAAGCATCTCGTAATCGGCAATAGTCTTAACGCAATCGAGCATCTCAGCCGTGGTGAGACCGAATTTTGAGGACTCTCCGCCGGATTCAGCCCATTTACCGCTGCCTTTGGAATACAGTTTAGCCCTGATGCCGATAAGCGGCTTTATCCCCATCTTTTTTGAGACCTCAAGCAGCCTTACCGTTTCGCTGTACTCGTCGATGACGATAATAACCTTGTTCTTCAGTTTCACAGCGTTCAATGCAAGACTGAGGTATTCGTCATCCTTGAAGCCGTTGCATATCAGCAGCGACTCAGCGCCAAGCTCAAAGGAGAGCGCGGCAAGTAACTCTGCTTTTGTCCCGACTTCCAGACCAAGACTGTATTTTTTGCCGGTCTTAACGATCTCCTCTATCACTTCTCTTCTCTGGTTCACCTTCATCGGGAACGCGCCCTGATAGGTGTTGTTGTACTTAAATTCTGAGATCGAGTTTGAAAACGCGGCGTTCAATTCCTTTATCTGTCCCTCAAGTACCTGCGGGAACCTGAACAGTATCGGAAATTTTATCTTCTTGGTACTGATCTGGTCGATGACGTTTTTTAGATCGATGGTCTGTGCATCTTTCTTCGTAGGTCTGATGCATAAATTCCCGTTTTTATTAAAAGTAAAATATCCATTGCCCCATCGCTCTATTCCATACAGGTCAATAGCATCTTCGATTTTCCACATTTAGTGCATATCACGTCCTTCGATACTCGTGGTCTATCAAAACGTACTTATTAAGGTTTAAAGTTTTCCTTCCCTTTCTGCCTGATATAAAGCTGTTCGACCTTTTCGATCGAATCAGCATCCTCCACCGACTTGTCGCTCCTTATGTTGACTAGCCTGGGGAAACGCAGCGCGTACCCGGAATCATAGTTCGGGCTCTTCTGTATTTCCTCAAAAGCCACTTCAAAGACCATCTTAGGCTCAAAATCAACATGGACCCCGCTTTCTGAAATTATAAGTTCTCCGAACAGGCCGGTCAGCTCGCCAAGCTGTTCATCTGTTATACCTGTCGCGACCCTGCCGATGGAGAGAAGCTTTTCAGAATCAGGATCGCGGCATGCAAGCAGATAGGAACCGATAAGGTTCGCTCTTCTTCCTTCTCCCCATTCTCCTCCTATTACTATAAGATCAAGCGTTTCCATTATGGGTTTTAGTTTCCGCCAGTTTTTCCCTCTTTTTCCAGGCATATAGAGTGAAACCGGGTTTTTTAACATGACACCTTCATGCCCCGCAGCAAGCGCATCTTTATAGATGGCTTCCACGACCCCTGCTTCGCCCGTGACGATCTGCTTTGCCACTATACTGCTGTCGCATACTTCCTCAAGTAATTTCCGGCGCTCAGCCAGCGGCATATCGATGAGGCTTTTACCGTCCAGGTACAGGATATCAAAAAGGTTAAGGTACAGAGGGATCTCAAGGGCCGTAGCAGAGACATCGTACTTTCGCCGAAAGCGCCTGAGTATCTCCTGGAATGCCATTGGTCTTTTGTCTTTGCCGAGAGCCACGACCTCCCCGTCGAGAATAATGGTCTTTGCTTTAACGTTTGATCTTATGGATTTTACAATATCCGGCAACGAAGGGGTGACATTCTCAAGCCTGCGAGAATATATCAGGATATGTTCGCCGTCCCTGTGTATCTGGACCCGCGCGCCATCGAATTTCCACTCGACCGCGACCGTGCCCATCTCTTCTATAGCCTCTCCGATACCCTCTGCGACCTGCGCCAGCATCATCTTAAGCGGTCTCCCAAGCACAGTGCCGAGCTTCTCAAGACCTGGCGTCCCGTCTTTTTTCGCCGTCGATGCGACAATGCCAAAATCGTTCGTGAGCATGTATCCGCGCTCGACAAGGTCAGAAGGCACGTTAAAAGCTTCAGCAATAGCATCTCTTACGATTCCTTCTCCCACTCCTATACGCATCTCTTCGACCGCCAGGCGGGCGATGTACACGACCTCAGCAGGCTTTGCAGCGCCGAAGAGATACTGCAGGTTCTTTATCTTTGCATCCTGGGAGCCCTTGCCGGTCAGGCCTGCGATCTTCTCAAACCTCACGTATACATCGCGGATCGAAAGCTCCTCCGGAGAGAAGAAATTCAGATGGCTCTTACCTGATGCGATCGCTTTTTCGGCTGCATACCCCACATCCCCTGTCTCCTTGACCAGTTCTTCTACGCGTCTGACAGGGAGTGAGGATGTTTTTGATATTGCTGAGTAAAGAAGGTTGGGACCTATCCCGAGCTCAAGCTCAGCCCAGACCGGGAATACCTTCCCCATAATGAAATATGTTACAATACCGAGTTCGGTATCATCAACTTCCCTAAAAAATTGAGCAACAATGGATGTGATATCGAGAGAACCTGATACCTTCTCGATCCTTTTACATACACCCGCGAATTTATCAAAGGAGGTCATATATGCATAGAATGTTCTTGGATCCCAGCTATCATCAGGACAATGCCTGCGAGCGATTTTTCGTCCGGGTCAAATCTGCCGCTCATGAAGAAAAATAAAATGGAAAATAAAAGGGAAAAACCCTTTTATTTATCTCTTACTTGCGTTCGTAAGTGCTGCCATATGGATGGCACCGATATCAGTACCATGGCAGTTCGTACAGTATTTGCCTCTTGATAGATGTATTAATATCAGATTGCCATTGCTGGGCTTAGTATTGTCAGGCGGTGGGGCATGGCACTGTTCGCAAACGCTATAAAAACCCGGGCCCTCTCCTTTCTGTACTGTCGGTATCTTCGGCGGGAACCCGTGGCATGTATCGCAGTTCAGATTGACCGTACCTGATCCGATATGAATATTGTGAACCTGGCTGCCGTGGCAGTTCATACAGAGTTTCCCACCATTGAGATGAGGGTTCAGATCTTTAGGATCGGGATTATTATGGCATAACTCGCATTTTATTGTCTCAACCGGCTTTACCTGCGCAGCTGGTGTCGGAGCGGCTGCTGATGGCGAAGTCGCCGATGATGGCGAAGCCGCTGTGACTGTTGGAGTTTCTTTCTGGGTCTGTGCGGGTGTTTTTTTCTCAGTATCGGCTTGAGCTGTCGGGGATGGTTTCCCAAGAACATAGTAGCCAGCAGCACCAACAAGAATAAGAGCTACTATGATTGCAATATAAATGGGTACCTTCGTCTCTTTATCGGTCATTGGATAGTATCACCTGTGTTAAATAGGGTTCTTATATGTTTTAAATGTTTTGGTTTTATTATAGTGCATATCTATTTAAATTATGCCAGCATGGATTTTCAGGCAGATTTTCAGGCAGATTTTCCAAGCAGGAGATGGATATGTTTATGCGGAGGATGGGATTTGAACCCACGAACTCCTGCGAGACAGGACTCTAAATCCTGCGCCTTTGACCGGGCTGGGCTACCTCCGCAGAACTGTGTCACAGATGGTGCTTTATTACATAAAGCTTTGGCGTTCAATTTGTGATTGAGCACGGTGTGATGGAACATGGATTGTACGGATGATACGGATATGCACTGATTGGCATAGTTTAATCGTTTATTTCACCGAAAATCCGGCTGCACTGTTATGAATACTTTCACCCCGCTCGCCATAGTTTTATAGATTACTATAGAGAATTAACTAAAAATATGTATCAGCAAATTGCAAAATCAGGACTGCATCTTTCTTCAAAAGTACCCCTCAGAACTATAGAGTTCGGAAAAATTGAGCTTTCCGTATTTACGAATGAGTTATCAAGAACACACGGACCATTCAGGTATGCGACGCAGATTAATGGAGGGATTGAACTGCACACAAGGCTGAAAGCGGGTTTTATTCAACATTACTATACAGAAGAAGAAGCAAAACAGGGGCATCAGGAGATAATCAGAAAGCTGAGAAATGGAGAGTTTCAGTTTATTCCAGAGGTGTATAATCTGGTTATCACATAGGGGTTTTGATTTGCTAAGACTTTGAATTGATTTAAGATAGCTGGAGATATTGAAACGGTGCATCAATACACAATCTATTTTTAATTTTAGCAACAAAGCAATCCAGCCGAAATTGGTACATTCAAACGAACCGCACAGGCATAATTAGTAAAACCTGTATTGCCAGGGTCTGTAGTTTGCACGATTGTATTCCCATAACATTATTAAATATTGAAGTATTGTTACAATTATTAAGTATCCATCTGGATAAAAGGTGTATAAGATGCAAAAAAATCATGCAATTGTTTTGATATCAATCTCGTTTGTAAGTTTAATCGCAGGATGCATAAGCCCGGCCCTGAATGCTCAACAGCCAGCATCACCTGCGGCATCCGCGATCAAGCCCGGGGACAGGTACATCGACGTTCATACCCATATACTACCAGATGGTATGCCGCTTGAGCAGATAATCCAGAACATGGATAAAGAAGGCATAGACAGAATGGTCATAATGGAATCGCCAACCGATATATACAACGGGAAACCCCAGTCTGATTTCGGGATACCGGATGCTGCGGAGAAGCATCCTGACAGGTTCATTGCGTTATATGGCGGCGAGGCTCTATTCATGTTATACTCAGCTGCAGCTAAAGGGAATTATACTAAAGCAGATGAGGAAAAATTCGCTGCATCACTCGATGAGGCGATGAGATCGGGAAAATACGGGGGCTTCGGAGAGGTGGCGCTGCGGCATTATGCCGCCGAGGACGGGACTGAGATAACGGTCCCGGGCGACCATCCATGGATGTTCATTATGAGCGATATAGCGGCAAAATATGACGTGCCCGTCGACATACACATGGAATCTGAGGACGAGTCCGTAGCAGGTCTTGAGAAACTTCTGGACCACAATAAGAACACCAGGATAATCTGGGAGCACGCAGGCAGATCCAATACCGGGAAAACCACACCGAAGTTGATAAGACAGATGATGGAGAAACATCCCAACCTGTACTCAGCCATCAAGATAAGGAAGCCTAAAACTGCTGAAAGGATAGCGGTCCGGATACTCGGCGAGGACGGCAGGATAATGCCTGAGTGGCTGGCGCTGTTCATCGATTTCCCTGACCGCTTCATGATCGGGAGCGATATCAAACCCGGGGAGAAGGAGGATGAATTCAGACGTATAAAAGATCATAAAAATGTCTTAAAACAGTTACCTCCTGAAATCGTCAAGGGGATTGAGAGGGAGAATGCAGTGCGGATATACAAGATCAATCAAACATGAAGGGAGTTTACGTTTTGGTTCTGAGGCTGGATAAGGATACGGAAGTTCATACAGGGAGCCTCGGAGAACTTCATCTTAAGAGAGGGTTCTATGCCTACGTAGGCTCAGCCCTTGGATCGGGAGGGTTCAAGCGAGTAACAAGGCACTTCAACGTTGCCTCTGGCAAGAACCCTGCAAGGAGATGGCATATCGATAATCTCCTGCCCTGCTCTGAAGTGGTTTGCGCGGTACTTATGCCGACAGGCGAAGCGCTTGAATGCACAGTGGCAAAAACCCTGGGTCAGTTCTCAGAAGGGATCAAAGGGTTCGGGTGCACGGACTGCGGCTGCTTGGCACACCTTTTCTTTTCGGAAGCGGACTTCAGGGACAATATCACCAGGGCATGCAGCAAACTGACAGGGAACGAAAGTATCATAATAAATCCGCACATGTAGGGAGAGCATGGACATCGGAATCATCGGAGGTTCAGGATATACTGGCGGAGAACTGCTGCGCCTGCTTGCAGGGCACCCTGAGGCGCATGTGGTCGCAGTTACGTCGCGCAGCAGGAAAGGGCAGCGGGTCGGCGACATCCATACCCATCTCCGCAGGATATACGACTTGAGTTTCGAAGACCTGAGCGCAGAAGATGTCGCCTCTCGCTCTGATATCGTTTTCACAGCCGTACCTCACGGCACCGCTATGCAGGTCGTACCTTCTCTCCTTGATGAAGGCGTAAAGGTCATCGACCTCAGTGCAGACTACCGCCTGAGGACAGAGGTTTTCGAGAAAGTTTATAAAATCAAGCATACTGATCCGAGGGAGGCAGTGTACGGAATTCCTGAGCTGCATCCCGAAGTAAGGGAGCAGTCGTTCGTTGCGAACCCGGGCTGCTATCCCACAGGGGCATCGCTTGCTGCTGCGCCGCTGGCTAAGGCAGGACTTATCGAGCTTGCGGTCTTTGATTCCAAAAGCGGCATCTCAGGCGCTGGCGCAGAGCCGACTGAGGTTTCGCATTATCCCAATATGGCTGAGAACATCCAGGCTTACAAGCTTACGTCCCACCGCCACCGCGCCGAGATAGCACAGGAGCTTTCGCGGCTTGACCCGGATCTGAAAAAGATAAGCTTCACCCCCCATGTCATTCCGAGCGTGCGCGGGATCCTGACTACAGCGCATATATTCGTGAAAGAGGAAATGAGCGAGGAAGAGATCAGTGATATGTATAGTAATTTCTACGGAGATAAACCCTTTATCAGACTGGTCAAAGGGATACCCGTGCTGGGGAGCGTGCGCGGCTCCAATTTTTGCGATATAGGTTTTGAGGTCGAAAAAGGCAGCAACAGGATAGTTATAATATCAGCGATTGATAATCTTGTAAAAGGTGCATCCGGTCAGGCGATACAGAACATGAACATGATGTTCGGTCTTGATGAGAAGATGGGTCTCTGGATGCCGGGTTTTGCTCCGTGAGGTTAAGATATGAAAGTAAAGGATGTGATGAACAAGGACGTAATTACATGCAAGCCGGATGATACTGTGGGTTATCTCTCAACTCTGTTCAAAGAGCACCACATAAGCGGCATGCCCGTAGTTGAGAATGGAAAAGTCGTGGGTGTCGTTTCCGAGACCGACCTGCTCAAACTGTTCAAAATACCTGAGTTCAAAGGGGAGCTGTGGCTCCCAAGCCCGCTGGAAGTGATCGAGGTTCCCCTGAGAAGCCTGGCGAGGTTTGAAGAATTTAAACTGGCTCTTGAAGAGACAAAGCTAAAGCCTGTCAGGAGTATCATGAAAAAAACAGTCCACTCGATATCGCCCGAGAACAGCCTGGAGGAAGCATCAGAGGAGATGGTCAGGCATAAGGTTAACCGGCTTCCGGTCATCGAAAACGGGAAACTGGTGGGAATCGTCGCAAGAAGCGATATAATACGCGGTATAACTTCAGCGGAATGAGATTATGAAGCATATCGAAGGCGGCATCTGCACTGTCAGGGGAGTAAAGGCAGGCGGCATCAAACAGGGAAAGAACGGTCTTGCCATCATGGTCGCGCATGCTCCCCATCCGGCTTCGGCTGGCGTTTTCACGCGGAACAGGGTGATAGCAGCCCCACTTATCATTACCCGGCAGGCGCTCAAGAAAAACGAGATTAAGGCTATCATAGCCAACAGCGGATGCGCCAACGCTTTCACCGGCGAAAGGGGCATACATGATGCACAGTGGATGGCAGGGATACTGGCAGAAAAGCTAGGATGCAGGCCGGAAGAAATAGGCGTCGCTTCGACTGGCGTTATCGGGAGGTACCTGGATAAAGCAGTGATAGCAGGTCAGCTTGATGAGGTGTATAGCCGCCTCTCAAATACGGAAGAAGCTGGCAGAGCCTGCGCCCGCGCCATAATGACAACAGATACGACGATGAAAGAGGTGGCGGTAGAGCTTGATAATGGCGTGCGCATAGCCGGGATCGCAAAGGGCTCAGGTATGATAGAGCCCAACATGGGTACGATGCTTGCGTTCTTATACACGGATGCGAAAATACCGAAGAAAACCCTTGATATCTGTCTCAGGAGGGCGGTTGATAAGAGCTTCAACATGGTAGTGGTGGACGGGGATACGAGCACCAACGACATGGCGCTGCTCACAGCCACAGGCTACCGGGACTGCGGGGAAGAGGAGTTCCAGGAAGGGCTTGATTCAGTGTGCATCAGCCTTGCAAGGATGATAGCAAAAGACGGCGAGGGTGCAACGAGGCTGATAGAAGCCAGGGTAAAAGGCGCGCTCACAGAGAACGATGCAAGGCTTGCGGCAAAGGCTATCGTGCGGTCTCCGCTTGTTAAGACCGCGATATACGGGAAAGACCCTAACTGGGGAAGGGTGGTGGCAGCGGCAGGGTATTCCGGAGCAGAGGTCGACCAGGATAAGATATCACTGAAATTCTCGAACGATAAAGAGGATGTTACGCTTGTCGATTCGGGCAGGATAGTAGAGGGGAAGCTTGAGGCATTAAAAGGCATCATGGCGGGTGGAGAGATAGTTATTGAGGTTGATATAGGTCTTGGGGATTACCAGGCGACAGCGTGGGGATGCGATCTGACGTATGATTATGTGAAGATAAACGCGATGTATACGACCTGAGCTCAGGGCTCATAGAAAAATAACATAGCTAAAATGGCTAAATATAAAAACGTTCATGAATTTTTCAGAGCAGTTCATGAACTGTTCGAAACTGTTAAAAACTATCGCTAAGTTTAATAACCTTGAATTATTAGTATTATTATTATGAGGCTAAGTCAGATAATCGTGCTCTTCCTGCTGCTGGCCGTCATGCTGGGCGGCCTGTCAGTCCCGCTTTGGTGGGACCGCGCGCAGCCGATTATATTCGGCATCCCCGGCTACATAGCAGGAGTTATAAGCAATCTAAAGGAGTCAGTTGATTATATACTGAAAAATGTTTAGCGGCAGCCGCTGGCATACTCGTCCGGGCGGTATATATACCGCTTACTTTTTCGGTTTTCCGCCCGTTTCCACTACGAACTTGCAGTGGTCATGACCTGTCCCGTAGCACTCGGTCTCCTTCACAGAGCAGCGCATGTTGAGCCTGCTTATGAATACCCCCTCGATTATCCCCTCGTCCATAGAGCACAGTGTCTTCCCCACGTCCGGCATCTTTCCGCAGTGATAGCAGTTACTGATAAGGATCGCAGGGTCGCCGCTCTGGATTATCCTCATGTCCCCGAGTTTATGTTCTTTCCAGAAAGAGGAGAGCTCATTCAAAACCCCCTCATAATCATCAGCATTGAATTTCTGCCCGATCTTTAGCCCCACGTCGTTCCCCAGTCGTTTCATGATGGGTCTCGGATCAAAGCCGTATGCCTCCATGCCGAACCTGACCGTATGGAAAAGGTGCGTCATGAAAGCCTCACCGTTTGCCTCAGGAAAGGAAAAGTTATTTAAATGCTCGCTGTACTGCCTCCGCAGGGGCGGCTCTGAGTAAGCAAGGCATATGGAGTTGAGAACAAAATATTTCTTACGCTTATCGTTAGGGAACGTTTTCTCCTGTATAAGGTTTAACTCCTGAAGGTCATCCAGATGTACCGATATGGTGGATTTGGCTTTATCGGACTGCTCAACGAGTTCGTCAAAAGACGTTGCTCCGTTCCTCAGGAGTTCAAGTATCTTCAGCTTGACAGGGCTATCCAGAGCCACTATGCCGTTCTCCGTAGAGAAAATCATAGTATTCCGAACGTGACCCATGATTTCTAAATAGCCTTAGTAATATAAATAATGTTCGTTTTTGTACGAAACTTTTGAAACGGCTTATATGCGTATGAGGTCATTCAAATAACCTGTCAAGCAGCCACTGCGGGTCGAACTTTATCAAATCCTTATAGCTCTGGCCTACACCCAGGAACAGTATTGGCTTGCCTGTAGTATACGCTATAGATATTGCTGCGCCGCCTTTTGCATCTGCGTCCTGCTTGGTGAGTACGCTGCCGTTAAAGGATACAGCGCTGTTGAACAGCTTGGCGCGCTCCACAGCATCGTTCCCTGCCACGGCCTCATCCACAAAAATGATAAGGTCGGGGTTGTTAACCCTGCATATTTTCTTTAACTGGTCCATGAGGTTTATGTTGGTATGCATCCTGCCTGCGGTATCTGCAAGTACTATGTCCTTGTGTTTTGCCTTTGCGAACTGTATGGCATCGTAAACCACAGCCGCAGGGTCAGCCCCTTCCTGGTGCTTTATGAGCTTTATACCCAGGGCGTCAGCATGCCGTTCTATCTGCTCTATGGCTCCCGCGCGGAAGGTATCCCCGGCCGCTATCACCACTGAATAGCCCTGCTCCCTTTGCCGCTCGGCCATTTTTGCTATCGTCGTTGTCTTCCCTGTGCCGTTAACCCCGACAAAGACTATGCTTACGGGTTTGGTGGATTTCTTAATGAACTCATCAAAATCAAAGGAATCGACCGAGATGACTTTCAGGATCGCCTGGCGAAGTGCCGCCTCAACTATCCTGCCTGTATCAGAGCCGATCTTCCGCCTGCTTCCCACAAGCTCAGCCCTCACAGCCTCAACTATCTTCTCAGCCACGGGCAGAGCAACATCGCTCTCAAGGAGCGCCATCTCAAGCTCCCACAGATGGTCCCTGACGCTTTTCTCCTCGATAATGAACTCCTGCTCAAGGACTGCTGCTTTTATCTTACCGAACATGCCGACCTTTTCAGGGGTGCGGGCTTCAGAAGGTATCGGCTCAGGCGCTTCTTTCTTAACAGCGGCTTCTGGTACTGTCTCTGCGGCTTCCTTTTCTTTCTCTTCTATCGCGCCGCCAAGGACCTTCTTAAAACCGCCAAGCTTCTCTTTCAGCTTATCGAACATATCTATCGAGACCCCGCATTTAAATGCGGGGTCTTTAAACGCTGGGTCTTATCCGGCGCTCATGGGCTGCTGGGTCTGGGCAGCATGCTTCTGCAGGATTCCCTCTATGCCCTGCAACTCTGTGGCAAGCTTTGTGAACGCACTGTTCAGCTGCTCATAATATTTGTTAAGCTCGTCTTTCCTTTTCTCAAGGATGGCTTTTGCATCATCAGTTTTCTTCTCAACGCTCACCCCGGCTCCTATCCCTATCACGACTTTATCAGGGGTGACAAGGGTAGCATTGACGAACGAGCCGAAACCTACGGGTACAAGCATCTCGTGTCCTGCAGGCACGTCTTTTAAGGCTGCTATCGTGGTCAGCGCGGTCTCAAGGTCTTTAAGCGTCATCTTCAGCATGTTCATCTGCTGCGCTATTGATTCTGCCTGGTACTGGTACTGCTGGTGCCTTGCCGCCAGCTCCTGGAGCTGCTGCTGGGTCGGTTTCTCATCGCTCATGCTTTCGCCTCTTCTACGGATTCGATCTTTATCAGGTAGCGCTTTAGTCCGTGTTCGCTCCCGATCAATGAATAGGCTTTTTCCAGTGCAACATTTTTATTCTGGGATGTAACGGTTTTCGTGAACCGTTCCCTTTTTTCTCCGGCTTTGAAAGTTCCCTTCACAATAAAATTCATAGTATCACCTGAACAGAGGGTTTGAGTATAACTCAATCAGATATATACCTGCTGGAACTTATAACATCATGCTTGGTAGAAATGTACAGAGACACTGGATCAAAAATATGGTAGAGTCAAAAAAAAACACCTGCGCCGGGTTTACGGTGTTGATTTCAGCGGAGCAGAGAACGCAGGTAAGAGAATCTGGATAGCAGGCGGCGATGCTCTGGATAGTGTCGTTGCTGCGTTTGCAACCTACCAGGCACTGCTTAAACCAGCCGCGCTTTCAGGGAGCGCACACAGGGCTTACCTTCTTGAGGGATATGTATTTTGTTAACAGCTATAATACGGTAGAATTAAAATATGGCAGGTAAATCCATAACCCTTATATACAATGAACATGATTGTACATCAATGTACTAAAACGTACAACCAACAGGATACTTATGCATAGGATAATCAATGAGATACTTGAATCGACGAAAAATAGGGTTCAAACTCTCCCGGAACCTAAAAAAAGGAGGATCGATGCCCGGAGCTTCAGGGAAAGCATAAAAGCCTCAAAACAGCAGCACCTGATCCCTGTAATCTCTGAAGTCAAACCCTCATCCCCGACAAGGTTTATTAGAACGGTGACGCCGCAGGACGCTGCTGAGATCGCAGGGCAGATGGAAGCTGCAGGCGCTGCCGCTATCTCCGTATTAACTGAGCCTCAATTTTTCAAAGGCAGTATTGAGAACCTTGATTCTGTGAGGAGGGCTGTAAAAGTCCCGGTGCTGAGGAAGGATTTCATCATCGATAAAGCCCAGATATGCGAGGCCAAGAGCGATCTTGTTCTGCTCATCGCCGGTATCCTCGGTGAAAAACTTGATAACTTTGTGAACGAGGCTATCTCTTACGGCAGGGAACCGTTAGTTGAGGTGCATAACAGGATGGAGTTGGAAAATGCCCTCCTGACCAGCGCCGGCATCATAGGTATCAACAACAGGGACTTAACGACAATGAAGGTTGACATAACTACCACTGAGAAGCTTGCGCCCCTTATAAGCGGCAGGATTATCATCAGCGAGAGCGGCATATCCACGCCGCAGGAAGCAGTCCGAATGATAGAGGCAGGGGCGGATGCGATCCTTGTGGGAACATCTATCATGCAGGGGAATATTTACGAAAAGACTTACGAGCTAGTACATGCATTGAACGGAAGATAGAAGCTATGAAACAGGAACCTGGTTTAACCAAATTCGGCAAATACGGCGGGCAGTTCGTACCAGAGGTACTGATGCCTGCGCTTGAGGAGCTGACAGAACAGTATGAGAGATATAAAAATGATGCTGTTTTCAATGAGGAACTGAACTATTATTTAAGGGATTTCGGCGGACGCCCTTCCCCGCTGTACCATGCAAAGCGGCTGAGCAGGGAATACGGGACAAAGATCTACCTGAAGCGCGAGGACCTTGTTCACGGCGGCGCGCATAAGCTCAACAATACGCTCGGCCAGGCGCTGCTGACGAAATACATGGGCAAGAAAAGGATAATAGCAGAGACGGGCGCGGGACAGCACGGTACAGCGTGCGCAATGGCAGGCGCAGCCTTCGGGATAAGTACCGAGATATACATGGGAGCCAAGGATACGGTGCGCCAGCGCATGAACGTTTACAGGATGGAATTGATGGGCGCAAAAGTGGTACCTGTAAGGAGCGGCTCGCAGACCCTGAAGGATGCCATCAACGAAGCGATGCGCGACTGGGTCGCTAACGTTGAGACCACGCACTACATGATAGGCTCAGTAGTAGGGCCCCATCCTTACCCCATGATGGTGCGCGACTTCCAGAGCGTCATCGGGAATGAGGTGCGCACACAGATAATGGAGAAGGAGGGCAGGTTCCCGGACTCCATCGTGGCGTGCACGGGCGGGGGCAGCAACGCGATGGGGATATTCCATCCGTTCTTAGACGACAATGACGTGGCGCTTTTCGCGGTCGAGGCAGGCGGCAGCGGCTTAAAATCAACGGATAAAGAGGCGCTTCATTCAGCCACTCTGTGCGCTGGCGAGGAGGGCGTGCTTCACGGCGCACGCACGAAATTATTGCAGAATAAGTACGGGCAGGTACTGGAGTCAAGCTCGATAGCCGCAGGGCTGGATTACGCTGGCGTCGGTCCTGAGCTTGCGTACCTGGCCGATACCGGGAGGATAAAGCCATGCTATTCGCTGGACAGCGAGGCGCTTGAGGCATTCCACGACCTGTGCAGGCTTGAGGGTATAATCCCCGCGCTTGAGTCCTCGCACGCGGTCGCGTACGTCAAGAAAGCCGCAGCATCAGGAGAGCTTGGCGACGTTGTTGTGATAAACATATCTGGCAGAGGAGATAAAGACCTTGAGACCGTACTGGGGGTAAAACATGAAAATCAGTGAAAAGTTCAAAGAACTTCAGAAGAAGAACGAAGGCACGTTAATTGCTTACATCTGCGCTGGCGACCCTACGCCTGAGGATACGAAGAGGTACGTGGTATCGCTCATAAGAGGTGGCGCTGATATTATCGAACTCGGCATGCCGTTCTCAGACCCTGTGGCTGACGGTCCGACCATCCAGGCGGGCATCGAGCGGGCGCTGAACGCAGGGATGACACCGGATGCTTATTTCAAGCTCGTCCGCTCCCTTAAGGTCAATATCCCGCTTGTCGTGATGACCTACTATAACCTCCTGTTCAAAAGAGGGCTTGAGAGATTTGTTCAGGATTGCGCATCGTCAGGGATTTCGGGCATTATAGTTCCCGACCTGCCTGTAGAGGAAGCAGGGGAGCTTGCAGAGCTGTGTAAAAAATACGGCATTGATCTGATATTCCTTGTTGCTCCCACCACAACAGAGGCCAGGATGGAGCGGATACTGGCGCAGGGAACCGGCTTCATCTACCTTGTGGCGCGCCTCGGCGTCACGGGTGCGCGGGCTGATATTGCGGGCTCGACGCGCGAACTCATCGGGAGGGTGAAGACCCGAACGCCCAGAGCGGTGGGATTCGGTATATCGAGCGGGAAGCAGGCGGCTGAGATAATCCGGGCGGGCGCGGAAGGCGTGATCGTGGGTTCTGCGTTCGTGGATATTATCGCAAGCGGCAGGGACGTGGAGCAGAGGCTTGAGGCGCTGGCTGGAGAATTGAAGGAAGGGACGAGGGCGGGGAGGCGTTAAAAAAACTTTCGTGCTGCTCTTAATAAGTAGATATCATCCTTTAACGTGCTAAAAATAGTTACATTATCATAATAATTTGATACTGCGATGAAACGATAATTTTATTAGAAGGTTTAAGAATCTCCTCCACTGAGGTAGAAATATGGCTGAAGTAACTATGAATGAAATCAGGAAGACTATTGCAACATCTTTAGTAACTGCATTCGGAATTGTTAAATCCTCTTATCCTGTCAAATTAGCGGATGGTCTCCCCTACCACAGAAGATTATAATTAGCCTTTACAACATAAGTCCTTATTAAGGGAAAATAAAAATTGTAAACCAAGGGGGCCGTAAAGATGAGCATCATAAAGGCTATTATAGTGGCAGTCGTTGCTATTATCGCAATACTCGCCGTAATCATCATTATCAATATCCCAAACTACCTGGAATTTCGAGACCAGATGGAGGACTCCCGAAAACAGCTATTGGCAGGGAGCAATACTACCCAGACCAGGGCCGGACCCATTGAATATGCAGACGCGGGCGAAGGTTATCCCGTGCTGGTGTTACATGGAGCCGGAGGAGGTTATGACCAGGGCCTCATTCTATCGCAAGTATTTTTAGGTGATAATTTCCGCGTGATAGCCCCCTCACGGTTCGGTTTTTTGCGTACCCCGCTGCCAGCCAATGCTACACCTGCTGCCCAGGCTGATGCATATATTGACCTGCTTGATGAGCTTAATATAAGTAAGGTGGCTGTCATTGGCATCTCTGCCGGAGGGCCTTCCTCCCTTGAGTTCGCATTGCGTCATCCGGATCGGGTCTCAGCACTGGTGCTGGTATCGGCTGTCGTTCATAAGGAAAAACCAATGGATTTCAGGGATAAAATAATCCATCATGTGATATTTAGATCGGATTTTCTCTTCTGGATAATCGCAAAGAACTTTGAGTCCAGTTTGATCTCCTTCTTTGGCGTATCCCCGCAGGTACAGGCGAACCTGACTCCGGATGAGAAGCACTGGCTTTCTGATATAATGATCCCGGCAATCCACCCGATCAACCAACGGCAGGCAGGTATGCTTAACGATAGGATTAACTTTGCCTTCCTGGATTACCAGTTAGATAAAATTACTGTCCCGACATTGATAATCCATGCCGGAGATGATCTCCTTGTTAATCCCTCTCACAGCGAATATGCAGCCCGGAGAATCCCGAATGCCAGAGTGATCACACTGGAAAGCGGCGGTCATCTTCTCATGGGACATCACGGGAGGGTTAGATCGGAGATAGTTGGGTTTCTGGAACAGCATACTTGATCAGAAAAATAGAATGCAGAGTCATAAAACACACGTTCTGCACATGCAGAGATAAATTGGATATTTGTAAAATAAACTTGCTGCGGGCAGTTAAAGTACTTTACAATTAATAATTGGTATAAACAACGAACTGATACGAGGATGAGCTAACGTTAGTGTCAGACGACCTGCTTGGGCAGTAAAGACTTCTAACCTCAAAGAGTTGCTGGACATTAAGGCTAACAAATAATTATTCCGATATAAACGCCATGCTTAGCCGTAGTTTGTAAACTATTTAGAATCTTAAAGATTTAAATGACCACCTGGACGTGATCTTTACCTTCCCTGAGCTCAAGGAGCCCGATGCCTTCCAGGAAAGTCAGGTCATTATGCACATTTGATTCCTTGCGCTTCAGCATCCTTGCCAGTTCGCTGATGGACTCCGGTTTCTTTTCCCTGATGATCTGAAGCAAGCGCAGGCGTTCGCGCGTCAATATCTTTCCAATATCCTCTGCCGTGCGCGCCACTATCTTATGCGGTTCCGGCTCATGTATCTCGCCGCGCCTTACCCTTTCAAACAACTGGTTCAGGTGCTCCCCGTATTCTTCATCGCTCATAACTATAATTTCAACTTCTTTTAATTTCATCTTCAGCAAGTATTCTGGTTTCTTTAATGACCTTTTCTGGCACAGGATAAGTAGGATTTTTAAACTATAAATAGCTATATGGTTATAGCATATAACCAGCAAATGACACATGCATTTTGAGTTTTTTTTTCGTGCCCCTCGATTACTAAAGTAACAAATAAGCGATAGAACCCCTCATGCACCCGGGCTGATGCCCGCCAAATTTACGAACCCTGCTATAGGAGTAGAGCATGAGCACATTTTGCATTGTACGCCAGCATCATCTTTTCTCCCCGGAATCCAAAAACCGGGACTTCTCCAGCTTCATGCTCGCCACATTTCTGAAGAACAACACATCCTCCCCATCCACGACCCCAAGAGCGAACAGGAGCGAGATATAGAGTATGGCCATCACAGGAAACGCAATCCATGCCCCAAGGTTAAGAACAGGCATAAGAAGGTATAGGGACACAGTTATAAGCCCAAGACGGACGTACAGGGAGATTTGCATGGGCATACGGGTGGAAGAAGATAACAAGTAAAATAGCAGGATCGTCCCGAAAGCCTCGGTAAAGAGGATAGCATAACTTGCGCCGATATAACTATAGCCCGGAATAAGCAGGAAGTTCAGACCTATATTCAGAACGACCATGATACCTGCAGCCAGTGTAAATAACCGCTGCTTCCCTGCTGATACCATTGCCCTGTTCAACTGGTAGTTCAGGAAAACGAACACCTTTGACCATATAAGTACGGACAGCACCAGGGCTGAAGCGCCGAATTTTTCGCCAAAGATCAGGTCGATTATCCCGTCTGAGAAAAGGCTTATGAAAACTGCCAGCGGCAGGCTCACCACCAGCAGGTACTTGAAGTTCAACTGGTTCGCCCTCTCCCACTTGGATTTGTTCTTATCATAATACTGTGAGAACACGGGCAGGAGGCTTATCGTAAGCGCCCAGGGTATGATATCAAGCTTGTAAACAAGCCCTGAGGGTGCAGCAAAGTACCCGACTGCGGCGTCGTTCTGCATCCATGCCAGCATCAGGATGCCGAGCTTCCCGTAGGTGACTATAAATATATCAGCCAGTCCCACAGGGAGTGCGCTCCTGATAATCTGCTTCCACAGCCCCATATCCACTGCCAGTTCCGGTCTGACGAACTTGAGCGAGAGAGAGAGCGTTATTATAAAATCCACGATATAGGACAGGGCATAAGCCGCAAGAAAGTATACGATGCCCCCTTTGAGGTAGATGACCAGCAGAACGGCTATTGCGAAAACCACGCTTCCCGCTAATGTTGCAAGGGTGGAATACTGCATCCTCAGGTTGATCCTGAAGTAAGAATCAAGGGGGACCTTATATGCCCCGGACAGCAGGATGATCGAGACAATGGCTATCCCGGTGAATTTTGAGCTGGAAACATTCAGAAGATACGCTCCTGCAAGGGCTACAATAAATATGATGATAGAGAGGAAAAACTTCATGATGATCACATTCCCCACCAGCTTCTCTATCCTGCTGCTGTCTATGGATGTCTCCCTGACAAGGACGGTGTCGATACCCATATCAATGAAAATGCTGAAGAACCCGACAAAAGCAAGGATATATGCATATTCGCCGTAACCTTCGCTCCCCAGATCCCTGGTCATGAATATCACGGGTATCAGGCGGATTAGCAATTCGGCAAACCTTCCAGCGAGGATGACACCGGTATTGACCGCTACTCTCTGTACTGTGTTCATTTTTTATACTTCACATCAATTATTTTTATTACCCTTGCCGGCACTCCCACAGCCACGCTCCAGGGAGGGATGTCGTCCACAACGACCGACCCTGCGCCTATGATCGAATGCTCCCCTATCGTAACTCCGGGGAGGATGGTCGACCCGGCTCCAATGAACGCGTTTCTTTTTATCACGACATTTTCCTTACGCACAGGGATACGCGGATTGATGCCGTTGTAACTTGAATCATGGGATATTATGGTGACATTGGGCGCAATGCTTACATTATCCTCAATGACCACCAGTTCAGGTCTTGCTTCCTCGATAAAAACCCCGGGGCCGAAAGCTACGTTTTTCCCTATCCTGATGCCTCTCATCCTGTAGAACGGCTCTCTCAATCTGCCGTGAGGGGCGTTCATAGCCAGGGTATGCAGGATGCTTTTAAAGAGCAGGCTGAACCGCACCCTGTGGTACATTTTTTTTAAAAACCCCATCATAATAACACTTCTTTTATTATTCCTTGAAGCTCAGGAGCAGGCCGTATCCTTTCTTCAGCACGTCGGTATAGCCCCTCTCTGCCAGGGCATAAATGAACGAGGAATATTTATGAGCCACGAAACGCACTGAAAGGCTGGGATTGTATTTTGATTTGGACATGCACAGGTTCTCAGAGTTCGCCCCGAACTCTTCGTACACTTTAAAACCGTTATTATGAGCCCACTTCAACGTCTCCCAGTGGTTCAATTCGTTGGGCGAAAAATTCTTTATCTCAGGCTTGGTCCCTCCTATCCAGAAAGATATCCTGTCTTTGTATAAGATCGCAACTATCCCCCCTATAATGCTCCCGTTGTACCTGACGGCGAATACTTTTAAATTATCCGGATAGAATGCGTCCCAGATGTCCAGCAGGTATTCCATGGGCACAGTTACAGCCTTTTTCTGCTCCCTGTACCTCCTGACAACAAGGTTGTACAATTGGACTATATCATCTTTTGACCCCTGGATTATATCGATAGCGCCGTCTGTTCTTCTTGTCATCTCCGTCTTTTTTATATGATCCCTGGCATGCTTGTCAAAATCCTGCCAGATCCTCTCGATACCCTTGCCAAGATCGAGGTTATAATCAAATAAAGCCTTTATATTATAATCTGTCCATGCAAAAGACCGGGGATCCAGGCCCGGCACCAGGGAGATAAGGGCATAGTTGGATTTTAATTCTGAGAATATGAACTCATCTATGCTTTTCTGGAAATTCAGGGACACCGATTCCTTTTTGTTCTGTTTTAGCGCATCGTAACCCACTATGATGGGACCCAGGAAAGGGACAGCAGTAGCAGGCGGTGGTGAGAACACGCAGGATATCCCGAACATCTTCTGGAAAAATAGAGGATATATCCCGATAACGGTGGTGCCTTTATACCCTATCACGGGGTACAGCCTGCTTCTTGAATGTTTCTCTGTGATCTTAAGCCACTTCCACGTATGGAATATCGTGCCGTGAGGCGACGAATCAACGATCTTATCCCATATGGCAGCTTCACTGTCGCCAGCTATTTTCAGATCTATTTCCATAACCCATCTCCACGAACTCTATTCTTACGCGCTCATCGTTTTTAAGTTTATCTGTTCTTATTGTATGTATGCCCCTGCAGGTATCCACGACCTCTGCATTGAGGATATTTTTAATGCCCATACCTTCAGGCAGGTAAACGCTCAGGAAATACCTGTCCCCTCTCCTGTGCGGCGCTATAACCAGGCAGTTCCTCTCATATTCCAGATCAAAATTTGCTCTCTCCCTCCATATCCACCAGTCGGAAAGTTCCTTTCCATATGTTATCCAGGCACTCCTCCTTCTGCAAAGCTCTATTAATCTCCCGTACGCCTCACCCCATCCGGGGTATTCGTTCTCATTAAAAACAGCGTGGTGCCAGAGCAGGGTCAGAACGCCGCCAAACCCTGAGACTGCATCTGTCATTTCTTCAAGATCAGCGTGTAATCTGTCTTTTTTATATCCAAAAAGGGGAGTATCCATTATAGCAAGCGGGATCTCTAACAGGTTCAGTGTTCCCTGCCCAGATACCGGATGGAACGGCAGGCATGTCCCTCCCCTGAACCCCATCCTGTCTTTGAAGCCAAGGGTAGTATCGTACTTCAGTCCTGCTCTGTCGTGGTATTCCCAGGTCTGCGGTAATTCAAGGTTCAGATGGTGCTGCCTGATACCTGTTACTTTATTGCCCAGGGATTCCTGCAGCATTTTTTTCTCCCTCTCCAGCATCTCAAAATCGCGGTAGGAATCATAGGAGCCGTGAAGCCCTACCTCCCATCCTCCATCGTATAGCTTTTTCATGACCCCTTTTACTTGCGGATTGTTAAAATCGTACCTCCGCCCGAGCAGCTTCCAGGTATCCGGGGACAGGATATCGGCTTTGCCTTTCTCATTAAGGAAGTAGAACGATGACCTGGCACCGAGCCTCTCTTCAAGCTCCATGATACCATCGAAAGTCCAGAATGGCTCTTTCCCCCGCAGCCTGTGCCAGAGCGAGACGAGCTGTCCTTTAAGTAATCCTGCCTGTCCTCTTCTCAGGTACGCAACAGGCCTTGTGATCCACTGGTAGGTTTTTTTCACTTCGTCAACATCATGCGTGAGGCAGACTGCAAACCTTTTGCCTGGCCAGAAGGATTTACATACAAAAGGCAGGCGAAGTTTCTCACAGGCATATAGCATGGTCAAAAATAGCATTCGTTCGCAGGCATCGATAAGCGGGACTTTCCCAATTCTCTCTCCCCCGGATTCAGGTGCATTTTTCCAGAAGCGCTCAAGCTCACCGGAAAGACATCTTCCGACAAAAGAAAAAACATCAAGGCTTATAGTGACCGAGTCCTCATCAGCCGAGATAAAAGGTACACTATCTAAAGAACCATCAACCTTTTCTAGATCCGATAAACTGCCCGATATCTTTAAGGCGCAGCGTACCATGTCCTCAAAATCGCGATATCGTGAGTCCTCGTTAACGATTACATTAAATTTACCTGTCCTATCACCGCCGCCATATACTAGGCCCACAGGAGAATTCTTGCTTAAGATGGGCCCGTATGTGCGGATGAAATGTCCAAGACCTAACTCGTATCCGCTCTTCCCTTTGCAGCTTACCGAGATCATATGCCCTTTCCTGGGCGGTCATAAAAACTCCCCGGAAATCCCCCAATAAAACCGGTCATCCAGGCTGTTACATCTATCTTATCCCGGAGCAGCAGTTCCCTTTTACGCACCCACTCGGTTTTTGATTTTTTATTCTCAAGGATCTCCCGTGCGGTTGCAAGCGCCCTCTCCTCATCAGGGTAGAAATACAGCAGGCTGTACCTGTCCCGCAGTTCCATGAAATTCCCGCTTGTTTCTCCTGTCGCCCTTCCTCCTGCATCGGCCTCTATGTGTATCGCAGGCGTGCCGAGCAGGGCTGCCTCTACTGCGGTCGTGCCGCCGTCGCCGATGCAAAGATCAGCGAAAGCAAGCACGGAATGGAATTTCTCAGGCGGGAGACGAAGTACATACCCTTCCAGCTCCCTGCCAAGCGGTTTGCCAGAGCTGATGAAAACCCTCCCGTAATCCTCAAGCGCCCTTATAAAAGCAAGCTCGTTTTTTTTGTTTATCCCTTTCAGGTCAACGTCGTGGTATGCATCCAGGGAGATCAACCTTACGACGATCAGCCTGTCGTTCTTCGATATGTCCAGTTCATCAAGTACTGTCTTCTCTGCCTTGAAATAATTCGGGTGCAGGTAGGCTAATTCATGGTACCCGTTATACCTCACATGTTTTCCACCGCCGATATCCTTCATGTAGCATTCCGGCGTGCAGATCACATCTGCGAACGGGAAGGTAATGGCATCAGCGAATTTTGCTTCCTCGGTGTCGGTGAATATGATAGACGGCTTCCGTATCAGCTTCCCGAGCTGCGCAATATACATATCGTGTACGCCGATCAGGATATCCGGCTTGAACTTTTTACAGAATCTATACAGCCTTGCCATCTTGAGAGGAAAATTTACCGCTTTTTTAAAGAGGTCGCTCTGGAAGTTACTCACGGTATGATAGGGTATTCCGTAGGCTTCAAGCAGGTTTACAGTGGATTCTTTAGGTTTGGCAGTGACGATGACCTCATGCTCGCTTCGCAGGTTGAAGATCATGTTCTTGAACAGGTGGACATGCCCCGGATGACCCACATCGATTAAAATCCTCATAATTTCTCCTAAGGGAAATGTTTTCTCAGCGACGGGCCGAACCTGTTCGTGAACCCGAGCGGAAGGGTGCTCCAGAGCCTGCTGAATAATTTTCTCTTAAGGGTTAGCTTTGAGATATCCGGGATTTTGCCTGCATTGTTCAAATAGTACTGATAGTGAAGATCGACGACCCTTGCATTTGCCCATGATCTTTTAAAATTAAAGCTGCCCGTATTTTTCTCACTCCGCCCGAAATCAAAGACGGAATAATTATTCTCACACCCGTATCTCAGTATTTCCCAGGTCAGCAGGCTGTTCGGGCTGATGCTCTTATACTCCCTGTCAGATGCGGCCCAGCCCGAGATTATCCTGTCCCTGAAGAACAGCAGGAACTTTGCACCCACAGCCCGCCCGTCGGCAGTTGCGACCTGGACGGACGATCTGCCGGGAAATTCATTCAAAATCGCCTCAAAAAAACCCCTGCTGTGGACGGGCGCGCCAAGTTCCCTGTTCTTAACAGAGTAGATATGGTAAAAATTATCAAGGTAGCTATCTCCCATAGCTGTTTTCAGATTGGATTTAAGGGCTTTATTAACAGAGCGCCTTGCTCCTTTAGATGTATCTCTCCACAGGATATCAGGATTTTTATGCAGTTGTATGATAAAGGTAGTATAAGAACCGCTGGTGACCAGTTGCTCCTCAGGTATCTCAACAGGATTACGGAGTTCCAGGTAGCTCAGATCCTCCTCCCTTACGAGCGAGATAGCCTCATCTATAAGCAGCCTCTCGATATCTTTATTAACCGTACAGGGACCGCCGTAAGGCGCAAAAGGCATGGATACCAGCTTCCCTCCTACTTTAAAGAGAGGCAGTATACCGCGTACGCTGCCGTCCACCTTTGCGATCAGGTAATGCGGCTTATGACCGTACGCACTCTCAATAACGCGCTTCCATCCTGTCTGGTGGTAGAAAGTAGATCCGCCCGACCCGAGGACGAAATCATCCCATAGTCCCTCCTCGGTTTTTTTCAACCTGTCAATCTCTATGTTCATCTAACCCCCTATACGATTTTCTATAATCTTTCACAGTAATGAATTCCGGGTTGTATTCTTTTGCTGATTTGAAAAGCTCATCAAGGAGCTTCAGGGCATTCATACCCAGGTTGTTGAGTTTTAACCTCTGTCTGATAACATCCGAGAAAAGGTACTGGATATAACTGCTGGCTCTCCTGTTCGCAACAACCGAATTCCCTGCATCCAGGCACTCATTGGGATGGAACAGGAAGATGAGCGGCTTACCCGTAGCCCTGGATTCCATAAACAGGCTTTTCTGGAGCAGCTTTGTTATGTTCGGCGCACGTCTCATCACCGTGCCGCTGTATGAAAAGAACAGGGCAGATACCGGGATTTCCAGTATCTTTGAGCCTCCCCTCTGGAATATTGAGCTATAGGAGAGAAAATACGGCTTCCTGGGGGCGAATAACCAGTTCAGCTTTTTTTTCGAGCCGAAGGTAAAGGGACCGTCAAAACGCTGGGAGCAGATGGAAGAATCCGTCCTGAACCCCGTTTTTTCAAGAGCCCTGACCGTACTTTCATTGAGCCGCAGCGCAGGCGCCCTGAACGATTCGATCCTGCCCGCAAGACCTGTTATGATATCCTTCGCCTTTTCCAGGTCGGATAACTGTTCACTGTAACTGAGCACATCAAAGGCTCTATCGTGCGAATGATCGTATCCGTGGCAGCCGATCTCATGCCCGTGCTCCATTACCAGTTCCACGGATCCGGGGAACGCCTCAGCCATCTTCCCTGTGAAGTAGAACGTAGCAGGGATATCATGCCTGGCTAACAGGTCAAGCAGCCTCGGCAGTCCAATCTCGTAGACCTCTTTGCTCGTGTTATGGTCGCACCTGTTCAGGGGGATTGAAAACCCCTCAACATCGACCGTCATAAGAAAATGCATTGTTTCCCCTACCTTATGACCCATCTTATGACCTCAAACGCCTCGGCATACATCTCCTCTATCTGCGTTCCCCTTGTCTGGGCCAGCCCTTTTATGAAATCCTCGCAGAAATAGCTTTTACCTCTCTGGGTCTCGTAGCAGTTCAGCGCCTCCACCTTCTTTAAGAGGTGGGTTTTTTTTAAAGGTATAAATGCCATCGTATTGAAGGTGATATTGTTCCAGGGCTGCTCATATCCCAGTATCGTTCCTCTCTTAAACGCACGCAGCGTCTCCTCCCGGACGATCATGTGGTCCTGGTGCGTGTCGTAAGAGGACGGGGTGAGAATAATATCGGGGTTTATCTTTTTCCTTATCTCTATCATCGTGTCAAGGATCTCCTGGCGCAGGCATGGGAATTCCCTGACCTCGAAGTCGTACAGTAGCAGGTTCTCTATTCCCAGCACCTTCGTGGCATTCCTGACCTCATGCCTGAGGATATCCGCAGGGTATCCCGCGGGTACGGATTTTTCGCAGCCTGAGAGGGCTACGTAATAGATGTCTTTTCCCTCTTCAACGAATCTGGCAATACTGCCGCCGCAGCCCAGCTCGCCGTCATCGGTATGCGGGCTCAGGATCAAAACCGTCTCAGCCAAATTATCTTACCCCACTACAGGTAATTAGAATTACCGTATTCTGTTATAAGCTTATCTGCGTTGCTGGTAAACGCTAGATTTATAAGTTTACGGGTCATATGAGATAATGCTCTGGGACAGTGGGGTAGGTCCGGGGTAAGAATCAAAGGAGTGGTGAATATGAGGAATAGGATCCTGGATGTAGCTGCGCTTTTTCTTATCATGTTGAGTCTAACGGGGATAGCATCGGCTAACATTCGCATCCCTGAGGATAATACCGATATGAAAGTTTCAGTAATCACACTACCGGCAGATGGCTGGGCAGACATGGATATAATAGCCACTGTGCCGGTAAATAGCGCCGCAACGCCGGGAGACATGAGCATCTCGGTGCTGGATGATAGTGGAAACCCTGCAAAAGGTCTCCAGGTAGTAATCGATAAAAAAATCAAATCCCCGGGAACAGATGAGGCATTATCAGCAGATAACCAGGTTGTAAGGCTAAACCATGGAACTGATGGTTTTGAGACATTTAATCTAAGAGTCAGGGACATAAGCGGGGCTGCAAAAAAATACATAATAAAGATCGAAGACCCGGCATCCGGCGCTCAACTGGCAAAGGCGACAGTTGAAGTGAAGCCTCTTTCAGGTGTTAGCGTACCTGAATTCCCTACGGTGGCTCTGCCAGTGGCCGTGATAATGGGACTGGTATTTTTCTTCAACAGCAGGAAAGAGGCGAATTGACGAAAAGTAATATCAATTACTCAAAAGGAGGGTCATTTTGGAACTGGTAGAAGTGAAGTGTGTAAACTGCAGCAGGAAGATCTATATTCTGAAGGAATATATCAGGGAAAATATGTTCTGTACGCTTGGATGTATGGATATTTATATGAAAAGTGCGCATGTCCCGCGCCTGAATTGCTGAGCGTCTGACTGATATTTTCCTTCTGCTTTATTTTTCTCAAATAAATCTATATATGTAATTCACCATTATAACATGGGTGAGTGATTGGAGACAATTTACTGGCTGGCTATTGAGATTGGTGCAGTATTCCTGCTCCCATTTCTGATTATACTTCTAACCACACCCTATCTCATACGTAAACTTACTGAAAAAGGTTTTGTGGCTAAAGACTACCATAAGAAGGGCGAGAAGCTGGTTCCTACGGGCGGAGGGATCGCCATCATGCTTGCAGTCCTTTTCTCGCTGTCCATAAATTCCCTGTTCTACAAGTTCAGCGCCACGAACTATGTTGTATTGAACGTGATCATACTTTTCGGTCTGTTCGGCATCCTGGATGATATGATAGATATCGGAAGAACGGTCAAGCTCATCCTGATGTATTATTGTTCGTACCCGCTGATACAGTACGCAACGCATTCGTGGGTGATTTTCCCTTTTATCGGCGAGGTGGATCTCGGAAAATTCTACAGCCAGCTTATTATGCCCACGTACGTCCTGGTCTCGGCAAATCTTGTGAACATGCACTCAGGCTTCAACGGCATGTCATCAGGGCTCTCGCTGATAATCCTTTTCTCCCTGCTCATAAAATCCCTGACCGGGGGAGCTTTAGAGAACATCAATAATGTCATGGCTATATTCGCGGTAACAGGAGCGACCCTGGGATTCCACTTATTTGAGCGCTACCCTTCCAGGATATTCTGGGGGAACATAGGCTCGCTCACGGTCGGGGCAGCTATTGGTGTACTGATCGTCATGCAGGGATACATAATCAGCGGGTTCATCATGCTTATTCCGCACACCGTTAATTTCCTGCTGTACGTCTACTGGCGCGTTAAAAAGTACCCCCAGGTGAAGTTCGGAAAGCTGAGGGATGATGGGACACTCGAAGTGCCCAATCCCCTTACCCTTAAGTGGGTGCTTCCGTACCGCAGGAGGATGACCGAGAGACAGGCAACGTTCGCCATGTACGCAGTCACTATTGTTTTCAGTATCATTGGGATTTTGATCCCGGAGGAAGTCATATATGGAAAGTAAAAGGAGAAGCCATTTCAGGATATACGGCAGGAGCAGTATAGGGAAGAACGCCATCATCGGTGAGGGCGTGATCATCGGCTATCCGACAGCCGATGTTCTGGGAAGGGCTGCACTGTATGGAGCCGACATCGATGACATGGATTATAAGGGGGCCGTTATCGGCGATGATGCGGTCATCAGATCGAATTCAGTTATTTATGCCGGTGTTGATATCGGGGATAACCTGCGTACAGGCCACAATGTCCTGGTGCGTGAAGAGACCATTATCGGTAGCAGTGTACTTATCGGTACGAATACCATTATTGACGGGCGCGTGGTGATAGGGAATAACGTCAGCATACAGGGGAACGTGTATATCCCCCTGAACGTCATGATCGAGGATAAGGTATTCATAGGACCGTGCGCAGTGCTTGCCAACGATAAATATCCAGTGAGGAAGAATGTAGATATGATGGGGCCGGTGCTGAGGCACGGCGCATCCATCGGGGCAAATGCCACCCTGCTGCCGGGAGTGGAGATAGGGGAAGGGGCTATGGTGGCTGCGGGTGCACTTGTGACAAAAGACGTGCCGCCGTGGAAGCTGGCAATAGGTTTTCCGGCAGCGATAAAGGAGCTGCCTGAGGACCTCAGGACCATCAATGCCATTGGAGGATTATGATACCTGTAGCAAAACCTTTCATCGGTGAGGAAGAGATCAATGCAATAGTAGAGGTCATGAGGTCAGGGAACATAGCCGAAGGCGAGAGGGTAAAAGCTTTTGAGACAGAATTTGCTGAGTACGTGGGCACATCATATGCTGTAGCTGTGAATTCAGGGACGGCGGCACTCCATGTGGCGCTGCTTGCGCATAATATCAGAGAAAAGGACGAGGTCATAACCACTCCTTTTACGTTCATCGCATCGGCTAACTCGATATTATTCACAGGCGCAAGACCTGTTTTTGCAGATATTGAAGAGGAGAGTTTCAATATTGACCCTGAGAGCATAGCTGAGAAAATAACCTCAAGAACAAGAGCCATCATACCGGTCCACCTTTACGGGCAGGCTGCTGATATGAGAAGTATAATGAAGCTGGCGGAAGATCATAATCTGACTGTAATAGAGGATGCATGCCAGGCGCACGGCGCCACTTACGGGGGTAAAATGGCTGGCTCCTTCGGCACCGGTGCGTTCAGTTTTTATCCTACCAAGAACATGACGACAGGAGAGGGAGGCATGATAACCACGAATGATAAGAACGTGGCTGAGCGGGCAAGGATGATAAGGTCGCACGGCTCAAAGCAGAGATATTACCACGAGATGCTGGGATTTAACCTCCGGATGACCGACATAGCTGCTGCCATCGGTTCAGTCCAGTTGAAAAGGCTTGAAGGTTTCAATGAGGCAAGGATAAAAAACGCTGAATACCTGAGCAGCAGGCTGAGCAAGATCAAGGGACTAAGGGTGCCATCCGTTGGGGAGAGCCGCAGGCATGTGTTCCACCAGTATACGGTCAGGTTAAAAGGAGGCTCTGTTGTCAGGGATAACGTTGCATCCTTTTTGAATAAGAGAGGTATAGGGACAGGAATATATTATCCGCTCCCGGTCCACAGGCAGCCTTTCTATAAGGAGTTAGGTTGTGACGATTGCCTGCCCGTATCCGAGAGGGCAGCAGAGGAGGTTCTTTCCCTGCCTGTTCATCCTGCAGTAAGCAGGAGTGACCTGGATTCAATCGCAGGGGCGTTAGAAGAGATATTAACTGGATGATGATAAGGACGGATGACACGGATCAGACGGATTTACACTGATTTCCTTTATCCATATGAAGCTAATAAACTCGTTTACTTCAACACGTTGCTTGCAGCCTCAACACCAGGTCCCATCTTCTTGACAACGTCGTTCTTGTGGAGCACTATCTCTACAGCCTGTATGGTGCTCAGGATATCCAGTTTGCTTATGTTGCCCATGTTCCCTATCCTGAAAATCTTCCCCTCAAGCGCTCCCTGACCTCCTGAGATCTGGATGCCAAGATCTTTTATCCCGCCGCGCAGCCTCTTGTCATCGATGCCCGTGGGTATCTTCATGGCAGTGACTGTGTTTGAGTATTTGCTGTACTTATTCAATTGCGGGAACATCTCTATATCCATCGCTCCGGCAGCGGCACGCACTGCTTCCGCAAATCTGGCATGCCGTTTGATGCGCGCCTCAAGCCCCTCCTCTTTGACTATCCTGAGCGCCTCATGCATAGCGAAGAAGAGAGGGACAGCGGGCGTATAGGGCGTCTGCGCCGTCTCTTTGTTGGCTGATTTCCTGTATGCCTTCAGGTCCATGTAGTAGGGAGGCTTATCGACCAGGGATTCCCAGGCTTTCTTGCTGACCGAGATGGCTGATAACCCCGGAGGTGCGCCGATGCACTTCTGTGAGCCCACGACCGCAAGATCAACGCCCCATTTATCCACCAGTACCTCGTCGCCGCCTATGGTTGTCACGCCGTCCATGATGAATAGCGCTCCGTACTTCTTCGCAAGCTCACCTATCTCTTTAGCCGGGTTCTTGATGCCAATTGAAGTGTCGTTGTGGACGAGGGAGACCGCCTTTGCGCCTTCAGCCAGTGCGTTCTCGACCCTGTCAAGCTCTATGGATTCACCCTTCGTCCAGTCGAATTTGACAGCTCTGACCTTCCCGTAGCGCTCCCCTATCTCCCTGAAGCGCTCACCGAACTTCCCGTTCTCGATTGTGACCAGCGTATCATTCTCCCCGATAACGTTCCCGACAGCAGCCTCCATGGCGGCTGTGCCTGAGCCGCTTATGATGTAGAGGTCGTTCTTTGTTCCGAAAAGCTCCTGCAGGATAGTCATGCATTCGCTGTATATGTCCCCGAATTCCTTTCCGCGGTGCCCGATTATGGGTTTTGCCATGGCGCGCAGTATTCTTGGTGCGACCGGTACCGGACCGGGTATCATAATTAGCATGTTCTCAAGGTTCATGGTATATCTCTCCTGGTAGTTTCCTAATCCTGGGGCTTATACAACTAACTTGCATGTATATTTTTTGCAAAAAAGCCAGTTTATTAAACAAAAATTGGATTTTATTTATGTATCGGCATTATTGTGGCTTTTATTTCTTTAAGAACAAAAGTGGCGTCCTCAAAAGCCTTTTTTGCATCTTCTGATGTAAAGTCCCGTTCACCGTAGAATGAAGGTGCTCTTGCCTCAGAAAGCCATCTGGAAATATCCATTCAGCCTCTTTTAATAATTTCTCGCCTTGCTCCCTGTTTGTGGTCATAGTTCGATGACTTCCCCAGGCGCGATATCAGGTTTCAGGTTCCAGTACCATGTTTTATCTTCAAGGACGATTTTTTTTGATCCAAGCTCCAGAAGCCTGTTCTTGAGTTCTTTTAGCCGGTTTTTGAAAAAGTTGTTTCTATCGTACAGGATTATAGAGGCATCAATCATATCCAGGAAAATATTACGGTTTTCCATTGCTTCTTCCTTAGATAAGATAATACAACTGAAAATCGATGGCGCGGTATTTTCTGAGGCGCTTTCCCGCAGTCTTAGCTCAATCTCTATTACAGGTTCCAGGCGTTCGTAATAAATAGATGGGGCATCTTTAAGGATTATGAGCAGATCGATATCACTTTCTTCTCCTGCTGTACCCCTTGCTACGGAACCGTACAGAACGAATGAAATAAGTTTATCTCCAAATTTCTCAAGAAGTAATTGCTTGAATTTATTGAGTATTTGTTTGTAGTCTTTATATCCGCGCATGTTTAGCTCTACTTTAATCTTACCTTTAGTTCAGATACATTTGTTACTTACATAGTAATTATCTTATGTTCTTATGCTGTTTCTATAATCACGATATATAACCGATAATAATATGTATTTACCTGTTATCTTCTCAATTATTTATCCCACTTTCCGAATATAAGAACGGAAAAACGCCAGTTTCATATAGGTTAAATCATATTACAGCATGGAAGTTTTACAATGGCAAACATAGCAATCATCGGCAGCGAAAAATCGGGCAGGACGACCCTCGCAGGAAAACTCGGGAAAAAGGGGACAGAGTCCGATATAACCCTGTACAATTTCGTAAAAGGGGACAGCATATATGCGTTCGTGGACGCCAACGGCTATCCCGCCTCATTGAAATCGCTCATCAATGCTATCAATCTCTCTGATATCGCCCTTGTCTGCATCCCATCGACCGGGCTTAACGCACAGGTAGGGGAATGTATAGTAGCGCTTGATCTCCTCGGCGATAAGCGGGGGATTTTTGTCATAACCATGGCTGACAGGTCAAACCCTGTGGCTCTCTCAGAACTCTCGGAGAAGATAAAAGCCATAACAAAAGGCACTAACCTTGAGAGATGGGAATCCATCGCTGTCTCGACCACCACGTTTGAGGGAATCGAGACGCTCAAGGAAAAAATATTCGCGCTTGGCGATGAGACAAAAAAAGCAAACGCAGCACTCGATGGGCTTCCTCCTCGCGTAATGGTGGATCATTTCTTCAATGTCACCGGGATAGGCTGCGTGGTGCTAGGAGTCGTGGCTCAGGGCACTATCAAGGTACACGACAGCCTTGCCCTTTTTCCGACCAACCGCCCGGCTGAGATACGCTCAATCCAGAGCAACGACGTGGATTTTAAATCCGCGTCCGCAGGCACAAGGGTCGGGCTTGCATTGAAAGGGGTACAATCAAAGGAGTTCGACAGGGGATACATGCTATCCCAGAAGGAAGAGACCTCGTCGAAACTCAACCTGAAATGCCGGCTATCGAAGTTCACGCAGCCTCTCGGCGTGGGCGATGCCGTGCATCTGTTCGCAGGGCTCCAGGACATGCCCGCCACCATCAGCAGCATGACCATGGGAGGCAAAGACGTGACTCAGGCGCCCGCTGGTTCTGAGTGCAATGTCACACTAGCAGCGCAGAAGGACATCGCATACAGCAGGAGCGACAGGTTCCTGATAGCCCAGCTCAATAACCCGAAGCAGAGGCTGGTTGCAGGGTGCGAGGTCGTGTAGGGCAGATGTCGTTATATAACCTGTGCAATGGTGCCGCAGAGGCGGTCGAGCAGGCTATTTCGGGACTTATCGGAAATCCCGAAGCAGGCGTTACGCTTCGCATCGGCGCAGACGGCACACCGACAGAGAAAATAGATGAGACCGCCGAAAACGCAGCCCTGGAAATTCTTGAAGCGGACGGAAGATCAATGCGCTTCGTAAGCGAGGAACTGGGCGAGAAAATCATCGGCAAAAGACCTGAATTCACTTTTGTGCTTGACCCGATTGACGGCACGTTCAATGCGGTGCACGGCATTCCCTTTTACTGCGTACCGATAGCGATAGGAGGCTCTGACCTGTCCGATATCAGGTATGCGTACATAAGGAACCTTGTGAACGGGGACATCTATACTGCAGAGAGAGGAAAGGGCGCGTTCCTCAACAACAAGAGGATACATGTTTCTTCCCGCCCTGAGTTTTCTGAACTGAGCGTGATATCGTACGGCCACCGCCAACATGCGGTCGCGATCAACAGCCACAACATTAGAAGGGTGAGGACATTCGGGAGCGCCGCCCTTGAGCTCTGCTACGTCGCATCAGGGGTATTCGACGCATTTATTGACCTGCGCAGGATGCTCCGCGTCACCGACATAGCGGCAGGGAAACTTATAGTTGAAGAGGCTGGAGGTCTTGTAACGGATGGAGAGGGAAAGCTGCTCTTGACACCGTTTGACGTGAAGCAGCGGGTTAATGTAGTTGCAAGCAACAGGAAGATACATGACAGATTACTTGAGCTTGTGTAGGTGCATATGAAACGGATAGGACTGATATCACGATGCGACAGGGAGGATGTAATTGCTTTTGTCGGGAACATATTGGCTCACCTGAGACCTGAAGCTGAAGTATTGATAGACACCAAAACCGCTGAGAAGCTCAGGCAAAAGGGCACGCCGATGGCAGATATGAGGAAAAAGGGCGCGGAGTTCATCATAGCAGTAGGCGGCGATGGGACAGTGCTCAGGGGCATACAGAAGATGGACGATCCGCTGCCTGTGCTCGGGATAAACATGGGCACTATCGGGTTCCTTGTCGATGTGAACCCTGAGGAAGCCATCGAGGTCATCGACAGGATACTCTCAGGCTTTGAAGTGGAGGAGCGCTCAAGGCTCGCTATCCGGGTGAATGATGAGCCGTTGCCGCCTGCCACCAACGAGGTCGTTGTAATAACGGCGAACCCCGCCAAGATATTATCATACAAGATATTCGTGGATAAAAACCAGCTCGAGGAACTGCGGGCTGACGGTATCGTCTTTGCCACGTCCACTGGCTCGACAGCATACGCGATGAGCGCAGGGGGCCCGATAGTCGATCCGCGGGTGGACGGTACTGTGATAGTTCCTCTTGCGCCTTTTAAACTATCAGCGCGACCATGGGTAGTTCCTGCAGAAAGCGAGATAAGGATGGAACTCACTATTCCGAAAAAGGAAGCCGTGATAGTGATAGACGGGCAGTACACAAGGAAGATTAACGTGGATGATAAGATATCAATAACGAAGGCTGAAAAACCCGCAAGGTTCGTGAAGACAAGGGAGGACGGGTTTTACGAGAAGGTGAGGAGCAAGCTTGCGTGAGGATAGGTAAAAGCATAAGCATAAAAATATATAAATCATAAATGCTTTTAGCATACTATGATCGTTATCGGCATCGACCCGGGACTCGCGACCGTGGGCTTCGGGGTGATACGGAAAAATGGTGAGGTCATCACCCCTGTTAGCTATGGATGCATAAGGACATCGGCTGAGAAACAGACGCCTGAGCGCCTTCTTGAGATATATAATGAGGTTTGTGCGCTTTTTGAGAAGTACGCTCCGGATGTGATCGCCATCGAGAGGCTTTTTTTCAGCAAGAACGTCACGAATGCAATGAGCGTGAGCGAAGCCAGGGGCGTTATCTCCCTGGCGGCACAGCAGAAGAACATCCCGGTATTCGAATATACCCCGAACAGGGTAAAGCAGGCGGTAACGGGCTCAGGGCGCGCTGATAAGAAACAGATGCAGGAGATGATCAAGAGGCTCCTGGGGCTGGATGAGATCCCGCAGCCGGATGATGCGGCGGACGGGCTTTCGATTGCGCTATGCCATATAAACAACTACTGTTAAATTTAGATGCGAACTCAGACTACCTTAACACATAGTTTGTGCGTTATATGGCTTTTATGCGGCTTCTAAAACAAGTCTAGCAGTTTGGTTATAGCCAATAACTTTTAAGTTGCTAAATATTAACTTCTATACCTTTACTTTTTTAATAAAATTGATAATGCTAATGCTATTATTGACGCAAATAGAAAAGTATTCCATGCAGGATTGTTTAAACCTGCGAGCAATACCGCACCAGCACCTAAAATTGCAGCTAAACCACTTCCCAATGCACTTATCTTTACCATTTAATTATCCTCGTTACTTTACTATAATCTAATTTTAATTACGTCCTGTAAAATATAAACTTTTCTATCCCATAACCTCAATGGATATGGATATATTAAAGTCTTGATTAAATCAACTCGCCCGGATTAAAAAGAACAATATTGGTGGTAGTAAACTTACCTTTTTAGGTATTATCACACATCCTGATGTTGGAATTATTAGATGATCTCGTGGCATACTAAGAACCTATCCGAAAAGTCAAAGCCACAGAGAGCACAGAGACACGGAGATTTTTTAAACACCCTCTGTGCTCTCTGTGCTCTCTGTGCTCTCTGTGCTCTCTGTGGCTCATTTGGAATTATATTACTGAATTAATTTTTCGGATAGGCTCTAAATGTTAATAAGGTTTATAGCTTTTAAAATATTATAGACCGATATGACAAATACATCAATAAAGTATAAAATACAAATAAAGCCATGTTTTATGAACTATTCTACATAAATATGACGTGATAATATGATTTCACACATATACGGCGAGATTGCTCACCGCGGCGAAAGCTTCGTCGTCATCGATGTCGGAGGCATCGGATACCAGATCAACGTAACCCAGCCAGCGCTCCAGGAGCTTGGCGAGAGGAAGGAGAAAATCAAACTATACACGTACCTGAACGTCAGGGAGGACGCGCTCGTACTGTACGGGTTCACCACCATAAGCGAACTTGAGATGTTCAAACTCCTCATCAGCGTGACAAGGGTGGGACCGCAGATAGCGATGAACATCCTTTCGCAGATACGGATTGAGGAACTTGCGGCTGCGATAATACATGAGGATGAGAAAGTTCTTACCAGCATCTCAGGCGTGGGACCGAAGAACGCCAAGAGATTGATACTTGAATTAAAGGACAAGATGAAAAAGAAAATGGAGGGCGTGGCTCTCGCGGGCGTGAGCAGCGCGAGCTACGATGCTGTGAGCGCGCTTGTCTCGCTCGGGTTCTCGCAGCGCGAGGCTAAGGACGCTGTGGATGCCGTGGCGCCGGGGTTGAAGGAGCCCACGGTGCAGGCGCTGGTGAAGGCGGCGCTGGCGAGGTTGAAGGAGAGGTAAACTATTCATAAAGATTCAAATACAAAGGAAGATAAAACATATAAATAGAAGATATAAAGAGAGGATGAGAGATGAATACAGCGGCTGAAGCAGAAAATACAACCGAGATTTTTATCGAAACATTGAAAAAGGTGGATTTTGAAATAGAATCCGCGATAGAAACACTTGAAATATTAAGAGACAATGAGACCCTGAAAGCAATAGAAGAGGGGTTGCAGGATATCAAAGCAGGTAGAGTCATCAGGTTCGAGGATTTCTTAAAGAAACACGGGTATGAAGTATAATCTTCTTCTTTCACATAAATTCGATAGAGATTTCTCCCGGCTTGAAAAGGCATTGCAGGGTAGAGTTGTTGAGGGTCTCAGGGAATTATATCAAATACAGGAAGAAAAACTACTGGTTTTTGCTATATCTGTAAGTCACAGAAAGCATGTATACGATTAATGTCCCCAGCACCTCCCCTCACCATCCCGCCCGACCGCCTCGACCGCGGAGCAGGTGAATCTGCTTTTGCGATTTTTACCTAACTGGAAGGCGCAAACCGAATTTCCAGAGAAAATAATTGAAAAAAAACCAGAAAAAGAAAAAATTAAAGAGCTTGTAGAGCATAAAAAGCCTGAAAATCCAATTATAGTATCCTGTATAACTATCTATAAAATCAGGCAGTGTCCTGAATTTCATAACCTGCATAAAAACAATAGCCACAGAGGCACGGAGACACAGAGGGAAATATATCAAAAAACTCTCTGTGCCTCTGCGTCTCTGTGGCTCATTCATAGGATATTACCTGAAATTAGCCGCAGATGAACGCAGGATTTTTCAAAAGATCAGGAACAACCATGGAAGAACGGATAATCTCACCCGCAGAGAAGAACGAAGAAAAAGAAGACCTCACCATCCGCCCGGCAGAGCTTGACGAGTTCATCGGGCAGGAAGGTCTCAAGGAATCCCTGAAGATATTCATCGAAGCCTCTAAAAAGAGGGAAGAACCCCTTGACCACATACTCTTCTCAGGACCTCCGGGCCTTGGTAAGACCACGCTTGCTCACATAATAGCGCACGAGATGGGCACAGGCATCAAAGCCACATCAGGGCCTGTGCTTGAGCGCCCGGGCGACATTGCGGCAATACTTACCGTTCTAAAAAAAGGGGATGTGCTTTTCATCGACGAGATACACCGCCTGAATCGCGTCATCGAAGAGATCCTTTACCCAGCGATGGAGGATTTTGAGATAGATGTCATGATAGGCGAAGGTCCGGGCGCAAGGTCGATAAAGCTCAGTCTTGAGCACTTCACCCTTATCGGCGCGACCACCAAGATCGGATTGCTGGGCTCGCCGTTCAGGGACAGGTTCGGTTTTGTAGCGAGGCTTAACCTCTACACCGTTCCTGAGCTTGTACAGGTAGTAAAGCGAAGCGCCTCTATCCTGGATATCCCTGTGACCGGGGACGGCGCACTGGAGATAGCCAAACGCAGCCGCGGTACCCCCCGCATTGCCAACAGGCTGCTGCGGCGCGTGAGGGATTTCGCTACGGTCAGGGCTGCCGGGGAGATAACGCAGGAAGTGGCTGATAGTGCCCTGAACCTGCTCGGCATAGATAAACTCGGTCTGGACGACCTTGACAGGCGCATCCTCAAAGTCATAGCGCAGGATTTCGGGGGCGGTCCTGTGGGTGTAAAGACTATCGCCATCTCAGTAGGAGAAGAGGTAAGGACTATAGAAGAAGTTTACGAGCCATACCTCATACAGGTAGGATTCATAAAAAGAACACCGCAGGGGAGAGGGACCACGCCTGCGGCAAAACAGCATTTAACCGGGCATGCTTTTTTTCGTCAGCAGATAGATAATGATCCCGCCGGCAAAGATTAAACCGATTATTATTCCAAGAATGGATAAGATGCCGATCTCCGATTCTCTGACCTCTATCTGCTTTTTCTGTCCGAGTACTTCAACCGTATAATTACCCGGCGGAAGAGCCACATCATATTCAAAAATAACCTCCTTTGTCTCTTTAGGCGCAAGAGTAACGGGTTTGCTCTCCACTTCGGTGCTATTAACTATAAGCACAACGGGAAGAGTATCGGCTTTGGTGCCTGCGTTCGTGATATTCGACCTGATCACAGCTTCCTGGTCTGTAAAAACCACGTCCGATGCGGTATTGATATCAAGAGCCTTGAATTCGGCAAAAGGCACCGCAACAGATATGTCCCTGGCTGCAGCGATGAAGCCGCTCTTCGAGGCGTATATGGTATGTGTACCGCTCTCGTTCAGTACATATTCCAGTATGCCTGTGTCATCTGTCAGACCTGCTGTCACATTATCGAACATAACTGCCGCGTCTTTAACAGGCGTGCCATTGATCGTGACCCGTATGGTTATTGTTTCGAACTGGTTCGCTTTTGCAGGCGCATCTATACTGAGCTTGTTCTCGATATACGCCTGTATCTCTATACCCTTAATGGCTTTCTGGTATCCCAGCTTGGTGGCGGTAATATTGTAGCTGCCTTTCATTGATTTTTGCAGTGTATATTTGATAACCCCGTCCTTATCCGTCACCTTATCCGTCAGTCCAGCCTCGGAACCAATACCGACAGATGCTCCATCTACAGGTTTACCGCCTGCCGTAACCTTAATATTGATGGTATCACCTGCAGTCGCCCTGGCCGGTGCATCTATCAGAAGCTGATTAGCTATCATCTCAGGCGTTACGGTAACAAAAGGATAGAATCTGAGAGTGCTGGAATCCGCTCCTTTGAACTTGATATTACCCATAACATCTACAGTGCCTCCTGAAGAGAGACCTATGGAGTTATGGTTCTTCATCTGGATCCCATCCGCGCCGACGCTGGTGATCTCCATCTGTCCGTATCTATCGTCTGTTCCAACCGGAGTGAAGGTCTCGGAGATCTGGAAAATACCCCTGACAAAAGCAGCGTTCACTTCCCTGCCCCTGAAAACAGAGTCAAAGTGCACGGCTATTGTGGGAAGTTCCTTCACGCCTCCGGCTTTGGTCATGTATATATAGGCATCATTTCCTGAGATAATATCATCATCTACCTGGTTCCCGTCCTTTAGCAGAGCAACCCATACCTGTCCCGGACCTGCGCCGATATCAACTTCTTTCATCTGCAGCACATAGCCCTCTTTCAGGGTCAGGGTTCCGCCCTCGCTAACTGTGCGTTTAATATCATCATCAAGCAGTATCTTATGAAGCTGCCTGCTATCAAGCGTGCTCTTCGTCTCTTTATTGGAGATTATGCTGTTCCCGGTGTAGCCTGCAAAATATTTCTCTGCCATGAAGCCGATCACCTGGTATTTGCCAAAACCTGAATAGTCGAAATTAACCTCTTCTGAAGAAGTCGAATACTTCAATCCGCCCTCCGGGATCGAGCGGCCGCTGGTGGTCTCTACCTTAAGGTTCTCAGTCCCTATATCCTGGTCCATATCGTAATAAAAGCCTATGTTCGTGCCGGCGACGTTCAGGCCAAAGTTCATCGGGGTCCATTCCGAGGTTGTGGGATAGATCGTTCCCCTTGCCTCAAATATGCCTGCTCTTTCTACCGATAGTGCGAACCTAAGATCGCTGCTGTCAGCGACTATGATCTTCAGATCGCCCATCAGGTCTATCGTATTTCCCGCAGAAAGTCCGATCGAATTCCTGTTGGTCATCTCGATCCCACCGGCTCCTACGCTGCTGATCTCCATTTCTCCGTACCTGTCGCCTGTTCCCACAGGTGTAAAGGACTCTGAGATCTGGAACACGCCCCTGATAAAGGCTGCATTAATTTCCCTGCCCCTGAAAACAGAATCAAAGTTAACGGCTATGATGGGCATATCACCCATGCTTCCCACTTTTTTCGAATATACATAGAGGTCGTTCCCTGCAATAACATCGTCATCCACTTCGGTTCCGTCTTTTAGCAGGGTTACCCATACCTGTCCCGGACCTGCGCTGATATCCACTTCTTTCATCTGCAGCACGTAACCTTCTTTTAAAGTGAGAGTCCCACCTTCAGAAACTACCCGTTTATCATCGTCATCAATGAGTACCTTGTGCAATTGGCTGCCGTCAAGAGCGCTTTTTGTCTCTTTATTGGAGATAATGCTGTTCCCGGTGTAGCCTGCAAAATATTTCTCTGCCATGAAGCCGATAACCTGGTATTTGCCAAAACCTGAGTAACCAAAGCTGACCTCCATGGGAGATGTTCTATAAACGATATCGCCTTCGTCTATGTTTCTCCTGATGCCGTGTATCGTAAGCTCTTCAGTACCCAGATTTTCATCAAGGTTGTAATAAAATCCCGCAAAACTGTGCGAATTCCACGTATAAGTCGTGGGCATTTTCTTGCTTTCATCCCATATGCGGTTGCCGGTCGAAGCCGGAGCCGCGCCTGCGGCTGCAGTCAGTAATATCAATACTGTTAGCCCGATTATGAGGGTATGCCCTGTGTAAATATTTCCTTTGACCATTTGATCACCTTCTGGTATCTGTTGTAGTATGCCCTTTATACCAAATCCAGGGGAAGAGTGATTACCTGTAAAGTATAAAAACCCTGCTATTCAATCAAAAACATACAAAATTATTAAGAATAAAATCTTTATTCAAGCTGACCATTAAAGCTTTAATCACACACACTAATTTATTCAATGGTGATACTATCAGACCCGTACTTCAGGTCGCGCTTGACGTTTTAGAGATAGACCGCGCGATCCAGATAGCAAAAGAAGCAATTGATGGAGGAGTGGACTGGATAGAGGCGGGCACGCCTTTGATCAAGAGCGAAGGCATGAACGCGGTAAGGCAGCTAAAAGCTGCATTTCCAGGCAATGTTATCCTTGCCGATATGAAGACCATAGATACGGGAGCCATGGAGGTCGAGATGGCGGCCAAGGCTGGTGCGGATATAGTCATAATCCTTGGCAGCGCTGATGACTCCGCGGTAATGGACGCGTTAAGGGCAGCCCGCAAGTACGGCGTAAAGCTCATGGCCGACCTGATCTCGGCAGACGAACCTGCAAAAAGAGCAAAAGAACTTGCTGAAATGGGAATAGATTACATCAACGTCCATGTGGGCATCGACCAGCAGATGATGGGAGAAGACCCGATAAAGTTCCTCAAGAGACTCAAGCTCAACGTGCCAATAGCAGTGGCTGGCGGGCTTGATGCGCAGAATGCGGCTGAAGCGGTGCTTTCTGGCGCGAATATAGTGATCGTGGGTGGGAACATAGTACGCTCATCCAGCGTCACAGAATCAGCGAAAGCTATCCGAAAGAGCATTGATGCACCCCTGGTCCCGGAAGAGCAGGAGAAATCCATAGAAGAGAAAACGATCGAACTGCTGAGGCGCGTATCCACGCCCAACATCTCTGATGCCATGCACAGGAAAGGCGCAATGAGAAATATCCGCTCCATCTGCCGAGGCGCAAAAGCAATTGGCAGGGCGGTGACAGTCCAGACCTTTGAGGGGGACTGGGCAAAGACCGTGGAAGCCATCGATGTGGCAAAAAAAGACGACGTTATCGTGATATACAACGGCAGCCCTCACATCGCCCCCTGGGGAGAACTTGCGACCCTGAGCTGCATCAACAACGGTGTGGCAGGCGTGGTGATAGACGGCGCGGTAAGGGATGTGGATGACATCAGGCGCCTTCACTTCCCCGTGTTCGCCTCCTCCATAGTCCCGAACGCAGGAGAGCCCAAGGGATTCGGTGAGATAAATGCGGAAATACACTGCGGAGGTCAGAGCGTCAGGCCCGGCGATTATATCGTGGGTGATGATAACGGCGTAGTGGTCATACCGAAGGAGAGGGGATATGAGATAGCAAGGCGCGCGGTCGAGGTCGAGAAGAACGAGCGCAGGATAAGGGATGAGATTAAAAGGGGAAAAACGCTTTCTGAGGTTCTCTATCTCCAGAAATGGGAAAAAAGATAAGAACATTAACGTAAATTAATGTTAAATAAGGCATATATTTATTATTCATGAATACTATTTTTAACCTAATAAATAGGAGACTGAATAGAAGGTATTGGGTAACTATCATAATCAATAGTTATATAGATACCCTCTATGTAATATGTACTCAGGAGAGTTAGACATATGGAACTTACGCCTATCCAGAAAGAGATTTTAACGGCATTAATAACCCTCTACAGGGAGAGGAAACAGGCGATCAAGGGTGAGGATATCGCTGAGGTTATAAACAGGAACCCCGGGACGGTCAGGAACCAGATGCAGTCCCTCAAAGCGCTGGGACTGGTCGAAGGTGTTCCCGGACCGAAAGGCGGGTATAAAGCTACAGGCGAGACCTATCGTGCCCTCTGCTTGCTTGAGATGGAAAAAGAGATACCAGTGCCGGTAAAGCGCAATGATGAAGTTATCCCGAACGCGACCGCGGCTGAGATCAGTTTTACAACCGTAAGGCATCCCGACCTGTGCAATGCTACAGTCCACGTTATAGGTGATATTAAGAAATTCGATATTGGCGATAGCATCACAATAGGGCCTACGCCTGTGAACAAACTGATAATGCACGGCGAAGTAATAGGTAGGGATGACATCCAGAATTCAATATTATTCGTTATACAGGAAATGATATCCCTGCCTAAAAAAGCGGTAAAGCATTACATCAAAAAACAACCGATCACCATACCCGCCATGGCAACGATACAGGAAGCTTCAAGGATCCTTGTGGAGAACAGGATACACGGCGCGCCTGTCAGGGATAAGAGCGCCATAGTGGGCATAGTGACCCTCACCGACATAGGCAAGACGCTTGCTGACGGCAAGACAAGTCTTAAGATAAAGGATATAATGACAAAAAAGATAATTTCCGTTGATAGCGAACTGCCTCTTTACGAAGTAGTGAAAGTCTTCAGTAAAGAGAAAGTGGGAAGACTTCTTGTCAGAACCAATGGAGAGATCGTGGGGCTTATCTCAAAAACAGATATCCTGGATAAACTTGCTATTTATTAGAAATAGTCCCCGCATTTAAATGCGGGGTCTTATCTGGATGCGGGGTCTTAGCGGGTCTTACTGGGGAACATCAGACAGACCGTTCTCATCGTTCTTCTTTAACCGTTTTGTTATCTCAATGAGGGGGTGCTTGGCATAGTCAAGTATCTTGATATCCGTGAGCGTATGCAGACCCGCTGATGCTGCTGTTTTTTCCATGCCGAGATGTACCTCATCGCCGAGCGGGATAACATAGGCATCCATGCTTTTTATCCCCAGCTTCTTTGCAGCTATGACCCTGTGGTGGCCATCCACGAGTATAAGCTTGTTGGGTTTTTTTATTACTACTATGGGCTCAGCCAGGCCTTTTTTCAGCTCATATATCCTGCCGTCAAGCTCGTCTGCATAGACCTTTGGTTGCGTAGGTATAAGCTCATCTATATTGACAGGCTCGCGCACCACATCAACATGGATATTGTGGATAGCCTCAAGCGTTTTCTTGAGCGTCCAGACCTTCTGAGGGCTTGTTTTCTCTATGTGCGAGCGTATGACATCGGTATTCGTAATGATGCCGCGCAGGTGCTCACTTGAATCCACGACAGGTAATTTGGATTTGCCGTACCTGAATATCACGCGCGCCACATCGCTCATGTCCATCTCGGTATCGGCTACCAGCACGTCCCTGCTCATGATGCTTCCGACTTTCTCATCAAGGCTTTTCTCAAGCATATCAGCCGCAGATATGTACCCTATGACCCTGCTGTCCCGCACTACCGGAAAGCCGTCGTGCCCTGTCCGCCGTATCAGCCGTATGACATCCCTTACCTTATCATCGGGAGAGACCGTGTTCACTTCTGTTGTCATGTAATCCTTGACTTTCGGATGGTCGACCATGATAGCACCTCTCAGTATTAGTATAAATGGGTTTTCCTCCCGTAAAAAAATATTGCATTACACCAATCTTTATTACCGATTGGAATCATTTTTTACCGGGTGAATAATACGGCATATCAAAACAATATGCTTCTTGACATCTTAAAAGAGGCTATATCTATAGAGATCTATGGACGGGAATATTATTCTATTTTCAGCGACATTGTCGAGGAAGAGGAACCGAAGGCAATGTTCAGGGGGCTTGCCAGGTACGAGAAGGAACACCAGGAACTGCTTGAGAAGGAGTACAGGAACTTATCAAAGCAGCCGCTCGATATAAAGGTGCTGGACGAGGAGAACAGGGAAAAAGCCAGGCGCATATTTCCCGATACCCTGCAGCCTATGGATATTGCAGAAACAAAAGACGTCCTGAAGCTCGGTATAAGGACAGAGGAGAGATCCATCGAGTTATACACCAGGGGAGCACAGGAGACTGAAGTTATATCGACCAAGACCCTGTTCATAAGACTTGTGCATTTCGAAGAGGGTCACAAGAAGACGCTTGAGGATGCGCTGTATTACCTTGAGCAGCAGGGCACCTGGTACGGCTATTCTCCCCCGACATTAGAAGGCTGATTGGAGCGCATGTTATTCGGCACGGCAGGAACTCCGGCAGGCACTAAAAGGCAGCGTCTCAGGAACAGAGGGCGAAACTTAACCTCTTTAGTTGCAAACAACGAACTCGTACGAACTCGATGGTTAGCCGGGTTGAGTTCGTTGTGAGTTCGTACGAGTTCGTTGTTAAATCTACCTAAGTTAATAGTATCTTTGAAACGACCGTTAAATTCAAGTAACAAGGAAACTAAAAATCATCTGGTGCAGGTGACTTCGCAGGAAATGGTAAGCCATATGGGTAAGGCTTGCAGCGCACCTTTATAGTCGCCCCGCATTGAAGCCCTGCATGTGGCGATGATCGCTGAGGGGATTATCTGTAAAACCTGTGTAGAGATGGGTATTGAGATCATAGAGATAGCTGTGAATCCTGATCATGTTCATATTTTCTTTAAATATCCTCCTAAGTATTCGCTGAGCTTTATTGCAAAGAAGTTAAAAGGAAAGGTCGAGTAGAATCTTAAGAAAAGAATTCCCGCACCTCAGAGATTGGTGTGGTGAGCACCTATGGGCGCCGAGCTGCTTCCATGGGTCTGTCGGGAATGGATGGGATGCAGTCGAGAAGTATATAAATAGTCAGGACACACATCATGTAAAAAACGATATGTACAGGCCTCGTTCTTAAGTACGGGGTATGTGACTGAAGGCGATAGGTGTTGTGTGCATCCTTTGAATAGCTTGAACCAGAATAACAGTCGCGGCGCTAAAATACGGGCACGGATAAGACTACAAAAAAAGCATGTTTTGATATCGATAACAGGGTATGTATTAAGTTAGCTCTCTACAGATTTAAGAGCTGAATCTGTCGCTAAATTGCTACCAGTACGAACACTCCCAATTGGTGCTTGCTCACTAAGTACGGGTAACCCAATTCTACTTAAATAGTTTGAGAAACGCTGCGATAAGAATTCTCGAAAAAGTTGATTGATAGTAACCAGATAATGATCCTTATACATTCTAAACAAAGTATCCCTTGGGATAGCATAGTAATGCTTAAAGTCAATAACTAGCTCTGGTACTTGTAACTTTAAGTCTGTATCTAGGAAATGGTATCGCGTATTATTTTGTTCTCTTATTTGCTTGAACCTCTTACTATCCCACTTCTCCATCTTTAATCCTAAATCATCCAAGTGAGTTCCATCCTTTAACTTCGCTCCAATATAAGCAGGACATACCAATACAGTTCGCAGATATTTATCGTGCTTCTCAGGGTTAGTTTCAGATCTGTTCTTGAAATCGTTGTCAAGATCGCAGTCTTGAGTCATTACTACAATATATGGCAAAGTTATTTCATCGTACTCTAACGCACCTTCAGCATCTTTCGTATAACTATCAATAACGTCTATATCTCGAAGTATGTCCCCTTGGCAGATTCGTCTGACTGTACGTTTTACATACCTTGATTCAATCTTGCTTGGGAACATAACGCAAAGTTTTTCTTTTTACTTTAGTTTTCTTGTACCTTTCTACCTCAATGTCAAAATCTAAAGGAGCTTCAGTTTCTTCCTTTTTCTTAGTTTTTAGTAGAACGGGTAATGTAGTCGATTCACTAAAGTAAAAATCTCCACCTGTATCGTTATCTGACATTTTATCCACCTTCAATAATCTTTTCCAAGTTATCTAAAATGCTATACTTAAATAACTCTTTGATTGCGGTATGGTATGTATCAACTTGACCAAGGACAGAAGAAAGGTCTGTTTCGTTTTTTGAATAACAATCATAGTCAAGCAAAAATTCCTTCCTAGCAATTGGGTTTGGATATTCGCTATTGAACCAGCCATATTGGAATTTAATTGAATACTCTAATCTATTTAATTCAATGATGCCAATTAATCTAGACAGCTCGTTTTGCTTTTCAATGAAGTTAATGCTTGAGATTAGAGGTTCTTTAATAAGTCCAGTCCACTCAAGCGGATGTCCTTCATTAAGAGTTATTTGATTAACATAACGTAGTCCTACTCTTGATATTTTTATTGAAGGATTCTCTGCTTCTAGGCTTTGAATTACTTTCTGTACCAGCTTTTTGAACTCATCGTAGTTAGTATATTTTCTGATATCTATGACAATTGCATTAGGTTCTAATGAAATTGAATTTTTTGTTGCAGTATTATGATAAAAGAAAACCTTAGTTCGCTTCTCTTTTGTTGTTCTTTGAGTTTGATCCATAGTCATTTGCACAGATATTTGTTCTCTGGGTTCGATCTCTGGAAAATCATCTGAAATAACCCTTTTGAAGCTATCTACTGCTTGTTGAGAAAGTTTTAGATCCCCCAGAAAATCCACTCTCAATATGACATTCTTTAAAAAATTACGACTTCCTTCTGGCAATGCAATCACCACATGATATGTTTTTCACTTTAATCTAGCACTTATAACTATAAGGCTACCACAACTATTAAAGTATTGCTAAAACTATCATTAGAAACCTTATGACTAATATAAACTGCCTTAAAATCAATTGATGGGCGTCATAATAGTTATGTGCCTCCATTTTTCGGTACAATGTAGGATAATAATTGGCAATATAATCCTTATGCACCCGCGCGTGGATGCTCCGCACCTTCCAGTGCGGAATCCATGACCAGAGTTTAGAGGTTAGTTTGATTAACTCCAGAGTTAACCAATCCTTGTTTTTCAAGATCTCAAATTGTGACCGTGGGAGACCATACACTAATTCAACATATATTGTATATAAGAAACAGAAGAATTTCGCTATAACAGGTTTTTCAATCCAGCAGGATCTAACTCACGTTTCAAAGAAACGTGAATTTCCTCTAATTTCTTAGCTAAAACCGTTACGCTTTGCCAACCTTGCCGTTTTAGTTCTGTATGGCCTAACTTTTAAATTCATAATA
>Ga0209749_1000290_pt1 | contig 76871 bp, 64 predicted proteins | sample EPASupsiteSAE347_FD_187267 | JGI IMG/M metagenome (GOLD analysis project Ga0209749, IMG submission 187267) | Bioremediated contaminated groundwater from EPA Superfund site, New Mexico - Sample SAE3-47 (SPAdes) (version 2) | ecosystem: Environmental > Aquatic > Deep subsurface > Groundwater >... | reverse complement strand
AGCCAGTCGATATTGGTTGGCCAGAGAATCTTGCCGCCCGTAATGAGAATAAATGCTGCAAAACCAAGCAATATTGGCACGATAGGTCCGGGAGAGCGTTTCATTGTCCCACGAAAGTTCATCAATATGTTCTCAAAAACGATATCATCAGGGATGTTAATCTGTTATTTAAATTTATATACAATTAGTCATTAACGGTAAAATTAGATACTTTTTTCTCGATGTGCTTACCTCTTTTCAGATAAATCTTCCTGATTCCCATGGCGGATAAAACAACCAGAGTCAGTAATGTTAAGGAGAAACCGATCATAAAACTTTTCGGTTTGAATTCGACGATGATTTGATGATGGCCGGCGGGGACAAGCACCGCCTTGCCGAGCACCTGTGCGCTGTACACAGGCGTTGCCCGACCGTCTATCTGCGCCTGCCAGCCGGGGTAGTTGGCATCGGCAATAAAGAGCCATGCCGGTTGCCGGGCATAGACATGAAACCGGTATAGAATATTGGTCGTTGTTGAGGACAATATTTCCAGCGTGTCCGGAATATTCCTGATCGTACTGACCGGAAGACCTTTTATACCTTCGTCTTTATCGAAGGGAGGCTCCAGAATCAGGGTTGGTTCCTTGATTTGTTTGATGCGATTCAGCGACTCAGGCGGAGGTGAATTGACGATTTCATATCGTGTAAAGCTTTGTATGCGCGGCAGGGCATACTTGTTTTCCAATATAATGATGTTGTCAAAACGTAATAGTTCCAGCCCCGGTGTTTTCGGAACCGCATCTGCGCTGATGAAGCGAACACCCAGATAATCAATCAGCCGAGAACCGGGCGGCGCCGAATCCGTACCTGATATTTCAGATTTCATTTTGGATTGAATCATTGATCGTCGGGCCAGCACTAAAGCCAGATTGGCATCCAGTGTCGGGATGTTCCAAAAGACATTGGATGAGCCGTATAGATGATTGAAAGCCTGATGAATGGTTGCTTCCAATTTCGGAGACCATGTGGGCATCATCGCGATACCCCAGGAGTTGGATATGTCCAGGATTTTATAGTCTCTATTGCGGATATCCGATTGAATGTATTCAACAAGCCTTGGTTTCTTAAACAGACTTGTATCGGCAAAAGGGAAAGGGGCTATGCGCAGCGTAATAATTTCAATGACTATCAGAATCAGTGCCACATGACCGAACCATTTCATTTTATCGACAGAGATCAATGCCATGAGCAGGACATAGGCCGTGATAAATGAAGCATAAGTCATCATGGAGACATCATCCGTCCCGAGCCACCAAACGAGTCCCGTCCATGCCAGGAACAAAACACTCCCGCAGGCGACAAAAATCAACTTGCCTTTGATTTGATTTTCGAGAACGCCTGCCTGCCTTTGAATCCGGTCAATAGCGAAGCAGCCCAGCAATCCCAGACCGATGCAACTGATGCCCAGGTAGAGATGAACCGTGCGAAAATACTTCAGCCCCGGCGCCAGATGAAATTTTATCAGATATTCAAAAATGGGCGTGGCGTAAGACACGCCAAGGATAATGAGGAAAACGCTCGCGATCATATGTCCGATGATTCGGTGGTTCGGTTTTAATGCCAGCGACAGGGAGGCGATAAAGCAGGCAGATGCGCTGCCCAGTATGCCGAAGCTCTGGATTTTTATATCCGCGCCATAAAATGTAAATAGAAAACCGCGCAGATACGCAGGCAACGGGCATGGGAATGCGATGTCAACTCCACCACGGCGAGCTGACAATCTCGTGAGTTCAAGCAGAGGCAGCCACTGTATCGCCGTTAAGCCGATGCACACGATAATTGCGGCTAATCCGGTCAGCAAATACTGCTTCAGTGAACAGTCAGGCCGACTGCCGATCTGCCCGGAAAACAGAGTTGGAATCAGGCTGATCGCCATATACATGATGGCCCCGTGAAGCAACTGCGGGTACCCGGAAAAAATGAGTAAAGACACCAGTAAGGCCAGCCAAACAGCCGATTTAAAAGTTGGCTTTTCGATCCAGCGTTCAAAACACAGAAAAGTCCAGGGAAGCCAGCACAAACCGCCGGCAATGGTGATATTGTGAAGGTTGTGAAGCCAGTAGGCTGAAAAGGCAACGGCCAACGCGCCGAATGTGGAAGATTCACGGCTGCATCTGAAATGCCGGCACAGACAATACATACCCAGTGCGCCGATCATGATGCAAAGCCAGTTGTATATATTCTGACCGGCGATGGATTCAAAGAACAAGGCGACAATAAAATTAAGCGGATTTAAAAAGCCTCCCTGGCCCTCGGCAAAATAGGGATGACCACCATAGAGCAGATGGGTCCATAGAGGGGAAAGACCTTCGTAAATCATTTTGCGATTGAATTCCAGAACGGAAATATTGTGAGAAATGGAATCGGCGTGGATTTGAGTTTTTCCATTAAACAGCGCTGGTGCATATAACCAGGTGGCCAGCAAACAGGGGATGGATAGATAAGGCAAGCCCGGCAGGTGCTTTGAAAACTTTGAATTTTTCAACATGTTCTTAAGGTTCATTGAATTTGTCGTCGGATATTATTTTGACGGAGGATGATGACATTGGGGCAATATTTATTTAAATAGAAGATCGGTTTTTTGTCATCATCAGATGCAGCCCGAATTTTATTGCCTGGCTCAGGACCGTTTTGTTGAAGGAGGAGTTGGAAAAAATATAGCTGATGGGAATTTCTTCCACTTTCATTCCGGCTCGATAACAAAGCGCCAGGGCCTCCATATGGAAATCAAAGGCTTTGGATTTGAGACTTGCCTTGGCGATCAGTTCGCAGGCTCTTCGACTGTAGCGCCTGTATCCGCTGGTGCAATCCCTTATGCCGGGACCCGGCAAATCAAAATATGAATCCGTCAGAGAATAGTTGACAACCATTCTCGCCATGGCGCTGACGGCTTTTCTGTATAAAGGCACATTTTGAGTGTTCCTTCTGCTGCCGATCACAATATCAATCCCGGGATTATGGTTAAAGAATTGAGGAAGAGCGTCCGGATCATGGGAAAGCCCGGCATCCATGGTTACAACCAGATCATAACCGGCTCTCCAGCCAAAGATTAAGCCATCCTGTATGCCCAGCGGGATATGCGTGGCGGATGGATGGGTGATGATATGCAGTTTGCAGGGATATTTTCCCTGGTCGCATTCCAGGGCAATATCCCGGAGAATTGCCGCCGTTTTGTCCGTGCTGCCGTCATCGGTTACTGAAACGTCGGCATGCCGCAAAGCACGTGTGGTAACTTCCCGGATGGTTTCTGCTTCATTATGGGCGGGAATGACAACCAGTTTTTTACTCATGGAAGAAGCTTTCGGCCAGCCGGATATCTTCATGCGTGTTGACATTTGTGTATTTGTCGCAGATCACAAAGGCTTTAATCGTCATGGCGTCATCAATGGCGCATTGGATGAGGTCGGGAAGCTCCTTTTCGTTCCTCTCATGATGGATCGGCGTGTATTGAATGTAGTCATAGATCTGGTTTCTGAACAAACAATGACCGGTGCCCTGAAATTCATTCAGGGGATGTCTGGGTTTTTCAATCAAGCGATAAATGTCATTATTGGGCCCGTGAATCAGGGTATAGGTCTTTTTAATCTGATTTCGGTCACTCACGCGGACGATTCCGCAGAATCCAAAAATATTTCTGTTGTTTCTGAATTCGGCAACCATATCCTGATGCTTTGGATTAAACAGCATTTCGTCGCCCAGCATCAGGAAAAAGTCGGCGCCGTCAACAGCTTTTTGAGCGCATTCGATGGCATGGACAAGTCCCCTTTGCTCGCTTTGAATGACATACTTAATGGGTTTTCCTTTATAGCTGTTGCCCAAAAAGTTGATGATCGTTTCCGCCCTGTAACCCACCACCAGCACGATCTCATCCACATCAACGTCCAGGGCGCAGTCAAGATTATATTCAATCAGATGCTTTCCGCGGACTTTGGTCATACATTTATTTTGCTCGGCTGAAAGTTCATTAAGCCTGTTTCCTCTTCCTCCGGCCAGAATCAATGCTTTCATCTTCATTCCCCCTCTTTCGTTGCCAAGACGCTTCTGTTGCCCTTAATCCAGTTGAGCAACATCGACACGCCTTCTTCAGGAAGAATCTTAGGTTCCCATCCCAGATTCTTTTGCGCTTTGGATATATCACAGATAAAGTATCGCAGATCGGCGTAGCGGTCCGGTGCAAATTTGACTTCCGGTTTCCGGCCGCGAATTTTACCGATCAAATCGATGCATTCCAGAAGGGAGATAGCCGTTTTTAAGCCGCCGCCGATATTATAAATGCCTGCTTTTCTTGTCCGATAGAAGGCGTCAAAAGCCTCGCAAATGTCGGTTGCGTATATGATGTCGCGAATCTGTTTGCCCGTTCCGAAAACCGTCAGCGGCCAGTTCAAAACACTTCTGATGGCAAAATTGGCCACCCAGCCGTGGTCCTCGCCGCCGAACTGTCTTGTGCCGTAAATGCCCGTCAACCGGAAACTTGCCGCCTCCAGGCCGTAGGTGTCAATATAAACCTTTGTATAAATGTCCAGGGCGGCCTTGGAAGCGTGAAGCGGCGAGAGCGATCCCCCAAGGGTCGGGTAGCTTTCGTCGATGCTCTGAGGTTCTCTTGTATATCTGGTTTTTCCTTCCTGAAGTTCGTCATTAATCTTGTTTCCGTAAATGTGGATGGTGGCGCAACTGGCCACCGGAATCCGGAGTTTTCGCGCGGTCTCCAGGACATTGAACGTTCCCATCACGTTGGTGGAGATGTCCAGCCGGGGATCCTCCCAACTGATGGTCATGGCCGGCTGGGCGGCCGTATGAATTATGTAATCGCAGCCGTTTCCACACTCCAGAAGCTCCTCGTAATTTCTGATGTCAGCTTTAACAAGCCGGACGCCGAGTCCCTTCAGATAATTCCAGTTAAAGTCGCGGGCTTCTTCGGTTGCCAGGCCTGTTCTTTTCAGTTCATGTTTTGTCATATTGTCATAAGCAATGACCTTTGCGCCTTTTCCCGCATAAAACTCGCAAACATGCGATCCCAAAAATCCACACCCGCCGGTTACCAGAACTTTCATTAATGCACCTCGCCAATTCTGAATTTAATGTATGTCTTCAACCGCCATCGACCTTGTTTGTTCGCTTGCCCGATTAACGAGGCAGATTGCCACGGCGCCAAGCCCCAGCAGTTTAATCATGAAAAGCGGCATGGGGTTAATCATTACAGCTTTTGGCTGCCACCAGATCAGCAATAAAGCCAGTGAAGCGTGAACCATCAAAGGATCACGACGATCCCAAACGGCCAATACGGCAAGCGGTAAAAACAGTAAATTGTAATCATTCGAGACCGGCAGCGCAAATGTGGCAAGCGCAACAACCCATAGTAAATAGGGGTATGTCAAGGTCTCCCGTTGCGGGCACTTGTAAACATGGCAGGTGACCCAGGCCAGAGGCGGAATAAGCAGAATGACGGCCATGATTTTTCCGGACAGGAGTCCCAGCCAACTGAATTTTGTGCCGAGCCACAGACTTGCCAATGCGATGGATAAAGGATGGTTCGTGTGTTTTATCTCGCCGAAAAGCCATAAGGCGAGTTTATCGGTTTTCTGTATGTGCATCGCATTGTTGGCCAGAAACCGCTGCATCTCTCCATTGAGCAGAAAGATCATGGCAATGACCATACCGGTAACAACAAAAGCCGCCAATGCCCGCCACCGTTTCAATCCGATCAGTCCCACGAAGATCAGGCCGGGATATACTTTGGTCCACGGGGCCAGGCATAAAATGGCGCCCGCCAGGAATTGTAGCCACCGCGATGAGTGATGGAGCAGCGGCAGGGCGGCCAGAATGAATAATAAACTGAGGGGATCGTACTGGCCGCGCTCCATGGCGAAGAGGACGGGAGTGCTGTACAGGATCAGCACAGCGGAAACGACGGGTGGGATTTCTCCCAGGGAAAGACGACGACGCCAAAGGCTGGCCGTCCACGCCGCCGCCGCAATGATCCCGGTCATCAGCGCGAGCCATACGATCAGGGCGGCGCGGGGCGTCATGAAATTTACCCATGCAAACAAACGCATTTCCGACGGAGGGTATGGGAAAAATTTAATTTTATCCGCATAAGGGTCGCCGCCATTCCACCAGATGCGCGCCGCATGGTCCACATGATTATAAAAATCGCAACCAAGTCCTCCACCCCAGTTAGAGGGAATCCAGAGACGCTTGCCCGCCAGTAATTCCTGCTGATGTAAACTGAAGGCCCACCAGAAACACCAGAAAGCAAGCATTACGGCACAGACCACAAGAAGCGATTTCCTGAGACCGGGATTAATCCGGCGGGTAAGACGTGTGTGAGCAACCGAATGGCCGGATAGCAGGCTGGCGCCTTGTGCCATGATCGGATCGTCGGTTTTTCCACGGAGTGAATCCTGATTTGAATCAACCTTTATAGTCATTGTTATCATTTTTTTGGTTGCTGAGTTGCGGCGGAATCGGACATCTTCATTTGCTCTTGCCGGCAGGTTATCATTTCACGGAGTGTTTTTTCGAGAGTGTATTCTGGCGTCCACTGTACCGCACTTCTCAATTTTTCATTGGAACCGACAATAGCTTTATTGTCATCCGGTCGAAACAAACCGGCATCGGGAAAGGTCTGTACGTCGATTTTTAATATGGCGCAAATTTTATCAATGATTTCTTTCAGTGACCAGCCCGCGCCGCTGCATACATTATACACTTCTCCTTTTTTACCCATCGTCAGCAGCCTGTAGTAGGCGGAAGCAACGTCCCGGACATCGGTAAAGTCCCTGATAATCGTGATGTCTCCTGTTACCAATTTATTGGTTTTAGCGCCATTGTGCTTCATCTCCGCCATTTGCTTGATAAACGACGGCAGCGCAAAGATGTCTTTCTGGAATGGGCCGAAATGATTGAAGGATCTCGTCATCACGATATCCAGGCCATAGCCCTGCACATAAACTTTGGATAGCAGTTCCTGCGATACCCTGGCAACGGCATAAGGGCTCACCGGTCTTAACGGATGATCTTCCGTCAGTGGCAAATCTTTTGGTTCGACATTACCGTATTCTTCGGATGAGCCGATGGACAGGATACGGGAGTTGATATTTAACTTTCTGATGGCTTCCAGTAAATTCAGAAAAATGTTGGTGTTATTTTGAAAACTGATATTCGGCTCTTTCCAGCTGAACGCAACGCTGCTGAAAGAGGCGAGATGCAGAATAAAGTCGGGCTGGAATTCAAAAATAACATTTTCCACTTTTCCCTTGTCCAGAAGATCGATTCTGTTAAAATCACACGTTACATATTTAAATTTTTCACGGCCAAACTCCGGATCATGGAGATCAATACCTTTGATCATGGCGCGGATTTGATTGTTTTCAAGATATTCGATAAAGTGACGGCTGACAAACCCGGAAAAACCGGTAATTAAAAATTTCTTTATCACTTTTTTCTCCCGCGATGTCCTTTGTTTACTTTCGTGGTTTGAATGATTCATCCGCCGCAGAATATTATGAATTCGGACTCTTCATGCAAGGATATTCTTCAATCCCGGAAATAAAAAATATATAGTCTCTCTCCGGAATAAATACCGCTTGTTTTCTCATGCCGAGAATGAAAAAACAACTGATGAAACAAATGGTCATCATTTGAAGAAAAACAACTCCCATAAAAGCAATAACGTACATAACCCATCCCGGTATCGTAAGGGCTGTAAAATACGTCACGCCCAGCACGCCAGCGGATGCCAGAATACATAAGGCCATGATACTGCAGCCCCACATCAGGATACGGGTCACAACTTCATCGCTGAAGACTGATAAAGCGCTTAGCCCGTGAATCACAAGACCCACAAAGTTCATTTTCGATTTACCCGCGATGCGTTCTTTCCTTTGCGCAGGGACCAGTGCGTAAGGAATACGGGATTTAACGACCGTTGCGGCATAATGATTCCAGAGTTCAGAGGCTACCGTCAGTTGGTGCACTCTGTTGGCGGGAATAATGCTAAAGTTGCCAAATCGTATTCCCCTGTTTGTCAGCAGCCAGTGCGTTGCTTTGTAAATCATGTAAAAAAACCGAAAGAGAAGGCTTTCTACCCGGCGACTACGCTCCGCAAAAATCACTTTCTCGCTGTTTTCCGCTTCCATGGCTTTATACAATAGGGGAATGTCTTCAGGCCCGTCTTCGCCATCGCCATCCATGACAACGACTGCCTGCCCGGGCAGATTCCTGCTGCAATAAGCAAGACCAATGGCGATTGCACGTTGATGTCCGATGTTTATCCGTAAATGCAGGATATCAAGCTTTCTCACTGCCCGAAAATCAGTCAAGATCTTTTCCGGCTGTTTACTGGACCCGTCGTCAATGGCGATGAGATGTGCATGAATGCCTTCTGATGATAAAACATTGTCAATCCGTTTGACGAGGAAAGCAAACGACTCCCAATCATCCATAATTGGAATAAGAATTACCATAATGCCCCACCTGTTTTACATTGTTTCTTGTGACATCCAAAGCTTTGTTAAACCAAATGCCAGCATCCTTTTATCTCCGCTCAGACCAAGATCATGAGGCGACACCGCATCCGGGAATCGCAGGGTAATCTTAAGCACACCCTCGGTTTTATGATAAACATATTCCGGAATGGAAATGATGTGCGTTCTTTCTTCCAGGCTGTTCCTTTCAATCGTACACAATTTGTAATTATTTATGATAACATTGATGCGCTGCAAGGGGTGTTTTTCTTTGAGAACAGCCGCCAAACCGGAAATATGCAGCGCAAGGTTTTCCGTCGGCACCTTTTTGAGTTTCAGGTGAATGACCGCCTCATGTCCATCAGACCAGGTCCCCCATGGCTCGGGCCATTCCCATCCATGAAGAAGATACTTGTCTCCGGCATCACCTCTGCGGAAAGAAAGAATCCCATCGGGCATTTCAAAATATTGATCCTGCCGGACGGGAAATAAATGTAAAGAATCAATGCTGCAATCCCTGCAAGTTTTCAGCCCGGGTGCCAGCACGTGAAAACCATCCAGTTCTCCTGCCAAATCATTATCCTTCAATTTCAGGATTGCGGCATTCCACAGCTTCTTATCCTCAAATACATAAAGAGCCGATGGATCAAAATTCCCGGCCAACAATTCTTTTGTCATTTTAGACCGTGCAGCCATGATTTTATTTTCATCAGCCCGGGCAAAGTAGCCCATGTTGATTGCCATGCCATGTCTTGTCGCATAATCAACCCACGGCACAAAGTTGGCAAAATTGTTGTAAGGCAAAACATATAATACCTTATTATAACGCCGGGCAAAATCGTTCCAAAGTTTTGCCTTTAACGGACTTTCCCATTTTGGGGGATTTGAAAAAAATGTTCTATTCCATGTTAACATCCCGGATGAATCATAAACATGAACGGCTAAAAATAGGGTAATCATGGCAATAGAAGCGCGCCTTGGGATTCTCGAAATAACCGTTAAAGATAATAGGATCATCAGGTAGTATATCGGCCAGAACATCCGGGCATAACTCCTGAAAACCGTATAGAAATACTCAAACGGTCTGAACAGCGGATAACTGAATATTTTATATTCGCCGATGTACAGTGTGTTGGAGAGGGCAATAATTGAAAGGAATGCTGTTAAAATACATAAAGCATACTTGGTTGCATTACTCACGATCAGTGTCTGTGATCTGAACGATAAAATAAGGGCTGAAAGCAATAACAAGACATTGCCCAATCCGAGGAACATAAAGCCATCGCCTTGAATCATGTTGGTTCCCTGAATCATTTTAGACCAAGAGGGATCTTTTGGGCTCGCAAATAAATCCATCCCCGGATTAAACAGGGCTAATAAATTCATGCCGGGAAGCATTCCAGCCTTCGGTGCGGGGCCAAGCATAAAGTAGCCTAACACCCACATCAAAAAGGTACTCAACATGACGCCTTGTCCAAGATTTGTCAGCGCAGGTCGCAGTTTGAGTTCCTTTTTCATTAATCTTTGTGCGATATCGCAAAACCATATCAGCGCAACCATGAGAAATAAATACACATTGATGGATACCCCTAAACACAGTAAAATCAGCCATCTGCCCGCAAAAAAACTTTGAGCGAAAAATAAACAAAAAGCAGCCAGCACCAGCCAGTGACCCGATAGCGCTAGGTGAATGCCTGTCCGAAATAAAAAAGCCGGCGCCAGAACAAAGAAACATGCGCCGATCATTCGAATACAGTAATCCTCGGTAAAGTAACTGATTAACTTGTGCGCAAAAAAGTACTGAAGCACGAAGCATAGCATCAGCCATAGACCAAAATACTGGAATGTGTCGCCAAGGAGTGAAGAGAAGGGTTTAAAAAGAATAGCTAATAGAGGAATGGAGTCCGTAAAAACGATCGAGCTGGCCATATCCATGCCCATTGCCGGATTTGCGCCGATCGGGAATTGCCAAAGCGGGGTGTGTCTGAAGAATTCCCATCCCAGATAACATTGTTGCGGATCCAGAAAAGCCGCCATGATCCAATCGATACGATCCGGAGGTAATATATATAATCCACCCATGCAGACAAATATACCAAATCCTATCAGGAGGGGGTGGATGTATAATTTAAAAATTGGCGTCGTTTTCAATAGTCTCACTCACAATAATTCAAAGCTCACGAAAAGATATTCTAACAGCCGATTAAATATTTCGAGTAGCGTCCACTGAGCTTCTGAATAATGAAGATTATCAAAATACTCCCGGCAAGGCCGACACACCATGAAACAGATGCGTATAGGGGGGAATAGTCAACAGGCCATTCGGAATAGACGGAATGGCAGGCGCATATGATGGGAAAATGCAGCAAATAGATCCCGTATGAGCGATTGCTGACAAATTGTATCATCCCCTGAAACTTCGTGATCCGCATTCCCGCGATGATGAGGAGAGTAATGCACAGGCAGATGTATAATTGGGTTAATATAGGGAATGAAAAAAAATTGTAGCCGTCGATTCTGGTAATAATTAAAAAAAGAAACGCCGACGCCGGAACAATGCCACTGAAAAAAATTGCGGCGCCGTGCTTTTTCAAAAACAAGCTGATGCTTTCATACTTGAGAGAAAAAATCCAGCCCGACAGATAATCAAACAGATAAAAAAATGGATGACGTATAAACAGAGTAAAAGACATACCGCCGACTGCCCATACTTTCACAAAGAAAAGAAGCAATAAGGCGGAAAGCCCCCACAGTCCCCAAACCCATCTGTCGGGGATTAGCCTTAAGACAAGAGAACCGGCGAACAGATAAAGCAAAACAAACACAAACCAATAAGCACCCAAAGTATCGCCGATTATTAAATTATAGACCAACAGCCCTGCGTCAAGGTCTTTCAATGCTACTACTCCCGGCACATTCAGAAATTGAAAGCACAGGGAACAGAACAAATAAGGCGGCAATAACCTGCCCAGCTTCTTTTTGATGATCTGGTCCGTTGAATATTTTTTCTTATCAAAGAGAAATCCTGACGCAAAAAAAAGGCCTGGAACGACAAATCTCGTTGATTCAATAAAGAATATTCCAAAAGAATTATTTAAAGTCATCGGTGTGTACGAATGAAAGTAAACAACGATTAAAATGCAAACACACTTCAAAAAGTCGATTTCAAAATATCTTTTGCTTTCCAACGGATAACATCCTTTATTTCATCAAAAATGGTGTCGGTAAGCATCCTTCTCCCGTACAAAGCGACTATCCAAATAATTAAATGCTCACAGACAAGAATATTAACAGCCGACTAAATATTTCGAGCAGGGACCGCTGATTTTTTGCACAATGAAGATAATCAAAATGCTCCCGGCAATGCCCGCACACCATGAGACAAATGCAGATGCAAAAGAATAGTCAACAGGCCATTCGGCATAAACGGAATGGCAGGCGTAAACAATGGGAAAATGAAGTAAATAAATTCCATAAGAGTAATTGCTGACAAAATATATCACACGCTGATATTTCGTAAGCCACATTCCTGCAATGATGACGAGAGTAATAGATAGGTATATGTATAGCTGGAAAAATACGGGAAATGAAAAAAAATTTTTGCCGCCGCTTCTGGTAAAAATAATCAGCGTCAACATCAGCACAACACCGCTGAAAAAAACCGCGCCGCCGTGCTCTTTGAAAAAGGAACAGGCCCTTTCATGGTTCAGAGAAAAAATCCAACCCGAAAGATAGGCAAGCAGGTAAAAAAACGGATGGCGTAAATAAAGAAATAAAGACGGACCGCAGTCTATAAATCCTTTTACGAATAAGAGAAGCAATAATGCGGAAAGCCCCCACAATCCCAAAATCCATCTGTCCGGGATACGCCTTAAAACAAGAGAGCCGGCAAACAGATAAAATAAAACAAATGTAAAATAATAAATCCCTACGGTATTGCCGAAAATCAGATTGAAGATCAGTTGCCCTGTGTCAAGGTTTTCCAATTTTACGCTTAATCCCGGCACATTCAGAAATTGAAGGCACAGGGAACAAAACAGGTAAGGCGGCAATAATCTGACCAGCTTCTTTTTTGTGATCTGGGCTGTTGAATACTTTTTTTTGTCAAAAAGAAACCCTGACGCAAAAAAGAAACCTGGAACGGCAAACATTATTAAGTCTGAATACAAGACCCCCAGGGAATACGTATCGGCAACCGTTGTGTGTGAATGAATGTAAACGACTGCTAAAATGCAGACGCTCTTCAACAGATCGATTTCGGGATATCTTTTGCCTTCCAACGAATGCCCTCTCGGATTTTTTTACCGGTCAACAGGAGTGGTGCAAACTGAATCACATAATCAGCTTTTTCGCGCAATAATGAGTTGGGCTTTTGGTAAATATTTATCAAAGGACGCTATGAGTTTTTCAGAACCATCCAAATCCAGCAAACCGGCCCAAGTGTTTGACCAGCTTTGTAAAACAGGATGGCAGGGGGAGGCGACGATTTCATCCAAAGTGGCGCCTTGAAGCGGTCTTTTTTCATGCTGTGCAACTATCCAAAATAATGATAAAAAAACCGTCCAATAGAAACCCCATGAATCATATTTTTCTACTTTCAATCCAGAACCTTCCACTAATCGGACAAAGGTTTCTTGATCAAAAATCTGTATGTGGTTCGGTTCCGAAAAGTACATCGGATCCGCAAAAGGCTTTTGCAGCATTTCTGACCGGGAATCAGGCACGGTGATAAGATATTGAGCGCCGGGCTTGCCGACCCTTACAAGCTCCTCCAGTATTTTAGCGGGGTTTGAAGTGTGCTCCAACATCTCCATCGAAATAATTTTTGTCGCATACCCGTCAGGCAACGGCAGCGGCATCGTATCGCTAACGAAGCCCTCCACCTTTCTTGCTTTTGTTTGATGAACTCTCTCTATTAGCGTCTTAATTTTTTGATCATTGACATCCGAAAAAACGACGTGCGCGCCCTGCCGCGCACAAAAAAGCGTAGCACCTCCGTCACCGCATCCCACATCCAAAACAATATCTTCCGCCGTAATCTTAAACTCGCCAAACAGTTCTCCCGTCTTTTCCTGGTACCACCCTCGCCGCACCGCGTCTTTTAATCCACATAAACGGGCATCTACATCCAATGAAGGCAGAGATGCTACAGGGTTCGTTATTTCCCGGGGCTTTAATATTCCGGTTAAACCATAAAACAACCGTTTAAGTTTGCTTAGCATATGGGCACCATAGGGATAGTGTTCTTCAAAAAAGTTTTTTTTGAATGGCATCGGTTTTGTTGCTGATAAAGTTGGCATCACTGTGGACTGCGGCAATGTGAGATGCAATTCTGGTCAAAAATTGTCTGGCGGAATCTTCCCAGTTTAACCATGACCATTCTTTCAGTTTTTTTACCACGGGAAACTTCCCGTTTTTTTCAAAATCCAGAATCAATTCCATCAGGGTTTCCGGTTTATCCGGGTCAAAGTAGGCGACAAAGTCGCCCCCGACCTCGCGAAAAACGGGGATGTCGCTGACCATGGCCGGCAAACCACGCTGCATCGCTTCGACCAGCGGCAATCCGAATCCCTCCACATAAGAGGGGTAAACAAGGCTGCGCGAATGACAATAACAATATTCAATCTCCGTGTCATGAAGATCGTTAAACATAAACAGGCGCTTGTTATACTCGACATGACTTTTTACCCGTTCAACAAGATCTTGACATTTCCATCCTACTTTTCCCGCAATGCACAAGGCGACGGGTGATTCCTCCTCCCAGAGCAACTCGAATGCATCCAGCAGAAAACCATAGTTTTTTCTCGGTTCTATCGTACCGACCATCAGATAGACGGAATAATCTTTTTCTTTTAGAAATACATTCTGCAAATTCTGTCGAATGAGTGAACTCTTTCCGGCCAAATCAAGTTCAGTGCCTAAATAAAAATAATCAAACCACTGATGACCGGATTTGGCTTCTTTGATGTTTTGATGAACGTATGTCTGCATCTGATCGCGGATTGTCTGCGATATGGCCATAAATCCATCCGCCGTTTTGGCTATCCATTTCAGCCAGTGCTGAAATATCGGAACCAAACCCCGATGGCAGTATTGGGGATGAGTCAAAGGAATCAGATCATAAATGACGGAAACGATGGATACGCCCTGAGCTTTTAATTGATCGACCAGCGAAAAACAGTCTGAGTGCCAGGAAGAATCCAGCAGAATCAGCACATCGCCGGCATGGACCTCTAATTCGACAATGCGCTCGCCGATTTCTCTTTTTTGGCAAATCCGGGAAAGGATTAAAATTGGAAAAACAAAAGATAATCCGGCTAATTTCATGGCTGTAAGCAACGCTGTTTCCATCATGCGTGATGCGCGAAACGGCCGGTATTCGGAAATACGATCAAAAAGCAGCCAGTAGCGCTCCCGCAGTTGAACTAGCTTTGCATAGAGAAGATTGGCCCTGAACATACCGAGCCCGCTGGGTTCAAGGCTTTTCACCTCGAATACTTTACGGTTCCTCAGGATGACAGGAATCACCTCGCCGCTGTCCTGCCTGCCGGAAAGTTTTGCAATAATATTGCGGACGACGCGCTGAATCCCTGAATTATAATTGGGATGTTCATAAACAAAAGTGCATTCGATGAGAAGCTTCATTAATATTTAAACCCCGTTATAGCGGAGAGAAGGTTTGTTGTGGAGATGCCTGCTGAATGGTCAAGGTGGCCTCCAGTGAGGCAGAGCCGACAAAATCAGGTTTTTTTGTATTATAGACGGAAAATACAAGACTGCCATCGCGCCATTCATAATTATCCGCCAGGTGCGATTCCTGCCCGGAGACACCAGTGCTGATGGTATAGTTACCCTTACCTAAATTCATTTCAAATTGAAAATGACCGATCACTAGATCCCCTGCCGACAAATGTTGAATGGTTATGCCCAGCCGGTGACTGTTAATGCCGTACATAATTTGTCCGAATCGATCCTTGATTAAGAAACCCATAACCATCTCCGGCACGGTTGTGTTGACTTGCGCCTTGATTTCCAGCGTTACCGGGGTTCCTGTTTCAGCCGCCTCTATTGGTTTTCCCTCCGGATTGAGAAGATTGATTTCAATGACAGTGACGTCACCGCGTCCGGAGGTGGTTTGAACCTGCCCATAGGCTTGTCGTTCCTGCCGGATCAGTTTTACATCCCGCGCGGAAAGCAGGGCATGATAGAAATCCATGGCCTCTTCCGGAGGACCTTCCTTGACGATTTTTCCTTCATGCAATACGATAACGCGGTCACAAATCGACTGGATGGCGCCGCGATCGTGGGAAACTAATAACAGGGTTGTGCCTTCTTCCCGGAAGGTGCGGATTCTTCTGAAACTTTTATGCTGGAAATGGGAATCGCCAACCGACAGGGCTTCATCGATAATCAGGATATCCGGTCTTTTCGCCGTGGCAACGGCAAAAGCCAGTCGCATTTGCATGCCGCTGGAATAGGTCCGCACCGGTTGATCGATATAATCTCCTATATCCGCAAAGTCTTCAATTTCCGGCAGAAGACGCTGTATTTCCTCCGACGGAAAGCCGAACAACTGACCGGCCATCACAACATTTTGTCTGCCGGTAAACTCGGGATGAAAACCCATTCCCAGTTCCAGAAGCGCCGACACACGGCCGACAATTTCCATGCTTCCCGTCGTCAGTTGAGTGGTGCCGGCGATGATCTTCAGCAGAGTTGACTTTCCTGCGCCATTCATGCCGACAATTCCTATGGTTTCTCCCGCGGAGACATGGAAATGAATATTTTGCAGTGCCCAGAAAAGATGATGCAGCGGTCTGGAGCCCGGCATACACCACTCCGCCAGCCGCGACCAGTGGTTCGGGTACTGTTTATAAGCCTTGCCAAGATTATTCAGACGTAAAATAGACATCAGAGTTCATCCACCATTTCACTGGACCGCTTTTTATACAGATGGAATGCTAAGAGACACGCAAGGGCGGCAATGACGGTTGTCGGCGCCAGCGAAAGCCAGTCCGGCCAATTTCCGTAAACCAGGATGGATTGGTAGGCCGAGATGACGGAAACCATGGGATTCAGCCGGATCAGGGACTGGATGGATGGAGGCAGGATGGATATGGGATATATGATGGGTGTAAACCAGAACCAGAACTGCAGGATAATTCCGACAGCCTGCCCGATGTCCCGGAAAAATACGTTTAGGATTCCCAGGATAATGCCGAACCCCATTGCGAAAACCACCTGGATGACCAGCACGACAACCAGGCCCATCATCACCCAACCGGGGAATTTACCCAGAACAGCAAGAAAGCAGATAAACAGGCCGAAGCTGATTGCAAAGCTTACGGCGGCATTTCCCACGACGATCATCGGCAAACATATTCTGGGAAAATTCAGTTTCTTGATCATGTTTGCGTTTTCAATAAACACCGTCTGACTGCGATTGATGATTTCGGCAAAAAATCCCCAGGTCAGCACCCCTGAGCACAAGTATATACTATACGCCATCGTGTCATTCGTGCCGGGGAGGCGCGCCTTCATGAGTTGAGAAAAAATGACCGTATAGATCAAAATCGTCGCCAGGGGATTTAGAACGGCCCACAGACTGCCGAGAACGGACTTGCGGTAGCGGGTTTGAAAATCCCGCTGCAGACTTCCCCAAATGAATCCGCGATAGGACCAGATCGCTTTCAACTGCATGCCAAGCATGAAGAGCTCCTGTATCTCATGATCAATTTAATTGAGAACCCCTTTCGAAAGCCTTTTGAAAAATTCAGGCAGAAACATGGGAAGACTCTGCTTCTGGGGGAAATCTCGTATAATTCTTGGAATTCGGGACAGGTTCATATAAAAATTTCTGTTTGCTTTTCTCTGGTAGTAAAACAGTGTTTCATCCGGGACATCCGAGAAGTTGTGTTTCATGTGAGAATATTCATTATCATCATAATGAATGTTTTTGAGCTTTTCGGGATTATTTTTCAAGACAATATCATATACTTTTGTGCCGGGAAACGGGGTGAGGGTGAAGAAGGTTGCGGCATGAGTTTTTGACGTGCAGATAACATCCACTGTCTGTTTTAAATCCTCCTCGGTTTCCGTTGGGAATCCCATCATCACAAACCCGAGCGTAAAGACTTTTTTCGAAGTCATGTATTTCACGTTCTCCAGATATTTTCGAATATTGAGATTCTTCCCGATCAGCTTTTGAATTCGCGGCGAGCCCGATTCCAGCGGACAGGAGCAGTAGTACATCCCCGCGTTCGTAAGAGCGTCAATGGAGCTCTCACTGAGTTCGTCGAACCGCAGTCCGTTTGGGAAAGACAGCCCGATCTTCGTCCCGAGTTTTCCCACAAGTCCACAAACTTCAAACAGCCTTTTTTGATTGTGATTAAAGATATCATCGTAGAATTCAAAATGATCAACGCCGTAATTCTTTATGTGGAATTTCATCTCGTCAATAACTCTCTCTGCCGAATGGATACGAAGCCTGTCACCAAAAATCCTGTGACAGTAAATACATCCGAAGGGACAACCCCTGCTGCTGAATAGAGGAGCATATTTACTGTGCGTTAAAGAGGTCATGGCATAGACTTTCCAGTATGCCTTAAGATCAATAAGATCATAAGCCGGGAAAGGAAGCGAATCAAGATCTTCTACAAACGGGGTCATTCCCGGGTTGGCGATGACCGTGTTTTCTGTGCGCCTGAATATTCCCGGGACATCGGCCATGTTTCCGCCGCCGAAATGCGCATGAATCACCGCCTCGAACGCTAATTCTCCTTCATAAGGCACCGCTATATCGGCACGGTTGCCTTCCAGTGATTTCGCCCCAAACGCGGAAACATGCGGGCCGCCGATAACGATCAGCGCGCCGGGAAGCGCTGTTTTCAGGTTTTTTGTAATGTGAGGAAGGCTGAACGCGTTCGTGGTCAGCATACTCAGTCCGATGATGTCGGCCCCGAATCCCTGAGCCTGTTTTACAAGCTCGTCGTCGGATATATTATTGATTTTTTGATTAACAATGCGTATTTCAACAGGGAATCTTTGTCTGAGATACGCTGCGATATACATGATTCCGAGAGGCGGCGTTGCGCCCAGAACGGACCTTCTGAATCCGAGGCTGGCAAGAAAAATTTTTAACGGTCGCATATCATTCCTTTTTTGAGAAAAAAACCTATGGTATGTCTAATGAATGAAATGAGAAGAGTTTCCCTTTTACCAATGGCATCCTGGCCGACGGGCAGAAGCGGTTAGATTCCGCAATCGACTTCTTTCTGAAGCTAAGCTAATAAGAAAATGTAGAAATACACCGGATTCAATCCGAATAATTCTTTCCATCTGGTGAAGTGTTTTGTTTGATCATGTGTGCGTCACTTAATTCCTGCCGTAATTTTATTACCTGTAAAACCCAGCCGAAGCATCAGAATCCTACCCCGAGCATTTGAACCAGAATGACAGTGCTGCATGACAACATTGATGCCGTTATGCCTTCCTTCCAAAGATGGCGTACTTCATCTCTAACCGTATTGAGAAATGTATCCAAAAGCATACCGGCAAAAAAACCAAAAGTGAGATAAGTAGTGAAGAAAAGATCGATGTCTCGTATGAAACCTAATTTGGGTAGCATGAAGAAAAAGTAAAGGAATTGCAGGGTCAGGCAAATAAACAACCCGGGGACAGGTTTCATGCCTGGGACTTGCGCAAAAAGTTTCTTTTTCCAGCAGGCAAGTAAGCCTCCGGCAAAAGACAAAGACATAATTGGTCCTGCGCCAAAGAAGAACATAAAACAGAGATGAAAAATATGCTCAAAAGAAAGCGCATAAGACAACGCAAAGAATGGACTCATAGGTCCGGCTGACTTGTGGAGATAAGGCTCAAAGAAGATGTTCTGTTCTCCAGTGGGAAGTTCGCGAACATAAGAAATTATAAATGATAGCATCGTGCCCGGCCAGAGGAGAATAACAGCACAAATACACAGTAAGGCGGTCATGAAGATCACTGGAATTGCTTTTCTGATGTTTGTTGATAGTCCATAGCAGGCAATCAACAGTAAAGCCAGTGGGATAAATGCACCGTAACTAAGGCACAAGGCGGAAGATGTTACTGCTATAAATAGAGGAGAGCGTTTTTCCAAACCCTCAAAAAGAAGGAAAAGGAACAGCATGTATCCCCATGCTATGAAGGGATAGTACTCATCATACCCCGAACAGAATAATAACCATATTGGACTGAGAATGGGTATAAGGATTAGGAATCGTGTGCCATAGTAGCGAAGGAAGACAATAGAGCTGCAAGACATGAGTGCGGCGCCTGTAATACGGGTAAAGCTGTCTGCGGTAACAAGATTATGAGGAAGATGGGGGCCGATCGTTGGCCAAAGCGACTGGTATATACGAGTAAAAATAGCTGAACCTAAGAACCATCTTGGGAATACCTCGTTTGTGCCAATCCAGGTACTGAACCCGTATGCATCACCATATGGAATGAAATGCCAAAATTGCCAGATGGCATTACCAGCGACGGCAATGAACACGATAGCAAACAGCAGTTGGAGCGATCTTGACAAATTGAGAATATGTGTTCGTCTCAATACGATGACAATAGACGTCCAGCAAACGGGGATGGTTATTGCAATTGCCATGGCCCTCCAGCTTATGGATTTCGACCAATCAAAATGGCCAATGGCCAGGATCATTTGGGCGATAATTTTAGTCAAAAGCGAAGCCGCAATGCAGCATAAAAGAGGTGTCCAGGAAAGGAATGTCTGAGATGGAAATTTGCGTGTTGTTATATCATTCATGAACTTCAAGGCTCTTTCTGAAACCAAAGATATTTGCCGGGTTTGGATATATGTTTCGAATGCCCACCATCAACAAAACCAGTAGCGTAAAAATCGACAAAAACATACCGATCATAAAACTGCGCGGTTTGAATTCGACGGTGATTTGATGTGTTCCGGAAGGCACAAACACCGCCTTGCCGAGGACCTGCGCGCCGTAAACAGGCGTTGCCTGGCCGTCAATTTTTGCCTGCCAGCCCGGATAGTTCGCATCGGCAATGAATAACCAGGAAGGTTGCGCTGCCTTGACTTCAAATCGGTATTGATCATTGATCAGTTTTGCCGACAAGATGTTTACAGCTTTTGCGTTATTAACCGCCGTACTGGCCGGCAGATGATTTAAACCTGTGAATTTATCAATGGGGGCCTCCAGAATCAGTGCCGGTCCATTTGATGATTTCAAGCGATTCAGCGCGTCTTCGGCGGAATCTGCCATCTCATACCGTGTAAAAGTCTGCACGCGCGGTCGGGCGTATTGATTTTCCAGGAACGCAACCCCGTCGATCACTAACGGTTTCAATCTCGGCGTTTTCGGAATGACATCTACGCTGATGTAGCGAATGGACAGATAATCGATGAGTCTGGCGCCCGGAAGCGCTGGATCCGCGCCGGATATTTCTGCTTCCATTTTGGGTTGAATGAGCATCCTTCGGGCAAGCGGTAACGCCAGATCTCCCTCAATGGATGGAATATCCCATAAAACATTTGCGGAAGCCAACGCTCGATTTAAGACATCATGAATCGCTGCCTCCAGATTCGGGTCCCATGGGGGGGTGAAGCCAACGAGACCTATCATTGATAAATTCATAAATTTATATTCCTTATTCAAGACGTTGTCTTGAATGCGTTGAACAATCCGGGGTTTCTCAATCGGTTTGATATCATAAAAGGGGAAAGGCGACATTCGTAAAATCATGATTTCAAAAACGATGAGCATCAACGCTACGTGGCCGAACCATGATGGTTTATTCATCCATATGGAAAGCATGAGAGTGATATAAGCGACCGCAAATAAAACATAGGTTATTTTGGGGACTTCATTAAACTTATACAATAAAAGAATCCCCACCCATACAAAAAACAAAACAGTTCCGACAACGAAGAAGATCAGCCGATCTTTCCTGGTAGATTCGAGACGTTTCGCCCATCTCTGTATCCGGTCGATTGCAAAGCAGCCCAACAATCCCAATCCGATGATGGCGATACCTAAATACAGATGAACCGTTCGGAAATACTTCAGCCCTGGCGCCAACTGATACTTTAACAGATATCCGAAAATTGGCGTAACGTATTCCAGGCCGAGGATCAGGAGAAAGACGCTTGCTGCGATGTGGCCAACCATTCGGTGATTTGGTTTTAGCGCCAACGAAAGGGATGCCAGATAGCAAACCAATAGGCTTCCTGTAGAGCTTAAATAATAAGTTTGCAGGTCTGTGCCATTGGAGAATGTAGCCAGGAAACCGCGCAGATAGTAAGACGCAGGGGCTGAGAAGAGCATGCAGGTCCCGCCGCTCCGTTGCGACCATGTTACGAGTTCAAGCAGGGGCAGCCACTGCACCGCCGATAAACCGATACAGACAACAATTGCTGTTAATCCGGTGAGCAGATATCGTTTAAGGGAATTATTTTCCTGACTGCCAATATATCCGGAAAACAGGGTGGGGATCAGGCTGACGGCCATGTAAATGATTGCGCCGTGAAAAGCCTGAGGGTATCCTGAAAAAATAAGTAATGAAACCGATAAGGCCAGCCAGATGCCCGACTTGCCGCTGGGAACAGCGACCCAGCGTTCAAAGCAAAGAAAGGTCCATGGGATCCAGCACAGAGCGCCGGATATGGTGACATTGTGATGGCAATGAAGCCAGTATGCTGAAAAGATCACGGCCAATACGCCAAACGTGGATGCCTCGCGGCTGCAACGGAAATGTCGGCATAATAAATACATTCCCAGGATGCCGATCAGCATGGAGAGCCAGTGATAAATGTTTTGACCGGCGACGGGATCGAAGAATAAGGCAACCGAGAAATTCAGGGGATTAAAGAAACCTCCCTGCCCCTCGGCAAAATAAGGATGACCGCCAAAGAGCAGGTTGGTCCATAAAGGCGAGATGCCATCGTGTAACATTTTGCGGTTAAACTCCATCACCGAAATGCTGTGAAAAATGGAATCGCCGTGGATTTGTGTTTTCCCGAAGAATAGCGCGGGTGCGTATAACCAGGTGGCCATCAAACAAGGGATTAATGGATATGACAAACCGGCTAAACGCTTTAAAAACTTTGAATTTTTCAAGAAATGATTAATATCCATCGCAAAGCACATTTTATTTTTTTACGAGGGTTTGCCGTGTGAGGCGATTTTTTCGGAACACGTTTTCACTTTTTCCTCACCATTCTCAGTTCTGCTGTTATAGCTGGAAAAATAGCGCAGGGACAAACCGACGATAGACCAAAAAGATCTCTTGTTGATGCGGATCAAACCCCAGGTTACTCCGGCGCCGAAAATCATACTGTAAAGTCTTGCCAGGGGAAATTTCACAAGAGCATGCAACAGGCGTTCGGAAAGATTCAAACGAACGGAAAAGTTCATGAGTTTCTGAAGATTGACCAGTTCCCTTTTATGAGGCAGAGCCAGCGGCGATCCAGTGAAATAGAAAGATATTTTGTCATCTAAGCCGTTTCCGCCCGATATCAGGCCTTCTTTTTTGCACAGATCGTAAATGTCCGTACCCGGATAGGGATTGAGCAGCGCGCACCACGTAAAATCCGGCCGGATCCGCCGGTTCAGTGCGTATGTCTCAAAAGCCATGGAAATACTTTCGCCCGGACAACCCACGATATTGAAGGTCTGGAAACGGATACCGTGTTTTTTGAGAAGCCGGGCCGCTTCCACGATACTTTCTTCTTCCAGATTCTTGCTCAGTATTCTGTTCCGCACGGTTTCGTTTCCGCTTTCAATACCCATTTTAACGGCAAAGCACCCTGCGTTTTTCAGGCATTTCACCCGGTCTTCGTCCAACGCCGCCGGGGTGGAATTGATTTTAAACGGAATGCCGATCTCTTTTTCATAGGCCGCGCAGAAATGATGAAGCCAGTTGCGCGGCGCCAGCGTAAAGCTGTCGTCGTCCAGGGTAAGGAAATCCATCTTGGCTGACTGTTTCAGATCTTTAAGTTCGGCGATTATATGGTTGACGGATCTCCGCCGAACCACATGTCCCTTACCATGATAAAGATGGTTATATCTTTTATTGAAACAGAACGAACAGGATTCGGGACAGCCCCTTCCGGACATCACCACCTGGTGGTACAGAATTCCCCGCCCCTTCCCGGCGTAGAGAGCATACCGGGTGTATATTTTCCGGTCATAAAAGGGCAGGCTGTCCAGATCGTTAATAAGCGGCCGCACATCGTTTTTGAATACGCGGCCCTCTTTTTTCACCCAGATGTTTTGAATATTTTCCGCGGAATGTCCGGATTCCAGGGCGTTCAGGAACTCGGGAAACGCTTCGTCCCCTTCTCCGCGGCATACTGCGTCGAGATACGGTTCATGGATCACATCGGGGCAGAATGTTGGATGACATCCGCCGCAGATAATCATTTTATCGCATAGTGCACGAAGTCGTGCGCCCATGTCCTTCATGAAAGGAAATTCGGCTGTTGTGATGGAAAAAGCGATGACATCGGGATTCAATCCAAGAACGGCCGCCACAGGATCTTTTTCAAGGTCGGCCACCACCACGAAGCAGTCGTGCCCCGCCCGCTTCAAACAGGCGGACAGAGCCATGAAGGCCGGCTTTGCAAAAATATCTTTTTGAAGAAAAACAACGCGGCTCAAATTGCGCCTCTAATGCCATTCCGCTTTAACGCGAATAATCGCTTTTCCAAACGTTTCATAACGGCGCCATTTAAAAATGATATCCCAGTTCCCGGGTCAGGAAGCTTTGCAATTTTTCTTTCACAACATGATTGGACGCAAATTCTTTCATTCGCGCCGATGCGGCCCGGCCCATTTGCTTGTAGTCATCGGGTTGATTTTTCGCAAGATGATAGCTTTGCCGATAGGCATTCACCAGAGACTCCCAGTTGATGCGATACCGCATGGTCCTGAAAGCAAGGCGGGAATCGTGAGGCCATACGCAGGGTTCAAGGCTGGAATCGACAATCAGCGTAGATGAGGAATCCACGTAATCCGCCATGGCCGTGTGACAGGGAGACAGGGCGGGCTTACGGCAAGCCATGAATTCCATCAGGGGCAGGCATAAGCCCTCACACCGGGAAGCATTCACGTAATAATCCGTAGCCGCTATTAATTTCTCATATTCAACCGGATCCAGGTAGCCTTGCAATGCCAGAATCCGGCATTTGAAAGGCGCTAACTTCTGCATGCGAAAATACAATTTCCCCAGGAAGGAGGACAATGAATTGTGGACCATCTTCAGAATCAGGGTTGCGTCTTCCACATCCTGAAAAGCCGTACAGAATGCCGTAAGCAGATCCTCCCAATTTTCTCGACCGTCGGTAGAATAGAATATGGAAGTGTAAACCACTCCTTCCAGTCTGATTGGACGGTCGGGTCGGTCTTCCTGATGAATATCCCCTTCAGCTTTCACATCCGGTTCACCTGTGATTTCAATATAACGAAGTCCTATCCCCATGGAGCGCGTATCTCTGACGCCGGGAATCGGCGTTAAATCCAGACCCGAAAATTTCAAAATATTATCCGGCTTCGTTAAGTGAAAGCTGACGTCGATCTCCGTAAAGTATCCGTTTAAAAGAATCCGCTTTTTTTCTCCGTCAAGGGATACGAATATCTGTCGATTGACATTATTTCCATACCCGCAGGCAGAGATTTTTAAGTGAACAACACCGCTGACCCTGCAGGGCAAAAGAATCCATGGCTGCTCGATGCGCGACCAGCTTCCCCATTTTTCGGATTTATAAAACCCGCCGAGATATTCGCTGAATTCATCCGTTTTGGAAAATCCCAGATGCAGTTTTTCCCCGGACCAGTCGTTCAGTTCAAAGGTATCAAACGGATTCAGCAACTCGAAAGCATCGTGTGTAATGCTATAGTTTCGGCTGTCCACAACATGGCCCTTCATCGATATAGGCGACGGCTTTGCCGTTAACGGATGATCCGCATGATTTCTGAAATTTGCGAATGCGTCCCAGACGGGCGCCGGAATCACGGCAACGGGAAAATCCTCTCCCATCGATTTCTTCACGCTGTCCGCCGAGTATCGGGAAAGCGATATCAATCTGCCATGATCGGATAACACAAGGCGCCAGTCGTTTTTGGGATCATTATCCAATGGCTCATTGGGGATTGAGTCGAACTCCCAGGCAAGCACACAGACGGTCGGGCAGCGCAATCCGGTTGCGGATTTGTTGGGGGGAGCAAATGACATAAAGAGGCACGCTTCCCCGCGTTTCCGGCAATCGTCATAAATAGCATCAACTTCCTCTTCGGGATTGCTCACCGCCAGAACCTGTCCCAACTCCTTCAAGACAGGGAGAAATCTCCGCAGAACGAAGCAATAACTGTAATCACGTATGCCTAAATTACAGGGCAGATTTTCCTCTGTGACCTGAGAATAAACGATGAAGATCATGGAGGTTGCCTGTCTTGGATTCTGAAACATTATATTGTCGGCAGAAACGAAATAATTTTCTTCAGGCGGCCATAACCAATCCGTAAATAAAAGAGCGCTTTCAGTGAAACGGCGGTGATTATTTTTTTTAGAAAAATATATATCTCCGAAAATAAATGGAAACATCTTATTTTCAGCAGGGGGATAAGCAATGCCGAATTTTCTTCTTGAGGGCTTGGCGATAAAAGGACTTCATCCGGCACACCGCAAGCCCGGAAAACCATTTTTAATTGTTCTTCCGCAACCGCTTTGGAACAATATTTTTTCAGACTTTCGACGGCGCAATCCGACATGCGGGTGTAAAGGGCAGGATCATTTTTAGCTGCATGATAACTTTTCAGGTAGGCGTGATACAGAGACTCCCAATTGATCCGGTAACGCATGGTTCTCCAGGCGCCACGCGGATCGTGCGGCCAGATCGTTCTTTCAAGACCCGATTGTATAACAAATGCATTATCTTCATTGATGTAATCTTCCATGGCGGTGTGCGCCGGCGCGATGGCCGGCTTGCCCGCCGACATAAATTCCATTAAAGGCAGGCACTGGCCTTCTCCCCGCGCTGTGTTGACAATATAGGAAGTTGCCCGGACAAGTCCGGCGTATGCGTCATCCTTTAAGTAGCCGTGCAGAACGACCACACGACACTTAAAGGGGGTCAGCTTGTATATTTCCTCGGTCAGTTTTTCGCGGGTTATCTCGAAATCATGATGAACCGATTTCAGGATCAGGGTGACGTCTTCCGATTCCCGGAAGGCCCAGATATAACCCTTAACCAGGTCCCACCAGTTCTTTCTGCTGTCTAAGGGATTAAACACCGCTGTGTAAACAATTCCGCTTAAGTGCAGTTTATCGCCGCCCTGTTTATCTTTTTTCGGAAATGTTCGCTGCCGGGTATAGTCTTTTCTGCTATCTTCCGGTAAAAACGGCGCATCACATCCCTGCAAATCGATAAACGTACCGTCGATCGTTAACTCGACTTCTTTGGATGGATCAGGCGTTTCTCCCTTTTGATAAAATTTTGTGTAATCATCCCAGAGGGGCGCCGGAATGGACCATATCGGGAAGTCATTGCCCATCTCTTTTTTTACGGCTTTCACGGCAAAGCTGGAATGCGTAATGGCGCGTCCATGTTTACGAAATACGTATCGCCAGTCACTACGCGGATCATTGCCCCATGTGTCCGTCGGTATGGTCAAAAATTCCCAGGCAAAAATGCATATCGTCGGACACCGCAGGCCGACAACCGTTTTAAAAGGAGGTGTAAAGGATAAGAACAGGCAGGGCTCTTTTCTTGCCCGACAGTTTTTGTATATAATATCGACATCCCGTTCAGGGTTCCTGATTTCGACAACGGTGGCAAATTTACACAGAACATCACGGAACTTTTTCAAAACAAAATAATAACTGTAGTCCGGTAAGCCGATATTGGCCTGGATGCTGTTTTCCGTTTGCGATGAATAGACAATAATTACCATAACGTGAAATCTACTTTACGTAATCCGTACACCATGTGGTTCTCGATATCCGGGATGGCGTCAACATGATTCAATCATCCTTAAAAATGATATCCCAGTTCCCGGGTCAGGAAGCTTTGCAATTTTTCTTTCACAACATGATTGGACGCAAATTCTTTCATTCGCGCCGATGCGGCCCGGCCCATTTGCTTGTAGTCATCGGGTTGATTTTTCGCAAGATGATAGCTTTGCCGATAGGCATTCACCAGAGACTCCCAGTTGATGCGATACCGCATGGTCCTGAAAGCAAGGCGGGAATCGTGAGGCCATACGCAGGGTTCAAGGCTGGAATCGACAATCAGCGTAGATGAGGAATCCACGTAATCCGCCATGGCCGTGTGACAGGGAGACAGGGCGGGCTTACGGCAAGCCATGAATTCCATCAGGGGCAGGCATAAGCCCTCACACCGGGAAGCATTCACGTAATAATCCGTAGCCGCTATTAATTTCTCATATTCAACCGGATCCAGGTAGCCTTGCAATGCCAGAATCCGGCATTTGAAAGGCGCTAACTTCTGCATGCGAAAATACAATTTCCCCAGGAAGGAGGACAATGAATTGTGGACCATCTTCAGAATCAGGGTTGCGTCTTCCACATCCTGAAAAGCCGTACAGAATGCCGTAAGCAGATCCTCCCAATTTTCTCGACCGTCGGTAGAATAGAATATGGAAGTGTAAACCACTCCTTCCAGTCTGATTGGACGGTCGGGTCGGTCTTCCTGATGAATATCCCCTTCAGCTTTCACATCCGGTTCACCTGTGATTTCAATATAACGAAGTCCTATCCCCATGGAGCGCGTATCTCTGACGCCGGGAATCGGCGTTAAATCCAGACCCGAAAATTTCAAAATATTATCCGGCTTCGTTAAGTGAAAGCTGACGTCGATCTCCGTAAAGTATCCGTTTAAAAGAATCCGCTTTTTTTCTCCGTCAAGGGATACGAATATCTGTCGATTGACATTATTTCCATACCCGCAGGCAGAGATTTTTAAGTGAACAACACCGCTGACCCTGCAGGGCAAAAGAATCCATGGCTGCTCGATGCGCGACCAGCTTCCCCATTTTTCGGATTTATAAAACCCGCCGAGATATTCGCTGAATTCATCCGTTTTGGAAAATCCCAGATGCAGTTTTTCCCCGGACCAGTCGTTCAGTTCAAAGGTATCAAACGGATTCAGCAACTCGAAAGCATCGTGTGTAATGCTATAGTTTCGGCTGTCCACAACATGGCCCTTCATCGATATAGGCGACGGCTTTGCCGTTAACGGATGATCCGCATGATTTCTGAAATTTGCGAATGCGTCCCAGACGGGCGCCGGAATCACGGCAACGGGAAAATCCTCTCCCATCGATTTCTTCACGCTGTCCGCCGAGTATCGGGAAAGCGATATCAATCTGCCATGATCGGATAACACAAGGCGCCAGTCGTTTTTGGGATCATTATCCAATGGCTCATTGGGGATTGAGTCGAACTCCCAGGCAAGCACACAGACGGTCGGGCAGCGCAATCCGGTTGCGGATTTGTTGGGGGGAGCAAATGACATAAAGAGACACGCTTCCCCGCGTTTCCGGCAGTCGTCATAAATAGCATCAACTTCCTCTTCGGGATTGCTCACCGCCAGAACCTGTCCCAACTCCTTCAAGACAGGGAGAAATCTCCGCAGAACGAAGTAATAACTGTAATCACGTATGCCTAAATTACAGGGCAGATTTTCCTCTGTGACCTGAGAATAAACGATGAAGATCATGGAGGTTGCCTGTTTTTCATAATATCGTTATAGACGGCCATGGTCTGCTCCGCCGTTTGTTTCCAGGAAAAACGTTCAAGATTTTTGAAGCCTTTTTCCCTGAGATTGTCTCTTAATTTTGGATCGGTGGCCGCCTGTTCTAACTTTGCCGCGATATCTTTGACGGAAAAGGGATCAAAAAAAATGCCTGCATCACCGACAACTTCAGGCAAAGACGCTGTGTTGGAACAGACGACGGGAACCCCGGCGGCCATCGCTTCGAGAGCCGGCAATCCAAAGCCCTCATAAAACGAGGGGAAAACCAGAAAATCAGAGTGTTTAAGGATATCAAAGACCTTTTGCCGATTCAGATAGCCGGTCCAGACGATGTCTGGATTTGCACCAGGCGTCTCTACGTCTTGTGTCTCTTTTCCAAGGGGATGCCGGTGGCCGATGATAACTAATTTCTGTTTGAGTTGACGATGTTTCTTGGCATCCAGAAAAGCCTCGATAAGGCGCGGGATGTTCTTGTTGGTCGTCACGGCTGCGCTGTTGAAGGCCACGATATACGGCTGTTTTATGTCTGGCAGCTCCGGAGCGCCCCCGGTGCTGTTTTTAATGTTATCGACATCAACCGCTTCATAGATCACGACCGTCTTTTCGGAAGGAACCTGATATTCTCTGAGGATTTCCTGCCGGGAAAAATTCGACATCGCAATGACTTTATTTGAGCGACGCACTGCCTGCCCGACGATCAAACCGAGCATGAAACGGCGGGAGAAAGACATTTCATTTCGTAAGGCCTTGAAGTTCAGATCATGAATACTGACAACGATTGGACATCGCAGAAAAAGCGGCGATGTATAGGCAAGCGAATGAAGGATGTCTATTTTATACCGTTCAATATACTGTCTGAGCTTGAACTGCTCAAAAAAGTAACGTTCTTTTCTGTTTTCCGCAAAAACCGGACAAACGACTTTCGTGAAGTTTGGCGCGTCGTCGGAAAACAAACTCGCCGATTCCCGGTTGACGAAAAGAACAAACTCGTGATCCGGCTTGATTTGTTTCAAGCCGGCGAGCAGCCCCCGCGCATAGATTTCCGTTCCTCCGACAATCCCTGGAATTAAATAGAGCAGGTTTAAGCCGATTCTCATGAAATATCCCGCCGGAAAGATTGGTCAGACAGGGTCAGGCTGTCTATCAAATCCTCATGCTTCCGTATGATCATCGGGCAGGCGTATTTCTCGACGGCCGCGAAGCGCGCTCTGACAGACATTTGATTTAACAGATCGCGATTGGCAATGGCTTCCATAATTGCGGAGGCAATTAAAACAGGAGATGACTCCGGCTTTACAACCCATCCGATATTCTCTTCCGTAATCATCCGCGCAAGTTCGGAATTTCCGTCGGCAACCGCAAGAATCGGCTTTCCCGCCGACATAATGTTGTACATTCTGCTGGGAACGGAGACCCCCGCCATCCCTCTGACGAAAGAAATAACCGCCAGATCGCAGGCGTTCAACGATACCGCCAGATCCGCACGCGGCTGCGGAGGAAGAAGCGTAACATTTTTCGGCTTCAGCTCACCGACGATTTTTCTCAGCGTGGGCTCTTTTGCTCCGGAACCGATAAACAGAAAATGGATGTCGCTTTGTGTTTCAAGAATTTTTGCACATCGGATCAGGCCCTCCAGATCGTGTGTCCTTCCCATGTTCCCTGAGTACTGAATGACAAACTTATCCAGTAATCCCAGCCTGCGCAGTAAGGCATTGTTTTCCCTGGACAGGGGGGTTATCTGATCGCTGTCCGCCCAATGCGGAATCAGAGCAACATGCGTTGCGCTGTCTCCAATTTTGTTCTTCACACGCGCCAACATGTCCCTTCCCAGCACAATGATGCGATCCACTCGTTTATAAAGCCGGCGATGGATGGCGTTCAGTATTTTCACCAGCAGGGATTCCGCGTTTAACAGGCCTGCCGCTACAAGAACTTCCGGATACAGATCCTCGACGCGCAAGATCAGTTTTGCCCCCCGCAGTCTGCTCGTTATGTCGGCAATAAAAGGCAGTGACGGCGGATTGGTAATCACCAGAACGATATCGTCTTTATGAATTCTGAACAGGGCATTGAAAAAAATGGACACACTGATCGTGAACAGATTGACAAGGCGAAAAAGCAGAATATTTTTATTAAGCGTCGTCGATCGACACCTGTGGATGCGAACATGATTATGGACTTCATCCGCCGGTGCTTTTGTTCCGCGAGCGTCATAGGTAGGCTGAACACTCAGAACATGAACCCGATACCTGACCGCAAGCGCTTCTGTAATTTTTGTTATGTAATATCCGGAACCTTCCACTTCGGGATAGTAAAGTTCGGAGAGAATCCAGATGGTTTTTTTTTGATTTTTTGCCACGGAGAACCTTTAAATGTCTTTGAGGCCGTACCAGAACAGGCCGAGATGCTCTCTGAAAACAAGCGTGTTGTTGAACAACCATTGCGACTGCGGAATATATCTGACGGCGGCGGCGCCTGTGGGCGTAGCGTAAAGATAGCCTGCCGGCAGGGGCTGTACGTTGCCGAAAAACTTTCGAAATTCTGTTTCACTTCGTTTCATGTGACAGGCCGACGTCACCAGACCGATCCTGGTGTTTTTATCAGGAAACATTTTGTTAAATTCCACCGCATGTTGATAGGTGTCCTTTGATTTGGCTTCGATCCGGATTCCTGCCCCGGGCACGCCGAAATCCCCGGCCATTTGCGCCATCAGTTCCGCCTCGGATATTTTATGGTCACCTTTCCCGGAACAGACAAGGTATTTGGCGTTGTACGCTTTATACATTTTTACTGCATGAACCAGCCTGACGGTGGTGGCCTCACTGGGAAACGTTTTATTCCATCCCCTGATGCCGTATAGTCCGCCGCCCAATACCACGATGACATCCAGCTTTGTTTTATCTTCAGCCGGCCGGGCGCTGATATAGTTTTTCTCCAGCTTGTAGCTCAGGAAGTTGGATACAGGCTGGATGCTGAATCCATAGAGTAAAACAACAGCCAGCAATAAAAACAAGGCGCCGCCTTTTTTCTTATCGGACATCAGCCAGATGATCAAAGAGATGAGAAGAAGAATGAAAATAACAAAGATGGGATCAACGAATGATTTCAATACATCATAAATCTGATTCATGGTTTGTCTGCTCCCGCTATTTTTCTATTTTTACAATAAGCATTTTTGCATGTATTTTTTTGCGAATAGACAGGCTGATGAGCGTAAAGGTGAGGAAACAGGCCGTCAGAAAAAGCACGACCGGCCAAAATCCACGGGCAGTGGCCGTGAGGACGCCTGCGCCGATGGCAAGTTGTGCAACGCCGTATATCAAAGTGACCTTCCAGTGGTCGATGCCGATCTCATTGGCTAAAAGCTGATACAGGTGTCGGCGGTGCGGTCGGGAGAGATCTTCGCGATCCCGAAGACGAATGATCATCGTCGTCAGTTCATCCGCATAAAACGGGAAAAGCAATCCGGCAAAACAGAGGATCTCCCGGTAATTGCGGGCCAATATCACAACAAGAGCGGCGAAGACGAGCCCTAAAAGAATGCTGCCCACATCTCCCATGAAGACCCTGGCGCGCGGCATGTTAAAAGGAAGATAGCCCAGGCAGGCTAGGGCGAGGCAGATGGAAAGGAAGGATAAATTTGTTTGTAAAACGGTTTGAGGCGGGCAATGCAGCGTATAGGCGCCCAGGAGACCGAAGGCGATCATCCCGCTCACACCGGCGATGCCGTTGATGCCGTCCATGAAATTGTAGAAATTTGCCGTGCCAATCAGGAAAAGTAAGATCAGGGGCAGAATAAGAAAAATAATCCATGGAGAAAATCCATAAGCGGACAGGGCGGCATTTATGCTCAATTGTGGGAACAGGGGGAACAGGAGCATCAAAGCGCCAGTGAGCTGGACGGCGAGGCGGAATTTGACCGAGAGGCGGAAATAATCTCCATAGAAACTGACGGCAGAGATGAGAATCACAGCGAAGACGAAGGATGTCGGGACGCGGAGGGTCAGACCCGCTACGATAAAGGCCGCGAGAATCCCCACGCCGCCGCCCCGGGGCGTTGGCGTGGTGTGCGAACTCCGCTCTTTGGGCACGTCCAGTAAATGTTCCCGGAATGGTATTCCGGCGATGAGCCAGGCGCCGGCGGCTCCCAAACCGGCGCAGACAAGGAACAGCAGGTAAATCTGGTTCCGGGTGACGACATCCAAGATGTAATTTAAAAAAGAGTTTAGATCATGCATCCTGTGGCAACCTCAAAAAATGATATGTTCCGGGTGGCTGACTGGTATCGCCACGCCCCCCTCGCTTAAGAAGGGAACCTGCCTTTCGACTTCAATAGGTTCAGATATTCTTCCGCAACCTTTTTACTGATCTTATGCGCGTCAAAATATTGAAGGCAGCGTTCTCTGGCAGCCTTTGCCATTCGGTTCATTTCTTCCGGATAGTCTAAAAGATGTTTTAGCGCCTCAAACAGGGCATGATCATCCCGGGGCGGAACCAGGAGGCCCGTTTGTCCATCCACCACGGCATCGGTGAACCCGTAGATTGCCGTCCCCACCGTGGGAAGTCCCATGGCGGCCGCTTCGAGGACGACCGTCGGAAAGCCTTCCCGGTAGCTGGGCAGACAGAAAATATCGGATATGGCCAGGTATTTTTCGGGACAATCCGTGTATCCGGTATAATGTATTCTGGCGCATTGCGCGGCATGATTCAAATCCATCGAATCAGAGCCGCCGCAGTCGCTGTCCTTGGGGCCAATCAGCAATAGATCGACATCATCGTTAATTTTTGAAAGCTTTTCAAATGCTGCGATCAATTCAACGATACCCTTGTCGGGCGTTATCCTGCCAACGAACACGATGATTTTTGAAGACGGAGCAATGAACAGATTTTGCCGGAGTTCCTGCTTTGCCGACACCGGCCAGCGCTCCGCGTCGAAGCGCGTCAGATCAACGCCGGAAATGGATCCCCGACTGATGACCGCCATATTTTTAGAAGAAATAATGCCCTCTTTGACGAGGAACTGCGCCTGGCTGGCGCTGTCCGCATAGCATTTTGTATTCAGGATGCCGATGACCCTGTCGGCCATGCGCGAGAAAAATCTCATCGGTCCTTTCAACGTGACCCACGGCTGGCCCGTAAATGTATGAAGCCGTATGGGGATTGCCGTTATAAAAGCGGCCAGAGCCGTTAAGAGCCCTGCTTTTGGGGTTATCGAGTGTACGATGTCGAAACGATGCGTTAAAAAAAATCGCGTCAGGCTGAGGAAGGCGATGAGATCCTGCCGGAGTTCCAGTGAACGCGGGATGTTGATGATTTCGATGGTCAGCCCATGTTTGTCATTAATCCTCGCCCATTCAGGTCCTTCCGATGAAACCAGCGTGACCTGCATACCGATATCTCTGAAGTATTCCACCTGCGATTTGATATGTATCGCCATGGCGAAGGGCACCGTTGCAATACGGCAGATTCTCACCCCTCTTAAATGACTTTTCAATTCGGATGCATCAACGCTATTTTCTGTCATCTGCGTGCCCAGGGTGTTCACTTCAATTCCTGTATGCATTTCGTCCTTCTTTCATTGCCAAGCGGAGCATCACTTTGGCGCAGCTTCTCCCATAGCTCCTGCCACGCCGTCTCGATCGAAGGGTCCACCGCATCCAAACGGTTCCTCATGCGATCCATGCCAAGCTCCGTGTTTAAAAAATCGGCAACAATCTTCAGCGGCTGAATCAGGGAGAGCAGAAATAAATCGCTCCATTGACCGCTTTTTATTGCGTACCCGGCGATTGCCTGCCAGAAAATCTTGCGCCTGCCGAACATCTTCTTAAAAGAACGTCGTTCTTCACGATAGCCCAGCAGTACCTCCGGAATGCCTGCGAAACAACTTTCACGGCATGCGCTATACAAAACCAGCTGGTCCTCAGCGCCGTTAGCCTGTGACGCATAAGGGTGTGCTTTAAACCATGCTGTTTTTCCCAGCCAGGTCGGATGAAAAAAATGAAATCCCCGCCAGGGGTATTTGCATATTTCTGAATGAAATTCCTGCATTTGCCCTACGCCATACAGTTTTCCGTCATTACGAAAAAACGCGATCGACGCAGCAACCACATCAACCTCCGGATGATGCTCCAAAAACGTCACCTGCTTTTTTATGCGATCAGGAAACGCAATGTCATCCGCATCCATACGGCAAAAGTATTTTCCACCTGTCATGGCCACCGCCTGATTCAAGCGAGATGAGATCCCTTTGTTAATCCCGTCGGATAAGGCAATGATCCTGTCGTCTTTAAAACTTTGCGCAATTTCATAACTGGCATCATTTGAACCATCATCTAAAAGCAACAGCACCCACTCTTGATACGTCTGCGCAATGATGGAACGAACTGCGCTGCGCAGAGTCGCCTCAGCATTATAGATCGGCAAGCCAATTGTAATCAGGGGGGAAGATTGATTCAAGGTCTCAGTACAAGTCAACTTTCTCGATAAAATATCCGTCCGGGCCAACCGGACGCTGAGTAGGTGGTTTTCCCGCACAGCCGCCAGGATAGCTCAAACAATATTCGACGAGCCGCCCGCGGTCCTCGTTGCTTTCCCCAACAGAGTACACAGGGAAATCTCAGCGCCTGCCGAAGAAAACGCAAACAAGCGTTCGGTTTGTATTGCATCGCCAACTTCGGGAAATCATCAAATTCACGAACCGGGCTTCCACATGTTTTTACCTTCTCAGCACGGGGTTGATCACTTCTCATATTGCCTGCCGCTTCGATCAAGTGTGCAAACCGGATTTCGTAGGTATGGTTCGCTTGAGTCCTTTGATGGCCCGCTTGAGCGATGAGGTCTCGCTCATCAGGGTGGTCCAGATAGTAACCGATTTTGCGGGTTAGATCCTCAAGGTCATCGAAGGTGACCACTTCGAGGCCCGGTATGTAGTATTGATCCAGACCTTCGGCCGGCTGAGTCAGCAGGAATCCTCCGCACCCGGGAACTTCGAATATCCGGGCTTTGATCTGGCGGCTTCTGGAAAAGGAGAATCCGTCCATAACTTTTTCGGAATCACCGAAGTTGAGACTGATTACGGAATTTTGAATGATTTGAGGAATTTCTTCCGCGGCAACGGGGCCATGGTCCCAACCATGACCGAAACAAGTTACTTGGATGCCCCTCTGCCTCAATCCCTCGATCCACTTCATCCGGTTCCCATAGCAGGAACCGACGAAGGTCACGGCATGGCGGCAATTGCGCGCAGGCAAAGGTTTCTGTAAGGTTGTCCCGGCGGCGGCCCACTGGGTCAGGAAGAAATTGTCCAGACCGTCTTGCCTTGCCTTCTCCAGGGCAGTGGCATAGGTCGTAGCGTAAAGATCAAAGTGGGAAGCGATCAACCGTGAGAATTGCCGGTACTTCCAGGAATCATCGGTTGCCCAGTTAATGAGAATCGCGTTGCATATCTCCCTGGCAATATCGAGCGTTTCCATCCACAACTCGTAATGCATCAGGACGCAAAAAATGACATCAGGCCTTTCTTTCTGAACCGTTTCGAGAAAATACCGGTTCAGATGCGCAAAATCAGTGTAACGCCCGCGATCAAGAGTTTCAAAAAAAACGACGTCATGGCCGAGGGCTTTGAGCACCGGCAGAAAATTGGAAAACTCGTAACCGCGCCCGCGTTCGTGCTTCCCGTAGTTATATTCGCCAAAAGCACAGAGGATCTTCAAGATGGCAAATCACCTTGTGACATCGCCTTGATTGCAGTGACATGGTACCCGACCGTAAAACGTTTTTCATGGTCAAAGCGATCCAGAATGCTACAAACAATCGGAATGAATAAACCGAGCATCGGTAAGCAGAACAACCAGAACGGTATCCACAATAACATTCGCAGCCATCCCATTTGCAGACGTGTAGGCATTGAAAGTTGCAGGAACCGCAGGGCTTCTTGGGAAAATAATTTGTAAAAACCCGCGTTGGGTTCCACCGTCAGATTTTTGAATCCGGCTTCACCAAGAAATTTCTCATACCAGAAGAACGTGTAACCGCCATAGAAATGGTAAGGTTCCTGATGGACGCCCGAACCTAATGGCGCAGTCATAATCAATCTGCCGCCAGGCTTCAGAATGCGTGAAATTTCTTTCACAAGCCTGATGGGTTCCGGGACATGTTCGAGTACTTCCGTACAAAGAACAACATCGAAGCTGGCATCAGGAACCGGGATGTCCGTTGCATCACAGATATAATCTATCTGGCCGTATGAGCCAAGGCTCAGTTGCTCATCCTTCAATGCCTGAAAATCCTGGGTTTCGTAGCGACAATGTTTAAAGAGCGGTCTGTAGGGACAAGAACCTGCGCCAACGTCCAGAACCCTGGACCCGGCGGGCACAAGCAACGCCTGTCCCGCAACCCATGAATTTCTATCCAGTTCATTGAAGGCAAAAAGCCGTTTATTTTTAAGAATCTTTTTCAACCGTTCCATATATCAAAAATTTTAAATCAGAATATCAACAGTCATCTTTTTTGCTTCTTCCAGTAATTCTCTTCAACAAAAATGGTGTTGATGTAGGTATCCGCATAGGGGAAAAAACCATTTTTTGAAAAAATTTCGAAGATATTCTTCTTCTTTTCCCCCCCGCCATGCTGCTCATATGTCAAAGTCTCAACGCAAAAAGCCGCCGGTCGAAAACGGCCAAAATCAATGCCAGAAACCACGGCCTCATCCAGCCCTTCGACATCAATGGATACAAAATCTGGAATAGGGTTACATTGTTTAAGGGCCTCATTTACTGTGATGACTGGAATCTTGAGACACTTTTCAATTCGATGACCCAATGTTTCTGAATGACGAGCCTCTTCTGCGGAAAAAGTGTTCAGTGAACTGACGGACATCACGAAAAATTCAAGCTCACCTGGCTGATTAGCCACTCCAACACCAAGGACGGTATCACGCGGTCTCTTTCGTTTGAATGCGGCGACCAACGCCGGGTCCGGCTCAATGCAAACCCCACGACTGCCTTGACGGTAAAAAAGATAGCTGTTACTCAGATGTGCGGGATGGTTCGCGCCAATATCGAGATAACTGGGAACCGCGACACCGATAATATCAAACAGGTGTCGCAGAATAATGTCTTCCCCGGACTGTGCATATGACGTGTTTCCATATAAACCCAGTTTGCGACGGACATACCCCAGGGCACGACGTCGAATCATCGGATCGAAAATAGATTTCCATGCAAGATCAGCTTTCATGTTGGCTTCCAATCTGTCGTTTAATAATTCCTGATAGGGTTCTCCTGGCCAGAAGGGTTACATACCAAAGATAACCGCGAATACCAAAATAAACCAATCCCATTTTCAAGCAGATACTGTCCGAAACACTCAACCGAACCGACGCAGTCAAATGGTTGGCCGCACGCAGAAATGGCATTAATTTGAGACCAGCTTTTCGATCCGCAAGCTTAAGTTGATAAACCGGCGCGTCAATCCCTGCTGTGTAGAGTACTTCCGGTGAGAGGGCAATCGATCCCTGCATGAGCAATCTTAGTACAAAATAGCAATCGTAATAATCAAACCATTGATGCTCTTCAGTAAAAAACCGCAAAGCCTCACGCCGATGCAGCCCATAGAAGAGACTGGGGGTGGGTTGTCGAAGGAAGCAGAAGGCATTTCGTCCAAAAGAAAGATCCGGTGAGAAATTGGGTAAAACATTGTTGCGACGAATTCCTGAAAAACGGAAAAGAGTATTAAACCCGGTCATGGCCGACACGACACCCTTTTCAAGCAAAGCAACGCATACCTCAACGAAACGGGCATCCCACTCATCGTCATCCGCCGCCCACATGAAATATTTTCCTGTGGCTTGTTCCAGAACAAACTTGAAATTGCGGACGACCCCTATGTTTTCCCGTTGTCGATGATATCGAAGACGGGGGTCAGTTGCCATGAATGCACGGGCTGCTTTTTCAGTTTCATCGTTTGGCGATGCATTATCAGAAACGATGATCTGTAGATTACGATATGTCTGACGGGTGATGCAGTCAAGGGTTCGAGACAAACCTTCCGGGCGATTGTAGGTCGGGATACCGATGCTGACGGTGGGAAGATTTTGTGCTGTTAAATCCATAGGGTAAATTCAGCTTCCATACGTCAGTTTTAATTTCATCATCTGGTTGAAAACGAAATGCCTGGTCGTCGGCGTCATGACGGCTGTTACTCCAAGCGTAACAGCGGATATCAGAATCAGGATCACAACCGACATCATCTGCGACGAGGGCTCGCCGCTGACAATAAATTTTCCCACACCCGCCGTTGCGAAGGCCGCGAGTAAGGGGATTCCCATATCTTTTCCATACCAGTTCCATTTTTCCGTGGTCAACAGACGGCGATGCATGAACTGAATTGCAACGATGACATACCCGCTGTTGAGAACAACCCAGACGATCGCTGCACCCACCGCGCCATATTTCCAGGTCATAAAAATCGTGAGAGGGACAAGAAAGATAACCGCAATCAGATTGACATAAAAGGTAAGCCGTGTCCACCCGTGCGCCAGTTGCAGTGCGTAAGGCAGGTTCATCAGACCGTTCAAGGCCGTGCCGACAATCAATATGCTCACAAGGATATGGGTCTTTTCAGCGGTTGTCGGGTTCTGCGTCCACAGCAGGAGAACTTCATAAGAAAAAAAAGCAATAACCGCCGTAGCGGGCAGGATCAGCACCGACATGAATTGGCAGGCTTTGTGATATAGCTGTTTCAATGCCTCTTGATCATTCAACTCGACCAGTTGTGTAAATCGCGGATAGACCGCCAGGAAAACCGGTCCGATCAATCGATAGAGGGTCATGGCGATCATGCCTGCCAGCGTGTAGTAACCGAACATTTCCAGGGACAGCATCTTGCTCAGAATGATCTTATCGGTCTGGGTAAGCAACGTTGCCAGAATGGTAATACCGCTCATTCCGGCGGCAAAGCGCCAGACGCCCCAAATGATCCTTCCCTGAAAAGTCGATCTTTTGCCGGTTGCCGGCAGGCTGCGCCACAGGAAGAGCGACGTCAGAAACACATGCAACAGGCTGACAAGGATCTGCCAGAAAAAAAATGCGTAAATCGTGGGTGAGACAAGCCAGAGAACAAGCGCCGCACCACACCAACGGAAGGTTGCCACGACAGTGTTTACGGCATTCAAAAGAACCTGCCGCTGGAGCCCCATCAGACCGCCGGAATAGAAGCTTACCGGCCATTGAAACGCTATGGCCAGACCCATGATCATGATGGCTTGTTGGATAACGTCCGGCGACAACTGCTTCGGCCTGACCCAGTAGCCGGCGATAAAGGGAGATAAGATCATCACGGCCATACCGATAAAGGCGGCGATACACCAGTAAATCACCTCCAGGCTGCGTACGAGATCCCGCATTTCCTGCGCCTTATCAGGAAGGACGGAAAGACGGGCCATCTCCCGGTTGACCGTCGCGCCTAAACCCATATCCAAAAGCATAAACAGTGCCTGCATCGTCATAAAAAGACCTATCAGGCCATAGGCCTCGATCCCCAAAAATTTAATATACAGGGGGATAAAGAGGAGGGCCATCAGGGCCTGCAGGAGACTGCCGGCAAAATTGGCGGCCATATTTTTTTTGAGAATTGTCATGGACTCCAGTCTAGGGCTTGGCGGTTGCCACGCGTTTCAGATACCCATCCGGGGCGACGGTAATGAGGAGTTTATTTTCAATCATCTTATCAATCTCAAAATGAAGAGGCGCGCCGTCAAGGGCGGTGCGGCCTTCTTCCTTCAGGCAACGAAGGTATTCGTGGACGGCGGTCTGAGGGTTGTTGCCTTTACCCCACGGGCGGTCGGGAAACATATCATCGGGCATGTCTTCAATGATTGTGTCGAAAACAACGCAGTAACTGCCGGGGGAAACCAAAGGAGCGTATGCTTCCAGTTCCGCGAGCACATGGTCATGAGTGTGCATGGAATCTAAACAGACCAGGATGTTCTTATGCCTGTTGGCGTAATGATGCACCTGTGCAATGACCTCGGGTGCAATGCTGGAACCTTGAAGCATGTCGATTTTGTGCGCCAGCGGGTGGGCTTCTATAGCCGCCCGGTTGTGGGCGCGGATATCGATGTCCACTCCCAGAACCCGGCGACGACTGAACTTGGGATCCAGTGTTCCGCCTGTCTCTACTGCTTCGCAGTAATCAATTAATGCCAGCATGGAAGCGCTCAGAATCAATGACCCTCCATGAGCAATGCCCGTTTCGATGATCAGATCGGGCTTGATCTGCCAGATGAGTTCCTGCATGGCGACCATGTCCTGGGGGTACTGAATGATGGGGCGTGATAGCCAGGAGAAATTATATGAATAATTTGCCATAATCGATCGTTGCATAAATTCTGATGTGGCACGAAGCAGGAGCGCATTCTTACCATTATCCTCAATTCTTGATTGGACTTCCTGTTCAAAGCTCATTTTGATCCATCCTATAGTAAGTAAATTTATCTCCCGCAGACGCAGTAATTTCGTCAAAGTAGTTGGAATTCATGACAAATATAGCATCGTTGCGGGACATGCCCGACACTCCATCCTCAGGTGATAATACCGGTAAACCAGTCACCGGCATGAACTTTCCCTGCTTGAACGGATTGATATCAATGACGAAATTCGGGGTTACTCCACCGCGTCGCAGCAGCTGCAAAGAAAAAATGACCCCTTTAGATGCTCCGCCCCATATAACGTTTTTTCTACCACGTTGGTTTTTTATCGCGGCTACAACACGATCAATGCCGTCAAGGAAATCTGACGGCAATTCGAATTTATGAATGTCACCCCCTGGTTTCATGCGCAGAGACGCGAGATCAGCAACAACATAAAGATACTGACCGCCGAAAAAACTTCCTGAATCGATTATCTTTTTGAATATGCGAAAGAAGTCGGTCAGTCGAAAATAATTAACATGTTCATAAAATAGATCAAACCATGCCCGATGATCCCTTATCCAGTCAAGGGAGGGCACTTCAATATAAATCAATCCTTTGCCGCCGTTTGCTTCGGCAATTGAAGCTAGAAAGCACGTCGGATTTGGAATGTGCTCAAGAACGTGGCGGAGAATAATGGCCTCTCCGGTCTTGCCTAGTGATGGCGAAAACGGTTCTTTGAGAACATGCGGATCATCCCCTTCGTAGGCAGGATCTATTCCGACGACAGAGAAGCCGTGATCCTTCATGAGGTTGAGAAACTTTCCCTTGCCACAGCCGATTTCGAGTATAGATTTTCCCGCAAAGTGGCTCCGAACGATTTCTATGACCTGATACAAATGTTGTTCAAACACATTGGAATAACCCTGCTCATTCTGGTAATTTTCGTCGTAAGTCATCAAATCCGGCCTGAATACCTCATTGTGTACGATGCCGGTCAACGGATCGTGTGCCAGCAAGAGGTTTCCCACAGGACAGGCAATGGCGCCTTCCGCTGTTGCAAAGAATCGGTTCTGCTGAATGGGCAGGCCATCCATGCGATAGATGATGTTATCGGTCATGATTCTGTGCTGACATTATGATTTTGTAATGGCTTCATTGCCACACTATTTTTTTGCCACCAATCAATGGTTTCCCTGATTCCTTCATCTATATCATATTGAGGCTGCCAGATAACTTCGCTAAATAACCTCCTGGTATCAGCAAATAATACAGATGGTTCATTTTCATTTTGCGGCATTGCGCCTAGTTTAACCAGGTCGTTTCTACCTAATTTATCGGCAATAGATAAGATAATTTCCTTTAAGGCAATGGGTTTCCCGGATGCTATATTTACTGGCCCGTCGACATTGCTTATTAGTAAGGTAACAAACGCTGAGGCAACATCTTTAACATGCAAAAAATCCCGGATTTGATTCCCGTGTGAACAGGGTGCGGTCTTATTAGCAATCAAGTTTAAGATGACTGATGGAACAAGGCGGTTGGTATTTTCATGAGGCCCATAGAGAAAGAAAATCCTTCCCCATGCGCTGCTTAAATGTGTTTCCCGGGAAAAGTTTTTCAATACATTTTGCAGAGCGTTCTTGCACGTACCATATAACGATGCAGGAACAAGGGGTGTAACGTCTTCGGAACAATAACCAAATGTCCAGTCATATTCGGCGCAGGTTCCGGCCATTACCACCCTTGCACCGCCCGTCTTTTGAAAAACGCGCAGCAAATGCAAGCTGCTTTCCAACCATCGAACGTTTTCAATGGAATTCCAATATTCACCGGGTTTTGCGTACCAGGCAAAATGAAGGAGATGCGTTGGACGGATAGTTTCAATGAGAGTCTTTGTCTTCAACGGATCCAACAAATCTGCATCATGCCAATTTACACCGTAAGATTTATTTTCCGGCACTGCAACATCAACGGCATGAACATCGAAACCCTTGGCTAGCAAAAGCGGTAGACAGTGCTGGCCGATAAAACCTGCCGCGCCTGTCACTAAAACCCGCTTTGCGTTATTTTGATTCATCTCCATCATCCCCGGACATCCAGTTGTGGAACAGCGGTCACAAATTTACCGTCCCATTTTCGTATATAGGAGAGCTGCTCCATGATTTCATCTTTCAGGTTCCAGGGCAGAATGACCACATAGTCCGGACGCTTGTCTCGCAGATGGTCTTCGGCCACAACCGGTATGCGGCTGCCCGGAAGATATTTCCCCTGCTTGTGGGGATTTTTATCCACCACATAAGGCAACAGATCCGGGCGAATGCCGGCGTAGTTGAGCAGGGTATTCCCCTTGGCGGCGGCGCCATAGGCTGCAACGGCTTTTCCTTGGCGCTTGGCTTCCAGTAGAAATGCGAGTAAATCATTTTTTACTTTATTCGCCTGTTCTTGAAAGCCCCGATAATAGGCGGCATTATTCATACCGGCATCGTCTTCCTGATTCAACAGTTCAGCCACTCTTTTACTGACCGAATGCTTGCCCAGATCTGCTCTCTGTGCGAAAACGCGTAAGCTGCCGCCGTGTGTGTCCAGCTCTTCAACATCGAACACGGAAAGTCCACTGGCCCTGAAAATTTGATTGACCGTGCGGAAGGACAGGTAAGAAAAATGCTCGTGATAGATGGTGTCAAACTGCTTCTGTTCAATCAACTGCATCAGATGAGGAAACTCAAAGGTCGCAATACCCTGCGGCTTGAGCAGCAGGGCAAATCCTTTCACAAAATCATTGATATCTGGGACATGCGCCAGAACATTGTTGGCCACCATCAGATCCGCCTGCCTGCCCTCAGCAACCAGTTTTTGCGCCAGTCCGACACCGAAAAACTCCTCCAGGGTTTCGATCCCCTTGAGGCGCGCCGCCGCGGCAGTGCCGGCGGTAGGCTCAATGCCAAGACAGGAAATCCCCCGCTTTTTTACATATTGCAGCAGATAACCGTCGTTGGAGGCCACTTCCACCACATGACTGTCGAGATTCAGGTTGAATTGTTCCACCATGGCATTGAGATATTGTTCGGCGTGGGCCAGCCATAGGGCGGAAAAAGAACTGAAATAAGCGTATTCATCATTAAACAATTCTGCCGCCTGCGAGTAGGCCTCGGCCTGCACCAGCCAGCACGATTCGCATACGAGAACCTTTAACGGAAACCATTTTTCCGGTTTGCTCATGGTCGATTTTGTCAGATAAGCATTGGATGGCGGGGCGCTGCCCAGATCGATCAGCGGCAAATTAACGTTGGCTCCGCAGTGACGGCATTTCATATTTCAACCCCTTTAAAACGGCTGGTGATCAATGAATGATGGAGGTCGCGATCAGACATATCCGTAATGGCGATGGGCCAGACAATTCCGATTCTGGGATCGGCGGCATGGATGGCGCCCTCCGATTGTTCATGAAATGGTGCGGAATGCAGATAAATCAATTCGCAGTCATCAACCAGCGTCTGAAAACCATGCGCGAACCCTTCGGGAATAAGCAGGCTTTTCTGATTGCCGGCAGACAGGATTTCACCGTGCCACTGCAAAAAAGTGGGCGAGTCTTTTCTGATATCCACGGCAACATCGTAAACTTCGCCGCGCAGGCAACTGACCATCTTGCATTCCGCATGCGGCGGATGCTGGAAATGCATGCCGCGGACAGACCCTTTTTTTACGGTGCAGGTGTGGTTGATCTGGCTGATGTTTTTTTTCCAACCGACCGCTCGGAGTTCTTCAGCGCAAAAAAAGCGGCAGAAAAATCCCCGCAAATCTCCGACGGGCTTCCGCTGCAAAACAAAGAGTCCCGCAAGGGCTGTGGGTTGAACATCGAAGCGGCGGTTGTTTTTTATTTCCAGATTTTCCACTTGGCCTGACCGGTCTCCCATATTTTGTTAAGATACTCCATGTCCCGCAGGGTGTCCATACAGGCCCAGAATCCACGGTGTTTGTAAACCATCAGTTGTCCTTCTCCGGCAATCTGTTCCAAAGGACCGACCTCAAGATCGCATAAATCATCCGTGGTCAGGTAATCCAGAATCTTACGGTTAAATACGAAAAATCCGCCGTTAATAAAGCCATCTCCGCTCTGGGGTTTTTCGCTGAACGTTTCTACGTTGTCGCCGTTAATTTTCAGTTCACCAAAGCGGGAAGCAATGTTGATCCCCGTAACCGTTGCCATTTTGCCGTGCGCCTGATGGAAGGCCAGCAGCTTGCCGATATCCACATCGGCGATGCCGTCGCCGTAGGTCATCAGAAACGTGTCGCCGGTAATATATCTTTCCACTTTCTTGAGGCGGGCGCCTTTCAGGGTTTTCTCCCCCGTATCCGCCAGGGTGATTTTCCAGCCGGCTTCGTCGTGGGCATGGTGAATGCGGGTTTTTTCCGGCTGCCCGAGTTCAATCGTAACATCATTATTCATCAATTCGTAATGGCAGAAATAATTCTTGATCGTTTCACCTTTATAGCCGAGGGCAAGCACAAAATCTCTGCATCCGAACTGCGAATAATATTTCATGATATGCCAGAGGATGGGATGCGGCCCGATATTGACCATCGGCTTGGGACGAAACTCTGTTTCTTCGCGAAGGCGCGTCCCGGCGCCGCCGCAGAGGATAACAACTTTCAGGTTTTCAATCATGGTTTGTCCGCCTCTTTTGCCCTTGTCATTTTTTCATATTTACGGATTTGTTCAACACAGAAGGGGTACATGTCTTCGGTCCGGCCTCCTGAATAAAACTTTTTATACCAGTCAGCGGTCATCTGCAAGCATTCGTTGATGGTAAAAACACTGTTCCAGCCCAGTGCGGCGCGGGCCTTATCGCAGTTCAGTTTGAGGAGTTTAGCCTCATGAAGAGCGCGGGGGTCGGAGAGATCATTCCAGGAACCGCCGCCCCAGGATTTGATCAATCGGTCGGCCATCTCAGCGACGGTTAAATGACTGCTGTCGTCAGGGCCGAAGTTCCAGGCGCCGGAGTATTTTTCAGGATTCTGCCGCAGGGCGGCGCCAAGCTGCAGGTAGCCGCCGAGGGGTTCCAGAACATGCTGCCAGGGCCTGACGGCATGGGGGCTGCGGATATCAATCGCCCGTCCGGCGCTTAAAGCGCGAATGCAGTCGGGGACAAGCCGGTCTTTACCCCAGTCTCCTCCGCCAATAACATTGCCTGCCCGCACGGAGGCTGCGCCTGTTTTCGTCCTGTCGGAAACCTGACGGAAGAAAGACCTTAAATACGCCCCGAAAACCAGCTCCGCACACCCCTTGGAGGCGCTGTACGGATCGTGGCCGCCCATCGGATCGTTTTCCCGATAGCCCCAGATCCATTCCCTGTTTTCATAGCATTTGTCACTGGTAATATTGACCAGAACTTTCACGCTGGATGTTGTTCGGACAGCTTCGAATATATTGACTGTGCCGCCGACATTCGTGTCGAAGGTCCGTTTCGGTTCTTCATAGGAAAGCCGGACAAGAGGCTGAGCGGCAAGGTGAAAGACAAATGCCGGCTGATATTTTTTGAAGATTTCCATCACCCGATCAAGATCACGGATATCTCCATGAATATGCGTTATTTTCTCCTGGAGTTTTGCGGCTTCAAAATTATTGGGCTCGCCGGGCGGATCAAGGGAATAACCGACAACGTCCGCTCCCAGATTTTTCAGCCAGATCGCCAGCCACGATCCTTTAAAACCGGTGTGTCCGGTGATGAGGACCTTTTGGTTTTCATAAGTATTGTCAAACAATTTTCTTCCCCCGCATCAATATAGCTCCGCTCTTTGGATTACAAATCCACTGTTGACAATTCATGATGGGATGCAAGATTTTACACATGAAGGTCCAGTGCCTTTTCAAGGTAAACTCTTTAGATTATAATCAAAACATATATTAGCGTGAAATCTTTATCTGAATAATATTTTTTTTGCAAAGGATTTAATAGGTTGCAGCCAATAGCATGGTTTACGACTTATCTTAATAAGATTCAGCTTTTTGGCCGGATATCTTCCATGGATGATACAAATTCCACCTCGCGGGGCACTTTATAAGGTGAAAGATACACCTTGCAGTGACGGATGATTTCTTTGTCGTCCGGATGATGCCCGTCGCGCAGGACAATCTGCGCTTTTACCAGTTCGCCGCGCATTAAATCTTCCTTGCCGACGACCCGGGAGTCCTGCACGGCCGGATGCAGGTTCAACACCGTTTCCACTTCGCGGGGATAAACATTAAAACCGCTGGTGATGATCATTCTTTTCTTGATGCCCGTCAGGAAAATGTAATTGTCCTCGTCCATTCTGCCCAGATCTCCGGTATAAAGCCAGCCATCCCTGAGCACGGAAGCGGTGGTTGCGTCATTTTTATAATATCCCTTCATGACGTTGCCGCCCCGGACAATCAGTTCGCCGATGGTGTTGCGCGGCAGTTCCTGTCCGGCATCGTCAACGATTTTGATGTCGATACCTGTCAGAGCGGTGCCAATGGAGCCCGGTTTCGCAACACTCTCAATTCTGTTGAAGGAACAGGCGGGAGATCCTTCGGTCAAGCCATACCCTTCCAGAATGCGGACGCCCAGCTTCTGCTCGAAAAGAGGTATGAAATCAGGCGGCATGGCCGACCCGCCGGTGACGCAAAGCTTCAGGGAACTTAAATCATATTTTGCCGTTTTTTCGTAAAGAACCATCCCGATATAGAGGCGGGGAACGGCGCAGATATATGTTATTTTTTCCTTTTCAATGATGGATAAAAGACTGTCCATGGTAAATCGATCCATCATGACGGTGGAACAGCCCGCCTGAATGACATTCAGCATGTTCACCGTGGCCCCGAAAGAGTGAAACAGGGGAATTAGACAAAGGCCGATATCGTCCGGTTCTCTTCGGAAAATGGGCTGGATCATATTGAGCTGCGCGCAAAGATTGCCATGGGTCAGCACCGCGCCCAGAGGCTTGCCGGTCAATCCGGCCGTATAAATCATCACGGCCGGATCATCGGGATCAATGACGGTGGAAAGAGGCTCGGGTGAGTCTTCCCGTTCCGTTATAAAATTATTCTGTCCGGGATCGACGGGAAACAGAGAGTGACATGTTGCAAGCTGATCCTTGATTTCCAGATACCTTTTTTCACCCGGGGCGTAGGTAATGAGAATTTTAGCGTCGCTGTTATTCAGAAGATAAGTCATCTCAGCCGGAGTGGAGGCGGTGTTGAGCAAAACGGTGACGGCGCCGGCTTGATAAGCTGCAAAACAGCAATAAAAAAACTCCGGAATATTGGGAAGCATGACGGCGACTTTATCGCCCTTTTCCATCCCCAGCTTTTTTAAGGATTGTGCGACATTGGACACGGCCGACTGCAGTTGCCTGTAGGTGATGCGCTGATCTCCCGCAATCAGGACAGGCCGGTCAGCGTGTTTTTGAACGGATTCCGCAAGCAGCAACGCCAGATTAACAGCTTTCATATTCCCCCGCAATTTTTGACGATCACTTAACAAAGAATCCATATTTTTTCAAGGGGATATCCGCCGCTTGACGCTATTTCACGAAGCAGCGGTTTTTTGCTTGCCAGTGCTTTGTTTTTACACTATATTCCTGCCCGTTGAAAAATAATGGTCTGTAAAAAGTCGAAAATCCCGTCATTCCTCGCCCGGCATTCGCCGGGTAAACATCCGGCGGGGCTCCAGGAAGGGAAAGTCATGTCAATCATTATCGATGGAAATAAAATCGCACAGGATATTCGTCAGGCGGTTCGTGAGGAAACTTCAGCGTTGAAGGACAGAACCGGCATTGTTCCGGGGTTGGCGGTTATCCTCGTTGGTGAAGACCCGGCATCGCAGGTTTATGTGGGAAGAAAGGCCAAGGCCTGTGCGGAGGTCGGTTTCTTTTCCCGTGAGTATAAGCTCCCGGCCGATACCGGTGAAGCGAAACTGCTGAGCCTGATTGAGGACTTGAATCAAGATCGGCTCATTCACGGCATCCTGGTTCAACTGCCGCTGCCGAAGCAGATTGCCACGGATAAGATCATTGCCGCCATTGATCCGCACAAAGACGTGGATGGATTTCATCCTTACAATGTCGGCGGTCTGGTCACCGGTTCGCCCTTGTTTGTTCCCTGCACGCCCCGAGGCATCATGGAATTGATTGCCCGGACCGGCATTGAACTTGCCGGGAAAGACGCAGTGGTTGTCGGACGCAGCAATATTGTCGGCAAGCCGATGGCGCTCTTGCTGCTGGCGCAAAACGCGACGGTGACGATGTGCCATTCCAAAACGAAAGATCTGCCGCAAGTGACCTCGCGCGCCGATGTGCTGATTGCCGCCGTGGGAAAACCCCGAATGATTACCTCGGACATGGTGAAAGAGGGAGCGGTGGTGATTGACGTCGGCGTCAACAGACTGGAAAACGGCAAACTGGCGGGAGATGTCGCTTTTGATGAAGTGGCAGCCAGGGCGTCTTTTATTACGCCGGTGCCCGGAGGCGTTGGCCCCATGACCATCGCCATGCTGATGAAAAATACGCTGGATGCGGCAAGAATGACCGGTAGGTAGAGCAGTACGAATGTGATTCAACCTGAATATTTTTGTGGCATTGTTCAATAGTGTTTTCGGTCATGTGAGCTGTCAGGCGTTAAAGCATCTGAGCGTTTTCCAGACGGTGCGTGGCGGCAATACGGGCGGGGATATCTCTTTATGATTAATTTTTTTCAGGAACTCAGGAGCAAAATTCCTGCGGGACGTCTGTCGGCGCCGCCGATCGTCTGGCCGGTGTCTGTTCTGGTCATCGCAGCCGTCTTACGTTGTGTGGCATGGTCAAATACTGCTCTTATAACTCCCGATGGCGCCTCATATATTTTTCAAGCCAAAGCAGTTTTTTATGGCCAGTGGGATGCGATTGCCGATTGTATTGGATTTCGATTTTTCTCCATATATCCCTTTTTGATAGCCGCTGTTTATCATTTCTTTCCGGACTGGGTTATTGCAGCCAGGGCCATTAATTTTAGCTTTGGCGTCGCCATCATCATTCCGCTGTATCTGCTGTTAAGGCAATTCTTTGATCATCGAATCAGCGCTTTGGCCGCTCTGATTGTTGCGGTAAGTCCATTATTTGTCGGGGCGAGTGTTGATGTCCTCAGAGATCCCATCGCCTGGTTTTTTTCAGCGCTCGGGCTTTACTTATTCACGTCAGGCCTGAAGGAGGACAACAATCTTTTTTTGCTGCTGAGCAGCGTTTTCTTTTTACTGGCCACCTGGACAAAAACGGAACCCGTCATCTTGTTCGCGATATCTTTTGGTTACTTGGTTTGGAAAGAGCGCAGTATTAAAAAAACCCTTATTTTTATCTCACCCGCCATGGTGATCGTTGCGCTGGGTTTATTGATGGCCTTCTTGAAAGGCTCTTCCATAAACGACCTTCATAAATTTGATATTATGGCAAGCCGTTTGCTGAATTCTTTTTCAAGCTATGCCGAACTCAACAACGAATTAGCGGCATTGGAGAAAGGCGTGAACGGACAGGCCCAAATGATGTTGAAGCTCTTCTTGCCGGAGGCGCGCATGAATATATGGCTCGTTGCCGCGGGGATGCTGCTCAACAGAGTATTGGAGGCGTTCATGTACGTCTTTGCCATTCCCTTACTCATTGGTTTTGGAAAGATGGGAAGGATCAAAGAAGATCCCCGCCTGAGCTACTTCCTGCTGCTGGCGGCTTTTGCTCTTTTTGCCATGTACTTGTTTATTATACAAACCTGGATGCTGCAGTACCGATATGTGGTGATGTTTATCCTGCCTTCCATTATTTTTTCAGGGTTTGGTCTGGAGTCCATCATTAAGTGGATCAGCATGAAATATCGTTTAAAAGAATCTTTTGTGATCATTATTCTGGCCTGTGTCATGGTGTTTTGTACGTTGCCCAAAAATATGAAAGACAGGGACTTTGACAAGATCGTTTTTAAGGAAATCGGCGAATTCATGGTGCAGCGCGAGGGCGGAAATCAACGGGAAATAAAAGTTTCCGCTCCCCTGGAAATTTACCGGTGGGCGTCGTTTTATGCAAATCTGAACTATCAAGGCGCGACCTGCTTCGACGGCACCAAACAAACCAGCTGGGAACTCTTTTCAAAACAACGCGATCTGATCGAGCAACTGAAACAGCGTGAAATTAAATACTTCCTGTGGACGGAAAGAACGTGGAACGGAAGGAATGCCGATATTAAGGAACATCTTCACTCTCTGAAGGAACTGAGTCGATGGACGCATCCCGATACCGGGAAGATCATTTTATATGAGGTGATCTAAAAGTGGTCGCCGACGCCCTTCTCCGCAAATGCAGAGCAGGGCTATTCATTTATTTTTTCAGCCACGACGGCATAGCTGTGTCCGGAATAAAATCGGGCAATGATGCGGGCAATAAAAGACGGGATATATAAATCTTCCAGTTTTTGTTTTACATATTCCGAAAGAAAATGTTTATGCCGGACAATGGCAAAGCCATGTTTGTGCAGCATGGCTTTCAGGGAGTCGCTTGTGAAGTGATAAAGGTGATACGGAATTTGCCATCCCAGCCAGTGATACCAGGTTTTTGTCGCGTCATGTCCGGCGTAGTTGGGGACATCAACCACCAGGATGCCGTCTTTTTTCAACCAGCCGCGGGCTTTTTGCAGATAGGTATTGGGGTCGGCCGTATGCTCCAGTGAATGCCACATGGTAATCACATCAAAGCTTCCATCGGGTATTTCCAGGCGGTCGATTTCTCCTACGTGAACAGGAATGCTTAATTCCCGACGGACGTATTCGGCCACATCCGCGGACAGGTCAACGCCCTCAACCTGATATCCCCTCTTGCGGCAGGCCAGCAGGAAATAACCCCGCCCGCATCCGATATCCAGTACTTTCCCTCTTTTTTTCAGGGAGCGAAAGAAACGTAACCGTTGTGTTTCCTGATCGAGTCTTCGCGTCATTTCAGGAGAATCGATCAGGGGTTCCTGATTGTACTGGCTCTGAAAATACTCCTGCTGATAAAGAATGGCCAATTCACGATCATCGGGGCGCGGATCCAGCACGCCCAGCTTGCAATCGTCACAGCGATAAACTTTCCACTGATCCTGAGAATACAGCAGACTGCGCCGGGAACCGCCGCAGAGGATGCAATGCTTTGTCAAATTCTTCATGATTCTCCCGAGCCCCTCGTGTCTGGTCTCTTTTCTTTGCTGCCGTGTTTGTAAACCACCGGATTCTCATGGCGTGCCGCGCCGGGTTTACGCAGCGGTTTTTTTATAAATCAGCCGGTAACAGTCAATTTTATTTTGCAGCTTTGATTTCTCCGCTGAAAAGCGCAGCGATAGATGAAGCGTGAACAATCTGAAGACGGCTTTGAGCCGCCCGGCTCTCTTAATCCGTTCGATGGTTTCTCTTTTGTAATGTTTGACATAAAATAAATATTCCGCATTGAGTTTTTTTTCAAATATTGCCGCCGGTGGTGTCCGGACTTCGCTTTGCCCGCCCCAGTGGAATACTTCCGCATCTTCAATATATCCGATGGATAACCCTTTTTCACGAATGCGCCAGGCCAGATCCTGGTCCTCTCCATACAGAAAGAAATCCTCATCAAATCCATGCAATTCATCCAGCAGGGATTTGCGGGCGATCATGAAAGCACCCAGAACGCAGGCAATCTTTCCCGTTAAGCCGTCCGTTTCCCCCCGCGTGAATTTTTCTCCCGGATATCGATAGGAAACGGATTCCTGAAGCGATCCGTCGGGATTCAGGATTTTCGCTCCCGCCAATCCAACGTCCGGATGCGCATCCATGAAGACAACGGCTTTCCTGAGGGTATCCGGTTTAACGACCGTGTCGGGATTGAGATAGATGATGTAACGACCCCGGCATAAAGGCAGAACCTGATTGTTTGCAGCGGCAAAACCGCGGTTTCTTGTATTTGCAATCAATCGGACTTCGGGGAAAAGCTGATGGATCTTTTGAATGCTTTCGTCGGTCGAGGCGTTATCGACAACAAGAATTTCTTTTGCGCCGGTCGCCGCCTCGACGGATTTAAGGCATTCCACAGTCGAAGCGGCCGTGTTATAAGAAACAATAATGACGGAAATATCCATGTTTTATCGTATGCGTTGCATCCTTCCCGTTGTTTTGAATCTAACACAAATGGGCGAAAAATTCGTCCTTAAAATTCCAGAGAAAGCGTCACGGGCTTTTCATGGCCTGGCGGATAACGGATTTCACCGAGTCTGTGGACAGGGCTTCCAGGCAACGGCTTCGGCCGCTGTGGTCACACCCTTTTTTCTTGCAGGGCACGCAGTCCATATCGGGTAAAACAACCCGGTGCCGCTCTCCGACAGGCGCCCAGTCCTGCCAGGACGATGGCCCGTAGATGGTGACGGTTGGCGTACCGGTTGCTGCTGCAATATGAGGTCCCGCACTGTCCACGCCGATATGCAGATGACTTAAATGCAAAAGGCCCGCCAGCTCGGCCAGAGTTGTTTTTCCCGCAAAATTAAATGCCGGGGTTGCGCACTGCCGGATCAATGCTTCAACTTTTGACTTTTCATCAGGCGAACCGATAACGATGGAGGGCATTGCAAATTCCTCCCATAGCCATTTGATGAGATCAATCCACTTGAAGTCGCTCCACTCTTTGTAAGACCACCGGGAATACGGGTTGATGGTCATCCAATGATTGTACCGGTCCATCTTTTCGCCGGCCAGTATCTCATGGACGCGTTTTTTGACGGCATCGGGAACCCATAATTTGGGGATGATATCTTTTGTATCAATGCCGATTTCCCTCAGGATGCGCAGGGATTGATCCGCTGCGCCGCGCGTATAAACCGGAGGTCCGGGCGCCACGCCGTGTGTAAAAAAAAACCACCTCCAGAACGGCAATCCCCAGGATTGATAAAAAGTCATCCGCAGCGGCGCGCCGGTTGCAAAAGACATAAAGGCGCCCCGGTCTCCCAGGCGAAGGTCAACAACCAGGTCAAAATGCCGGGATCGGACGTCTTTCAAAAAGGATAATTGTCCGGCCGCCTGATGAAACAAATTTCCACGGTACCTCTTTACTTCGAATATCCTCTCAATGGATGGGTCCGCCTCCAGGAGGCTGCCGAAACCGTCTTTCACCATGACGGAAACTCTTGAGCCCGGAATTGAATTTTTTGCCGCCCGTATGCTGGGCGTCGTCCAGACCACATCGCCGATATCTCCCAGTTGAATCAGGAGAATATTACGGATGCCTTCAGGAAGTTGATAGTTGGATTTGTCAATAATCTTCATACGAAAGCGATCCGTCCTTCACCGAGCCTGCCTGGCTTTTGCGGCCAGAATGTCCTCGTAGATGCTCTGGTATTTTGCCGCCACGCTGTCCCATGTATTCTGAGAAGCTGTTTGATACGCAGCGGCGGCCATCGGCCTGCGAATATTTTCATCGAGCAGCAGAGCTATTTTTGCCGCGATATCATCCGTGTCAGATGTATTATGAATAACAAAGCCGTTCTTATTTTCCCGCACCAGGTCTTTCGCTCCGACATTGCCGCTGATGATGACTGGCACGCCTGCGGCCATGGCCTCCAGAACAACCATGCCGAACGTGTCAAACTTGGAAAGCATGATATAAAGATCGCTGGCGAGATACATTCTGATTAAATTTTCTTTATTTAACGGGCCGGTAAAAATGATATCAGAAATGATTTGGGCTTCTTTGGCGATCTTCGTATATTTTTTTATGTTTCCCTTTCCGGCAACGATAAATTTGAATTTATGATTTTGCGCTTTTAATTTCGCCAGAGAAAATAAAATATCATCGAGACCTTTAATTTCGAAATTCATGGAAGCAAATAAAATAATCGGCTCTTCGGAACGAAAGCCGTATTCTTTCCTGATCGTTTCACGGATGGATCTTTTGTCCGCGGTGGCGTAGTCGTTTAAATCAACCCCCGGATGGATAACGGAAACCTTTTCGGGATTTATCTTATACTCCTGTAAAAAAATATCTTTGGTGAGACTGGAGACGGCGATCAATTTTTTACAGGTATCTCCATGAACCAGTTTTCTTTCCACCCGGTCCGTTGCCAGATCGTAGAGGCTCATCCGTTTACGGCGGATATTATGAACCCAGTATCTGTGTGGAATGCCGTGCATTGTAAAAATATCCGCCGCAAAAATTCTTTCGTGGCTGTGGACGAGAGAAAAATTACCACGATGGATGCGGCGCTGGGCAAAATAGGCGAAACTGGGCGTGGTCATGAATTTGGGAAAAGAAATAACGGGTGTCCGATGAAAGGTTATCGGGGCATCCGGTTTTTGCCATTTATTGGCGCAAACATGAAAATCATACCCCGTCTTATCGACAAGCCTGCCGGTCAGCTCGGCGACAAATTGTTCGGCTCCGCCGAGTAATCCGTATTTTGGTATAACGACTGCGATTTTCTGCATAAATCCTGATACTGTTATTCGCTATTTGAGTTCATTGCATTTAACACAGAAAATCAAATAAATCATGTTTTAATCAACGAATTGCCTCAAATTGAATATTGTTGAGGCAGGGATTGAGTGAAGTCTCTTGTAAAATCAAAATATATATAATAGGAAAATCATGGAAAGGATATGAATGATGAAAAGGTACTACAATTTATTCAAGACTTTTAAAAACTGGTGGATATATCTTGCTTATAAATATGGGATTTCCAAAACGGATCCGCTGGTATTGGAGACGCGCAATGGCGTGATCATGGAAGTTCCCTTCAGGCTTCTCCATACTTTTAAAGAAATTTTCATGGATGAATGTTATCTTGCCGGTTTGGAACATCCCGTTCCTTCCGGCGCGACTGTAATTGATATTGGAGCCAATGCCGGTTATTTCACCTTGTTTGCTGTCTCGTGTTTTTCCGATGCCAGGGTATTTTCTTTTGAACCTGTGCCGGTCAATTATGCTCAACTGGAACGCCAGCGCAAGTTAAACAGTGCCAGGCCGATAAAATGTTTTCCTAAAGCCGTTGCCGGGCAGGCAGGAGAAATCAGCCTGGCTTTTGATTCCAGTGATTCTTTTACAACAAGCGCGACCGTTATTGGACAAACCGACCGGCAGGCGGAGTCCATCAAAGTTCCCTGTCTCACCCTTTTGCAGGTATTGGATGAAAATAATATTCAGAGATGCGATCTGCTGAAAATGGATTGTGAAGGAGCGGAATATGAAATATTATATAATTGCCCTCCGGAGTATTTGCGGCGCATAGATCAGATTGCCATGGAAGTTCATCGCGGTGAAAAAGTGAACCAGAACATTGACGCCCTGGAGGGTTTTCTCAAACAACAGGGATTTTTTACCCGCCGCCGTCCTGTTGGAATGCTTTGGGCGTGGCGTCGTTCATAATCATTAAGGTTTCTGGAGGAGAAAGATTTGGAAAAAGTTCCTCTGTCCATCGCGATCATCACGAAAAACGAAGAAGAAAATATCCGCGCCTGTCTGCAAAGCGTTGCTTTTGCCGGCCAGATCGTGATCGTTGATTCCGGGAGCACGGATGCGACCTTGCGTATTGCGGAATCATTCGGCTGCGACATCGCCACAGAGGCCTGGCGGGGATTTGGTCCGCAAAAACAGCTGGCCATTGACAAATGCACTTTCCCCTGGATTCTGGTATTGGACGCCGATGAACGCATTCCCCCCGAGACGGCGGACATCATTAAAAAAATAGTAAAAGATGAGCAAGCGAAGACCGTCGGCTTCAGGTTTCCCCGGAAAAACTTTTTTCAGGGACGCTGGATCCGGCACGCCGGGTGGTGGCCGGATCGTGTGCTGCGCTTGTTTCGCAAAGGAGCCGGTTGCATGACAAATGCCGCTGTGCACGAGGCCGTTGAGGTTCAGGGATCGGTTGAGAACCTCAATGGGGTCATCGAGCATTACACGGAAAGCAGATTAGATAAAATTCTTCAGAAAATTGACAAGTATTCAACGCTGGGCGCCGGGGAGGCTTTCGCGGCGGGGAAAACCGCTTCACCCTGGTCGGCATTTTTCCGCGCCGCCCTGACGTTTCTTCAGGATTATTTCATGAGGCTGGGCATTTTGGACGGCCGTCAGGGTCTGACGCTGGCGGTTACCGACTCCGTCAATAAGTATTTCAAGTACGCGAAGTTAAGTGAGATGACCAGGGTCAGGTGGTTGGGAAAACAGGCCGCAAACGACAAATCCGGTGGAAATGTAAACTGACTATGGATATTTCGTTTATTATTGTCAACTGGAACACCAAAGGACTTCTCTCCGACTGCCTGGAATCCATTATTAAAACCGTTGAAGCGCTGACGTACGAGATTATCGTCGTGGATAATGCATCCTCCGACGGATCGGCGGAAATGCTGGCGCAAAAATATCCGCAGGTCAAAACCATTGCCAACACGGAAAATCGCGGCTTCGGCGCCGCCAATAATCAGGGGTTTGCCGTCATGCAGGGGAAATACGCCCTGCTGATCAACACGGATGCCGTCCTGACGGCCGGTGCGGTCAAAAAACTTTGGGATTTTGCCGAAACGAATCCGGGCGCGGCGATTGTCTGCGGCCAGCTATTGAATGCCGACGGCAGCAGGCAAAACTCCATTGCGGCTTTTCCAACGCTGCTCACGCTGGCTACCAATACATCTCTGCTGGAATATCTATTCCCCCGCAAATATCCCAGCAAAAGATATGAACATGCCGGACCACTGGAAGTGGATTCGGCCATCGGCGCCTGCATGCTGATCCGCAAAAAGGCATTGGACGAGGGTTCGTTCTTTGACGACCGTTACTTTTTCTTTTTCGAAGAGACGGATATGGCCTGTGCCATGAAGCGCACCGGGTGGCGGGTTTATCAGGTTCCTGACGCCCTTATTTATCATCTTCAGGGTCAGAGCATCGGCCACAATGCGCGTTCGCGTATCGAATTTTACAGATCGCGCTATCAATTTCTGAGCAAGTGGCATGGCGGAGCTTATTATCGGATAGCGGCGTGCGTCATTTTTCTGCGCTTACTCACGAATGCCCTGCTCAGTTCCCTCGGTGTTCTGTTCACCCTGGGCATGGCGGCCAACTTGCGGCAGAAATTGACAACCTATATCCGGATCATCCAATGGCATTTTGGCGACCAATCCATAGCGCCAACCAAAGACCAGGGCAGGCATTAGTAATCCAGTAATTCATTGACAACACAGGGGATATTTAGTAACAACTTTTTTCCCCCCGGCCAATTACGTTCTATCAATGTAATTGAAAGGGCGGAGCTTTAAGTAGGTTTGAGACCTTTGAGAAACTCATCTTTTCCAATCCGATTTCATATTCCGAGAGAACTTCAAGGGCTTGCAGTTCTTGCTCACTTTGTCTTCAGGGGTTTCGCGCTTAGCCTTTTCTTCTTGGTATCTTTTATTACCGAACGGATGAGAAACAGAATGTGCCCTATGGCTGTGCAGGAATTTCAATGGGTGAAAAGCTGTTTCATGGCCGTTGTAATGTTGGCCATGAGTACGGTTTACGCGCATACGGTTGGAGCTGTGCAAGACCAAAGCGGGATGGGTGTCCTCTTGGTGAAGGACGGGAAACCGGTGGCAAGTATTGTGATCGGCAAGGAAGCCAGTCGGTCGGCCCAATTTGCTGCCGCGGAACTGCAGTATCATCTTGAAAAGATTACCGGGGCGCGTTTACCGGTGTTACACTATTCACCATCAATTAAAGGGACATGTATCTTAGTTGGCGAAAGTGAGGCTACAAAAGCACTAGGCTTGCATAACAGTGATTTTAAGCATCAGGAATACCTGATTAAGTTTTTTCCTGATAACCTGATTTTGTTAGGCAAGGATAAAGAAGATTTTGGTAAAATGGATTATAACCAGCCTGGTACTTTTCCGAACCAATTTGATGAGCAGGGTACTTGTTACGCCGTGTACGATTTTTTAGAACGCTATTGCGGTGTGCGTTGGTATCTGCCCACGGAACTGGGACTGGTTTTCCCGAAACGGAAAACACTTGTTGTTAAAGGCAGGGAATTACGTCGAGCGCCGGTAATGAAGTATCGAGAACTTTACAGTCTGAGGCTTATGCCGGCAAGTCTTACTGATATACCGGGTCCGGCGCTTCCTGTTCGGGATGCTCTTTTGTTTGCGCATCGTCAACGTTTGACCGGCGTACAACCATATGCCTGTGGTCACTCCTTTGAAGGTTATTACAGTCAACATTTGAAAGACCATCCGGAATGGTTTGCCAAAGGGTACGACAAAAATATACCGCAAGGTCTGCGCGATAAACCGGTAAATATGAGTAATTACTCTCCATACTATCCTAATATGTGTTACACAAACGCCGGTTTTGTCCAGCATGTCGTCAATCGAGCAAGATCGTATTTTGATACCGGCCAAACGGAAGAAAGCGAACAGGCGGCCGGCGATTTTTTCAGCCTGGGGCCCATGGACAGTTCCGATCAGGACAAAATGTGTAAATGTCCTGAATGCGAAAAATTTTTGCATAAAAAGCCGCCCTGCGAGAAGTGGCGCAAACAGCATTTTTTCTGGGATGACAAGAACAGCGATTACATATTTGGCTTTGTGAATAAAGTGGCAAGAGAAGTGGCCAAAACACACCCTGACAAATATCTGACGATGTTTGCATATCATCAGACATACTACCCGCCGACCCGGGAACCGTTGGAGCCCAATGTCGCCATTTCGTTTTGTATCCATGCCTTATTGCGTGCGGTGCCCGCCATGGACAGGGCCGTCAACGATCTTTTAAATAAATGGGATGAGGAATCAAAGGTCCGTCCGAAATATCTCTGGTTGTATTTTCATCGTCCCGGTCCCGCAAATCCCTTCTTTCCCGGATTTATGCCCCATAACATGGTCAAGCAAATGAAAGATTATCACAGGCGCGGTTTCCGGGGAATATTTATTGAACCGCCGTATTTCCCTTCACAGTTAGTGGGAGAAGGGAATCCGATATGGGCGCCGATAGTCAATCAGCTTGAGTTGTATATTGCCTTCAAGCTGGCTGATGATCCGAATCTGGACGGAGATCAGATGATTAATGAGTTTTTTACACTTTACTACGGCGCCGCCGCCAGGCCAATGCAAGCCCTGTATGGAAAAATCGAACAAGTCTATTGCGATCCGGCCAACTATACATTCAACCCTGATCACTATTTTGGTTATCAAACCAAAGATATCGCCTGGGGCAAACTTGGTACGGCCGAACGCATGGCGGATTTCGGCAAGCTCATGGAAGCAGCAAAAAAAGCCGCAAAAACGGATACGGAGAAAAAACGAGTGGAAATCTTTGAAAAAAGCGTATGGAACCCCATGCAAACCGCACATACGGAATATCAGCAGAACCTGAGTTCAGTAGAATTTCAGTTTAAAAAATACTTAAGTTTCTTGTTTAACTGGTTTCGAGCCATTTGCGTTGATATGAAGATGTCCATTATGGCATAATAATAATTAAAGGAGTGATCAATGAACATCCTTTGTTGCGGAGCCCACCCGGACGACATAGAATTAATGGCAGGTGGTACATTAATTAGACTTGTTAATGAAGGACATGATGTTACTTGTCTTGTATTTACAAATGGTTCATGGATCACACCGGATGGACAGATAGCAAGAGACGCGACGAGCGCCATAAAAGAAAACCATGAAGTCGCAACCCTTTTGAATTATAAGCTTGAATTTTTAAACGAAAAAAATTGCCATATTCCCGTTGAAGATAGACTTGTTGTTGATGTCCTCAAATTAATAGAAAAACATAGCATTGATACGTTAATTTTACCGTGGGCGGATGACCTTAATAAAGACCATCAAGCAGTGGCAAAAATTGGCATTGCGGCAAGTCGCCGCATTCCAAGAGTGCTGCACGGACAAATAAATTATTTTCTTCACAGTTTTTTTTGCCCGAATTTTTTTGTCGATATTTCGGATTATTACGAAAAAAAAATAATGGCTTTAGAAAAATATGAATCGGTTTGGCAAAGCAAATGTGAAGACTGGACGGAATTTCTGAGAGCAACGCATACATACTATGGTAAAATGATCGGGACGAAAATGGCGGAAGGGTTTATTACACATAAATATTTATATTGAATGAATTTGTCTAAGAATAGCATCTCCGTATTATTTGAGAAGTCTCGTTTATATTTTACCAGCGGTTCATTATACTTATTCTCAGCGCTTTTTACCGCGGCGCTTAGTATTGCTGTCAATCCGTTTTTAGCAAAAAATCTTTCGCCAGTAGATTATGCCATTTTAGGATATTTCGGCTCCTTCAGCTTGCTGATCCTGCCATTAATAAATTTCAGCCTGATTTCATATTACCTTCGTAATTACTACAGGATACCGGATGAACGAAAGCAGATCGTCAGCGATACAATTCTGATTGCTCTTCTGGTCTATGGGTTTGTTGCTCTGATCGTTGTATGTGTGTTTTTTTACTTATACTGCCGGTGGAGTAAGGTGTCTTTTGATTTCTACCCTTATGCTTTACTTTCTTTTATCCCCATATATTTAAATAATTTTCTTACTCTCTTTCAAGTGAACTGCCGATTAAAGCGTGAAGCCGGCAGATATAGTCAAGTAACCATATTCAGTGCCGTGCTTTCGACATTACTGGCGATACTTCTGGTTGTCATTTACAAGTACGGCGCCGAAGGTCGTTTACTGGCTATGTTACTGGTATCGGCAGTAACAGCTGTATACTGCTTCAAACAATTGTTCGGAAAATTACAGTTCGATTTTACGGTTATTAAAGATGCCTTCTTGTTTGGTTGGCCTCTCTCGGTGTCGGCTATTTTATGGTATTTCCTTTCCGGTGTTGACAGGGCGATGCTTGAAAAATTAAATGACAGTTATACTTTCGGTTTTTATAACGTGGGGATACAGATTGCCGGTTTCTTTGCAATATTCTATACGGCAATAGCTCAGACTTTTGAACCGGACATATACAAAGCTATTGCCGAAGACAAAAAGCGGAAATTGGCTAAAATCATAGGCGGTATTGTAGCATTAAATGCACTTCCCAATATTATTTTCATTCTTTTTGCTCCTTCAATCATTGGTCTTTTAACCTACAATCGTTATACCGATGCTTCAGGATTTGCACAAATTTTAGCTTTACAAAATATTACCGTTTCCTTCTACTATGCTGCCATTACCGTTATTGTTGGTTATGGCTTCACAAAATCGGAGTTGTTGATTCGCATGATCGGTGCGTTGTTGTGTTTCCTGATGTTCAAGTGGCTGATCGGACATTTTACTTTTTACGGCGCCGCCTGGGGTCAGGTTATTTCATTTGTAATTATGAGTGCGATTAGTATGATTTTCTTGGTCTATCAATTGAGAAAAGGGAAAATGAAATCTCATGCTCAAGCATCATGAAGCTCCCGTCCTTTTAATTATTTTTAACAGACCGGATACTACGAATCAGGTATTTGAGGCAATTCGGAGAGCTAAACCCCAAAAACTATATATATCCGCTGATGCACCGCGCTCAGACAATGAACAGGATTATGTCGATTGTGATAAAGTACGTGAAATGGTTAAAAATATAGATTGGGATTGTGATGTCCGATATCGTTTTCTTGACCAGAATTTAGGTTGTGGTTACGGTGTTTCAACGGCCATATCGTGGGCATTTGAAAATGAAGACCGCCTTATTATTCTGGAAGACGACTGTGTGCCCTCCTTACCGTTTTTTGGTTTCTGTAATCATTGTCTCGAGAAGTATATCAATGATGAAAGGATTTGGATTGTAAACGGCAGGTCCCATCATGAAAATTCCCAATTTTTTCAGGATCAGGATTACCTCTTTTCTCACTACGGGCATATTTGGGGGTGGGGTACATGGAAAAGATGTTGGGACCATTTTGATATTCACATGAAAAAATGGGACCAATTTTATAAGCAGGGCGGTTTTTTAAACGTATTTTATTCAAAAGAAGAAGGTGCATTTTATAATAAACTTTACGCGAGATTGGCAGCGGATAACAACCTTGCAACTTCAACGTGGGACTATCAAAATGAATTAGCAATACTTGTGAACGGTGGTTTATCCATTACACCATCAAAAAACCTGATTCACAACATCGGGAGTGTAGGCGCCCATTCTGATGGTGAAGAAAAGTGCCATACATTAAAGGCGTCTGAAGTATTCAGGATAGAAAAGGAGCCGATCTTTGTTCTGGCCAACAGAGAATATGATTATGTGCACTTCAAGACACATATTTGTCATCATACTTCTTTGATACCGAGAGTAATAAATAAAATGCTAAGAATGCTGTACCTAAAGTAATATGCCTAAATTAAAAGTTGCCTGGATTTGTCATTTTTCCAATAAAGAAGTTCGAGAAAGACTTCCTCTTTCCAAGATGATCGTTAAAAACGCGATTAAATCCTTCTTGGGGAAGCAAATAATAACAGGTTATTCGGATTTTGCACCCTGGGTAATAAATCTGATAAAAGAGTTTGAAAAAATGGATGATATTGAACTTCATGTTATTTCACCTTTTTTGGGATTAACATGTTTTACGTATGAATTCGAAATGAATAAAGTTCACTATCATTTTTTTCAACCGGCGCTACCCTGCATCCATATACCATACGACAATTTCAAGGTTTTAGGCACAGATAGATTTTTCATGAATAGGTGGTATGTGAAAAAATTTATCAATAAAATAAAGCCCGATATAGTAAATCTCATCGGAACCGAGAACCCATACTATTCAATAACCGTCCTTGATGTGAAGAATATACCGGTTTATGTTTCAGCACAGACTGTCTATGCAAATCCGGATCGGGGGAAATATGATGATGAATACCTGCAATTAAATTGGGATACGGAACTCAAGATTTATAAAAAAGAAAAATATTATGGTTGCGCCGGCAGAATGTACAGAGATCTGATACTGCAAAATAACCCGAGTGCAATAATTTTTAAAATGTTCTTTCCGATAGAAAAACCGCAGCATGTAAAAGCAGTGCCCAAAATATTTAATTTTGTGTTTTTTGCGGCGGGCATTACAAAGAAGAAAGGTATCGAAGATGCAATTGAAGCACTGGCTATTGTAAAAAAGCATAAAAATAATGTGAGTATGAATGTTGTGGGCGGTTGCGATGATTCGTACCGATCATATCTATTAAAGAAAATTCATGAATTGAACCTGGAGAAGAACATCGTTTTTAATGATTATTTCCCCTTGCACTCTGATATGCATCAACATATTGTACAGTCGCATTTCGCTTTGCTGCCCGTAAAGCTGGACGTAATACCCGGTTCGGTGATTGAAGCCATTTTGCTTGATTTACCGGTGATAACTTATAAAACCACAGGCACACCCTATTTGAACCGAAATGGAGAAGCTGTTTTGCTGGCGGATATCGGTGATGTCGAGGTGTTAGCCCAAAATATGTTGAAAATGATTAATGAACCGGACCGTGCAAAAAAAATGAAAGAAAACGCCAAAGCTTTTGTAGAAAAGGAATTTGACAATACAACTTCCGCCAAACGTTTCGTTAGTAATTACAGAGCTGTTATAGAACATTACCACAATAATGTACCTGTTCCTGAAGACCTGTTATTCAGCATAAAAGAATTTCCATTGTATTGAGGTCAAATGATTAAACAAATTCAAATCAAAGAGATCATTGATTTTCTTGGTTCCGATGTGATCGGCGTTTTCGGAAATGTTGACGATGTTTATATCAAGCATTTGAGACCCGTTGAATCAGTTGATGAAGATACACTGGATTGGGTTAATTCAATTAAAGAAGATAAGCAAAAAATAACTGAGAATTCCATAGCGCACGTTATCTTAGTTGATAAAGAAGTTAAATATTCAAGCACTATTCATTCTCAAAATAAATTATTAATTCAAGTTTCAGATCCAAAATTTTGCATACTGAAAATCGGAAACAAATTTTTCACGGAAAAATTTGTTTATGGAATTCATAAAACAGCTTACGTTCATCCAAACGCAAAAATAGGTAAAAATATTTATATAGGTGCAAACGCTTCAATTGGTGAGTGCGTAATTGGCGACGATGTGGCAATATATCCCAACGCAGTTATTAACGACAAAATTATTATCGGTAATCATGTAACCATTAAGTCAGGAGCAATTCTAGGGTTCGAGGGCTTCGGGTTTGAACACGACGAATCCAATAATTTAGTTAAATTTCCACAAATAGGTAATTTGATTATTCAAGATGATGTTGAAATAGGCTCGAATACTTGTATTGATAAAGGCTCTTTGTCTGATACTATTATTGGATTCAATTCAAAAATCAACAACTTGTGCCATGTTGCTCATAATGTTATCATAGGAAAAAATGTTGTTATTACGGCCCATGTTAATGTTTCCGGGTCTACTATAATAGAGGATGATGTATGGATAGCGCCAAATGCAAGTCTTAGAGGACATCAAAGGATAGGTCAAGGTTCTACAATTGGCATGGGTGCGGTTGTGACGAAAGATGTGCCTCCGGGTGAGACCTGGTTAGGAAACCCAGCGAAAAAGGTTGAGAGATGAGACGAAAATATCCCGACTTGATCGTCAACAAGCAGGACAGCATTATCTTTGTCCTGAAGAAAATGGATCAGTCCAAACGAAAATTGCTGATTGTCATGGATAATGATAAATTTGCCAGTCTTGTAAGTATCGGCGATATTCAAAGAGCGATAATTAAAGGCATCGATATTCAATCAGCCATACAACATATTCTTCGCCATGAAATAACGGTTGCATCACCGCTGGATGAAATTGATCACGTGAAGGAAAGAATGCGCGTGAGGCGCAATGAATTAATGCCGGTCGTTTCGCCATCGGGTGAATTGGTGGATGTCATCCTGTGGGAGGATCTTTTTGAAGAAGCGTATCCGCCTAAAGCCCATGCAAAACTCAACTTGCCGGTTATTATTATGGCCGGCGGTGAAGGCACACGATTAAAGCCGTTGACAAATGTTTTACCCAAAGCTTTGATACCCATCCGCAGCAAAACAATGATCGAAGAAATCATGGATCGCTTTTTAAAATGCGGCTGCCAGGATTTTTTTCTTTCCGTTAATTATAAGGCGGAAATGATTCGCTACTATTTCGAATCGTTGCAAAATCATGATTATCACATCAGCTATATTAAGGAAGATAAACCCTTGGGCACTGCAGGCAGTCTGCATTTGCTGAATCAGCAAATCAGCACGTCTTTTTTTGTGACGAACTGCGACATCATCATTGACCAGGATTATAATGATATTTTAAATTATCATCGTGAAAATAAAAATGAGATAACCATCGTGGCGGCGTTGAAGAATTATTCTATTCCCTATGGCACGATTACAAGCCGGGAAGACGGATTGCTTCAATCTCTTGAAGAAAAGCCTGAAATTGTATTTAAAATCAATACCGGTTTTTATATTTTGGAACCCCATCTTTTAAAAGAAATTCCTGAAAATGAAATATACCATCTCACCGATTTGATAGAGAAAATTCAAAGAGAATCCCGCCGTGTGGGGGTGTTTCCAGTAAGCGAGAAATCCTGGACTGACATAGGCAACTGGGATGAATATTATGGACATATTCGCTTTCATCAAGAAAAAATAATTTCATAAAATCCCCAAAATAATATGACTGTAAAAAAAGATAATATCCTGTTCATTTTGTTCTTGCTCATGTATATCAGTGCAACCTTTCCCATGTTGGTTGCGAGGGTTGGTTTTTCTTTATTAAAGCCTTTGTTTGTGCTTCTTGTTTTGGTGACAATTTATAATTTTAAAGACACGCGTAAAGATGACCCGCTGATCTGGTTTGTTGTCTGCCTTGTTGCCTATCCTCTTATTGTCACATGGATTGCCATTATACCAAATGGCGGTATTAACCAGGAGATTATCTATACGATAGTAGCTAATTTGTTACCCTTATGCATATGTTTTATAATCATTAGCTATTTTAAAAGCGATCAGAATGAAAACAGGATACGGATATTTTTGTTTTCTGCATTTCTGATTATTATCATAAGATCATTAACCGCGATAAATGCGGAAATCATGGTTCCAGGCATTGCACGTAATAACGCTTCTGGTATGTATAATGATATCACGGAGTTTCGTCTTCTCGGGGCCGGTTCCTATGAGTTCATTAATGGCCTTGTTTTCCTAGTTTTTCCCATATTGTATGTCATTAGAAACAGAGTGCGTTTGATTGTAAAAATTATTCTGGCGCTTTCTTGCTTTCTTGCTTTGATGGCCATTATTTATACGGCGTGGAGTACAGCGCTGATTTTTTTTATTTTACTTTTGCTCATAGGATTATCTCCTAAAAATCCGAAATACCTGCTACTGTATTATGGGTTTTTTCTTTGTGCTATATCAGTAATTGCCATTAATCCTGATTCTATTTTTACATTCATGGAATCAATCTTCAAAAATAATGTTGAATTTTACGCAAAAGTTATTGATATTAAAAAATCATTACTTGAAGACAGGGCCAGCGGGCAAGTTTTAGGTAGACAGAATTTGTATCTGCAGTCTCTGGAAGTATTTGTTTCTAATCCCATATTTGGTGACATAAAGGAAAAAGCAGGCGGTCATGCTTTTTGGCTTGATCATCTGGCAAGCTTCGGAATTATTGGCACAATTCCATTACTAATAGCATATGTTTCAATTATCGTGAAATCGTCCGAATTTGTGCCTGATGGTTATCGTCCATCTCATTACTTAAATGCCGCTGCATTCTTTATATTTGGCTGTGTAAAAAATATAGTTGGATATGAATTTGTGATCTTTCTATGCGTCATCGGTCCACTGCTCGTATGTAATCTTGATAATCAAAAACTACAACACAAGAGGAGAGCTTTTGAAAAAATTGAATATTTCCTTGGCAATCAAATTTGGAGAAAATTTTCAGAGAAATATTGATTTCCCCAATTAAATTTCCTTTATGGATGACTATTTTTATAATGGGATTCATTTCCACCCATATACGATGTCATTTACCATGAAATAAGAATTTTTAAGCTCTATCTTTACATCAGAGGCAATGTTGTCAAGATATACTAAAGTAATTTTACCTATACGTAGGATCAGTAGAGGTACGTCATGTTAATGACTTTTACCAGGTATTGTATGCAATATGTTATAAAATGTTTTCCTGGCTCACCATTTCGAAAATTTAGAAATGTTCTCTGGAATACTGTTGGTTTTCATGTAGATGGGACTGCTAATCTTCTGCCAACGGCAATTTTAATTTGCGGTTCTATTACCATTGGTCCGGAGACTTTTATTGGTGATGAGGTAATCATTACGGGTGGTGTTATAAAAATAGGTGCACGCTGCGATATTGCGCCACGTGCTATTGTGCATGCCGGTAGTCATGCCATGGGTACTAGTCTTCGCCGCGCCGGCGAATCATATAGCGGAAATATTCTTATCGGCGATGGGACATGGATTGGTACAGGGGCGATAATTCTTGATGGCGCACAAATAGGCGGTGGTTCGATGGTTGCTGCTGGTAGTGTAGTTAAGGCTGGGGTATATCCCCAAAATTGTTTGCTTGCAGGTATACCGGCGCAAATTAAAAAAATATTTTGATTGATTGAAATATCTAATTGAAAATCAATTATAAAAAAATGGAGTTATGCAAAGATATTAAAACGATGCAGTACCCACGTGTTTTGATTGTATGCCTTGGGCGCATTAACGCTATGGATACGGACAATAACGGTTTGTTGTTGCGTGATCTTTTCAATGCCTGGCCGAAGGAAAATCTTGCTCAGATATACAGCAGTGGTGATAACGGCGACGCAGGTTTTTTTGGACGCTACTACCAACTGGGTCCAAAGGACCGTCGTTTTGGCCATCTATTCTACAGGACGAAGACGGAATTGCAGAGTATAAAGGCTTCCAAGGCTGCACATACGTCCGCTAAACAGTCAGGCAAGATTACTGCGCTCCAGTCTGTGCTTGATCAATATATCATTAATACCGGCCTTTTCGAAGTTATTTTCCGCCCCCGCCTCTCTCCGGAAATGCTTTCATGGGTGAACGAATTTCAACCGGATGTTATCTTTGCCCAAGGATATAACCTGACTTTCACCTGGTTGACGGTGATGATCAAAAAAGCAACAAACGCGCGTTTAGCTTTTTACACAACGGACGACTGGCCCGCTTATCTCTATTCAGGACAGTTGGGGGAGCCGACTATCTTTAAATGGGCAATACGGCCAGTGGTTGAAAAAGCCACTAAAAATCTATTGATGAACACAGATGTTCCTTTTGCCTTCGGGCAGCCCATGACGGATGAATATGCCAGAAGATACAATAAAGTGTTCATTACGTTATCACATTCGGATGATCCAAGTCGGTTTGAGAAAGCCATTCCGCATCGCTGTCATCCCGAAGATGTTTTTTCGATTTTGGCTGTGGGAAATTTTAACCGATATCGCTGGCCGCTGTTGCTTGACATCAATGCATGCTGTAATATGTTAAACGAACATGGAATAAATGCGCGTGTTGCTGTCCTCTCAGCAGGGATTGACCCGGCAGGTCTGTCGGAGCTTAGCCAGGCAAAATATATTGATATTTTAGAGGACCCCGGGAATGATGATATGCCGTCATATCTTAAAGGGGCCGATCTGCTGCTTCTGGTGGAGTGTTTTGACGAGATGTATGCTTCAGCCATTCGTCTTTCCATTTCAACCAAATCTCATCTCTTTATGTTTAGTCAGAGACCGATCATCGTTTATGGTCATCCCGATACAGGAGTCGTTATATACGCAAAAGCCTATCAATGGGCCTATGCAGTCACACAAAGGGATATTCATCTGTTATTCAAAACGGTAAATACGGCATATAGTAACAAATGTATGAATGATAATATTATCAAGAATGCAATGCTGACTGCTTCGAGATTTCATGTCAAAGAATGGAATCAATTAAAGTTTCTCAAATCGCTTAAAAAACCTATTTTGTCAGAATGAATGATTATTAGACGGTAGAGAAAAATCAACAGGCAGATCATGTACGCGAAATTTCAGGTGCTTTATGAAGGAGTCATTACGGTGCGGCAATGAAAGTATTGTTTATCACCAATATACCGTCTCCATATAACGTCGCTTTTCTGGACGAGCTTGGGAAACGAGCGGATGTTGTCGCCGTTTTTGAAAAGGCTTCGTCTTCGGAAAGGGATGCTTCCTGGACCAATGCTGCGTTCAGCCATTTCCGCGGGGTGATGCTCCGCGGGATCACAGTGGATGTCGATAAAGCATTTTGTCCCGGCATCATAAAACATATCCGGGACAATCAAGACAGGCATATCATTATCGGAAACCCGTTAACGCCAACGGGCATGACGGCTATATGCTATTGCAAACTGAATAAAATCCCTTTCATTCTGCAAAGCGAGGGCGGGATACCCAAGGACGGCAGGGGCTTCAAGGAAAAACTGAAAAGGCTTATCATGAGCGGCGCGCAACTCTATTTCAGCGGCATGAGCAAAGGACATGAATATTTTCTTATGTACGGCGCGACGCCTGAGAAGGTGGTGCAGTATCCATTTACATCTCTCTCTCAAGAAGACCTCTCCGTCGATATTGCGTCGCGGGAGGAAAAAGCGCGTCTCAGGCAAAAGCTGAATATGGCCGAAGACAAATGTGTGCTCTCGGTCGGGCAGTTCATTCATAGAAAGGGTTTTGATATTTTGCTTAGGGCATGTGGCGATATGGATAAAAGAATAGGCATCTATATCATTGGCGGGAAACCGACGGAGGAATATTTACATTTGCAGAAGGAATATGGCTTAACAAACGTTCATTTTCTGGAGTTCATGAACGAGAAAGCACTGGGAGAATACTATCGGGCTGCGGATCTGTTTGTGTTGCCCACGCGTGAAGATACCTGGGGGTTGGTAATCAACGAGGCAATGGCGAAAGCTCTGCCCGTCATTACCACCGGCCGGTGTGTCGCCGGTGTCGAATTGGTGGAGAACGGTATCAACGGATATGTCGTTCCGGTTGAGGACATTGCACAACTGCGATCAAGGATGGAAGAGATACTGGGGGATACGACACTCAGGGATTCCATGGCCAAAGAAAGCCTGAAGAAAATACAATGGTACACCTATGAAAATATGGCAATTAACCATATCAGGGTGTTGGGAAGTCTTCATGGGTCGGTGCCAACGCACGGCAAAGCGGCAGAAAAGGACGGCGCGCCAGCAGATATATGAGAGTATTATTGATAGACGTTAATTGTAAGTTCAGCAGTACAGGGAAAATTGTGTATGATCTGTATAAGGCTCTGAATAATAATGGGCATATCGCATCGGTCTGTTATGGAAGAGGTCCTCTGGTTGAAGAGAATAATATATACAAGTTCAGCAGCACCATGGAAACCTATGTGCATGCATTCTTGACTCGTGTTACGGGTTTGACGGGGGCGTATTCGCCAATTGCTACACATCAATTAATCAAATACATGGAAAAATTCAAGCCGGATATAGTTCATATTCATGAGTTGCACGGGTATTTTGTTAATATCAAACCGGTTATCAACTATTTAATAAAAAACAAAGTGAAAACAATATGGACTTTTCATTGTGAGTTTATGTACACGGGCAAGTGCGGGTATACTTATGACTGCGACAAATGGAGATCTGAATGCGGGAAATGTCCTTTGGTAAATGAGTATCCTGCCAGCCTGTATTTTGATTTTACAAAAAAAATGTTTAATGACAAAAAAAGTTTATTTGATAATTTTGATAATCTCACAATCGTTGCGGTATCAAAATGGCTTGCCGGCAGAGTGCGGAAGTCCTTTCTTAAGGATAAAGATATACGTGTTGTATATAATGGCATTGATACGGAAAATATTTTCTATCCAAGATCATATCATCATCTGAAAGAGAAGCACAATTTAACGGATGAAAAAATTGTGCTTGCCGTAGCCCCTGGTATTTTCGGAGAAAGAAAAGGAGGTAGATGGGTCTTGGAATTGGCAAAGAAGTTTCAGGCCGAGAAGGTTATATTTGTCCTTATTGGAGTTGACGATATAACCCAAAAGTTTGATGATAATGTGATAGCTCTGGGCAGAACATCAAACCAGGTAGAACTTGCTGAATATTATTCAATGGCCAATGTATTTGTAATTTGTAGTTCAAAAGAAAACTTTCCCACAACTTGTATAGAGGCCATATCCTGTGGCACACCGGTCTGTGGTTTTGATGAAGGTGGCACAAAAGAAACCGCACCGGGAGAATTGGGTATGTTTGTAAGATATGGTGATGTAGATGCATTAGCAAAATGTGTGAGATCTTATTTAAAATGTGATGCAATTTCTGATGTTTGTGAAAAATATGGCCAAACACATTACTCGAAAGAACTCATGTTTAATAATTATCTGGAAGTATATAGCGGCATAAAAAGTTCAGATCACCTCAGATATGTTCCTTAAACAAGTATATTTTTCAAGTTGATAATAGGGATGATTTAATGGTTTGTATAAATGATCAAATATGCACAAACTGTGTCATGGATACCAGCGATCCTAATATTCGGTTTGATAAGAATGGCGTTTGTGATCACTGTCATGACTTCGAAAATTATGTTCAACCGAACTGGCATACGGACGATAGAGGCAGAAAGAAATTAAACGAGATAATAGACAAAATTAAGACAGCAGGTCGCAACAACGATTTTGACTGTCTGCTGGGCATCAGCGGAGGTGTTGACAGTTCTTACATGCTTCATCTGGCTGTAAAGGAATTTGCTTTACGGCCTCTGGTATTTCATGTTGATGGCGGCTGGAATTCAGAATTAGCAGTGCATAATATTAACGTCATGATTGATAAACTGGGCATGGATTTATATACGGAAGTCATTAACTGGGAAGAGATGAAGGATTTTCAACTGGCTTTTTTCAAAGCCGGTGTGCCGCATATTGACATTCCTCAGGATCACGCGTTTATTGCAACATTATATCAATTCGCGGATAAGTATAATATTAAATATATTTTAAATGGTGGCAACTTTTCCACGGAATGTGTTCAATATCCTATTACATATTATTACTACGGTACGGATATGCCGCATATTAATGATATTCGGAAGCAATTCGGAACAAGTAAAATGGAGACTTATCCGTTCAGTTCGATTTTCCGTCATAAAATATATCTGAAATATGCAAGAGGAGTCCATGTGGTGAAACCTCTGGACTATATGCCTTTTGTAAAGGCGGATGCTTTGGCGATGCTGGAGAGGGAATATGGGTGGAAGCCCTATCCCCAGAAACATTTTGAGTCGCGTTTCACCAAGTTCTATGAAGGCTACTGGCTGCCTGAACGATTTGGGTTCGACCCGCGCAGGGTGCAATACTCGAGTTTAATCCTCACCAGGCAAATGACACGCGATGCTGCAATCGAAAAACTGGAAAAACCCGCGTATGATCCCGCAACGATAGACGATGAGTTTAACTATATAGCAACGAAGCTGGGGATTTCATCCGATGACCTTCGTCAGTATTTCACTATGCCCCAAAAGTATTATTGGGATTATGAAAATCAGCAAAATATTTTCAAGTTTGGCGCAAGGGTCCTGCATTTCATGGGTGTTGAAAAAGTTAAGAAAAGAGAAAAATGATTACAATCATTGATTATGGTTTAGGAAATATTCGCGCATTTATAAATGTGTATGATCGTTTAAATATAGAAACCAAAGTAGCGAAGACGGCGGAAGATATTGCCGGTTCCACTAAAATCATACTTCCCGGCGTGGGTTCATTCGATTATGCGATGAGTCTTTTGAATCATTCCGGTATGCGGGATGAACTTGAAAAACAGGTTTTTGATAACAAAATACCCATTATGGGCATCTGCGTCGGTATGCAAATACTTGCCAGATCGAGTGATGAAGGCCAGTTGCCGGGTTTGGGATGGATTGATGGGAATGTCAGATTATTCGATTCGACAACCATACCCTATAAAACAAGATTGCCTCATATGGGCTGGAATAGCATTAATCCCCGAAACAGCATTGGACTGTTGAATGGTTTTAATAATGAGTCAAAATTTTATTTTTTGCATTCTTATTATTTTGAATGTGAGAATAAAGATCATATTATTGCAACAACTGATTACGGTATGAAATATGCCAGTGCTGTAAAGAAAGACAATATTTGGGGGGTTCAGTTTCATCCGGAGAAGAGTCATGGTAACGGAGTTCGTTTGCTGCAAAACTTTTCCAATTTATAATTATGTTATATCCACGAATCATTCCATGCTTATTGGTTCATAAAAACGGACTGGTAAAAACAACGAAATTCAAAGAGCCTAAATATGTAGGCGATCCCATTAATGCCGTTAAGATATTTAACGAAAAGGAAGTGGATGAGCTGATTGTTATTGATATTGACGCTTCAAGGAATAACCTGGAGCCGGATTATAAGATGATACAAAATCTGGCTACGGAATGTCGCATGCCTCTTTGTTATGGCGGCGGTATTAAGACCGTCGAACAGGCGCGGCGAATATTCAGTCTTGGTGTTGAAAAAATAGCCATAAGCTCTTTGGCAGTTGAGAAACCCGCCGTCATTACAGAAATAGCCAAACGCGTCGGAAATCAGAGTGTTGTGGTAATTATGGATGTCAGGAAGAATATCCTGGGCGGCAAATACGAGATTTGTATTCACAACGGGACAAAAAGTACGGGCGTTGATCCCGTCCAATTTGCCATGGAAATGGAAAAACTCGGAACCGGCGAAATTGTCATCAATTCCATTGATCAGGATGGAATGATGAAAGGATATGATATGAATCTCATCAATAAAATAAGAGAGGTCATCAGTATTCCATTGACGGTAATGGGCGGGGCGGGAACAACAGATGATATTGGGAATGTCATTCAGGAACATGGTATTATAGGGGTGGCGGCGGGTAGTCTGTTTGTTTTTAAAGGAAAATTCAGGGCGGTTTTGATCAATTATCCAACATCAAATGAAAAGGCTGCTCTTGTTGAAAAATATTTTTTGAAAAAATGGATTCAGAAAACTTGTAAATGAGTAATCAGAGATCAGAATATAAGGGAGAACGATAAAGAATTGGAAAAAGAAAACCTCATAGGGCTACGAATTAATATCGGCTGTGGACAAACACCCACGAAGGGTTGGTTAAACTACGACAACTCTTTAAGCTTACGGCTTGCAATAATATCATGCCTTCCTTCATTTTTATACAAGTTGAAATTAATTAACTCATCACATTACCAATTCCTTCGATTTTGTCAGAAAAATGAAATTATATATGGGGATGCTAGAACAAAATTACCAATTAAAGACGCAACCGTTGATGTTCTTTATAGCTCTCATATGTTGGAACATCTTGACAGAAATGAGGCTTCAAAATTTCTTAAGGAAGCATTTCGTATGCTCCGGCCAGGCGGAATCATACGAATCGTCGTACCGGACATCAATAAACAGATCGCCCTATACAATATATCTGGTGATGCAAATGCTCTAATAGAATCGACTCTTCTCTGTGAAGATAGCCCTAAGACATTTTTGCAGCGGTTGCGCTTTTTAGCAACAGGTAAACGTAACCACCAATGGATGTATGATGGTAATTCATTATCAAACTTGCTTAAGGCAAGTGGGTTTATAAATACTGAAATATTACCTATTGGAAAGACAAGAATTTGTCAACATGAACCACTTGATCTGTATGAAGGAGGACCGGAAAGTGTTTATGTTGAAGCAGAAAAACCTACAAAGTAAATTTATATAAAATTTTCTAGAGGTGTTATCATGATTACCGGTAAAAAACTGCTTATCACCGGCGGTACGGGAACATTTGGAAACGCAGTTCTGAGAAGATTCTTGGAAACTGAGATTAAAGAGATACGAATTTTCAGCCGCGATGAAAAAAAGCAGGAAGATTTGCGGATTTCGCTGGCCAATCCAAAGGTAAAGTTTTTCATCGGCGATGTTCGCAATTCGGACAGCATTTTGCCCGCCATGCAAAATGTCGATTATGTTTTTCATGCCGCAGCGCTGAAACAGGTGCCTTCGTGTGAATTTTTTCCACTTGAAGCAATTCGCACCAACGATCTGGGCGCGGAGAATGTGATGAATACGGCCCTGGCCTGCGGTGTTAAAAACCTGATCGTGCTCAGTA
>Ga0209749_1000289_pt1 | contig 76873 bp, 73 predicted proteins | sample EPASupsiteSAE347_FD_187267 | JGI IMG/M metagenome (GOLD analysis project Ga0209749, IMG submission 187267) | Bioremediated contaminated groundwater from EPA Superfund site, New Mexico - Sample SAE3-47 (SPAdes) (version 2) | ecosystem: Environmental > Aquatic > Deep subsurface > Groundwater >... | reverse complement strand
AATAGTGATTGAGATGATCAAAAATTCCTATTAAGATAGAAAGGCTAGTCGTCAACTTGATATTGCCGATAGGATAGCATATAATGAAATTTCCATCATAGCTGATAGCTATGATATGATTAAAAATACATTTCTAAAGGTGTTATTTATGAAAAGATATTCATTAATAAGGACATTTGCCTTATACAGTATGTTCGCATTTGTCTTAATGGGCATTGTACTTTCACTAGTTATATATGGTCATATTAAAAATGATAAACTTGGAAACTTAGAAGAAGTAACCAGGGTTACACTCAATACAGCTGTTAAAAACAATCTGGAAAAAACAGACTTTACTGATAAGATATCCGAAACCAAGGCATCTCAAATTATGTCAAATATCATTGAAACCATGGATTCATATGACATTCAATCAATTATACTTATCAATCAGCAAATGACGGAGATTATGTCAAATAATTCTGATTTTTCAGGAGAACTGAATAACAATAACAATCTTGAAAAAGTACTTTAGGGTGAGGTCCCCTTCGTCATTTCGGATACTTATCAATTAAATAGTGTTGAAGAAGAGAATAAGAGTAAGCTTGTCATAAATGTCTATGAACCCATAATATATGATGGGAAAGTTGAGGGTGTCGCTGTTCTGCAAATACTTGAAAAAAATATCAGTGAACATGCAAACATGATTGTACAAGTGATAATATTGACAGTCTTTGGTGGATTTCTTGTCCTTTTTTTATTGTTGATTGGTTTACTTTATAAAACATCACAAACGCTTCTGAATCAAAATAAGGAACTTATTAATCAAAAGTCCGAAATAGAATTATCTCTGAAAAAGCTAGATGATGCCTATCTAAACACCGTATTCGCTTTGTCCAATGCTGTTGATGCAAGAGATCCTTATACAGCCGGACACTCCGAACGGGTGTCGAAAATCTCCATGCTTTTAAGTAGAGAGCTGAAATTGTCAGAAGAAACTTTAGAAATTCTTGAATATACAGGGCTTTTCCATGATATCGGAAAAATGGGGATACCCGATCATATTTTAAACAAGAGTGGCAAACTGACAGATGAAGAATACGAGGTTATTAAAAAGCATCCGGATATTGGGATTAATATTCTTAGTAATGTCGATTTTCTTGCGAAGGCCTTGCCAATTATTCGACACCATCATGAGAAGTACTCAGGTAATGGTTATCCATGTGGGATCAAAGGTGAGGAAGTTCCACTGGGTTCACGAATTATTGCCATTGCGGATACCTATGATGCAATGACAATGGACCGGCCATATCGACAACTGTTTAGCCATGATGCAGCAGTTGCAGAGATTCAAAAACATAGCGGTACTCAATTTGATAATAAACTGGTTGACGTATTTATGAAAATTGAAAGTTCTATCAAGAATATTAATTAGAATTAGGCTTTTTAGAAACACGCATCATTTGAAATAAAGTCAATGTATCCGAATAATTGATGCATGGCTTTATTTTTTTGAAATAGTTCTTCATCTCCATAAGTTCTACAAAAGTTGTTGTTATTATAATCTCAGACAAGAAGTGACAAGGAGAATGACCAATGGGAGAAAAATCAATAACAAAGATATTTTCGGTTAGCGGGATGACCTGCGTTAATTGTGAAAATCGAATTGAGAACAAACTTAAAAAGCTTGATGGCGTAACCAATGTCATAGCAAGTTATACACGTTCACAGGTCAATTTTACATACGATCCGAACCGTACCAAGCTGTTTGCGATTGTACAAACCATTGAGAAGATGGATTATCATGTGAAACGTACAGGTGAAAAACAAAAGAATCAAACCGCTGAAAAGAAAAATAAAATTAATGAAATTTTAGGAATAGCCATCATTATCATTGCCGCATTCATGATTATTAATTATTTTGGCGGTTTTAACATCTTCAACTCATTTCCGGAGGCAAAACTGGGGGTGGGTTATGGTGCACTATTTTTAATCGGTTTACTCACCTCCATCCACTGTGTTGCCATGTGCGGGGGGATCAATCTTTCTCAATGTGTTCCCCATGCAAGGATAAAAAATGATAATAAAATGGCAAATCTCAGACCTGGCATTTTATATAACGCCGGACGGGTGATTTCTTACACCATCGTTGGCGGAATCGTCGGTGCACTGGGATCAGTCATCAGCTTTTCTGGTACCGCGAAAGGAATTGTTGCTGTTGCGGCCGGGATTTTCATGGTAATCATGGGCTTGAATATGTTAAATCTTTTTCCCTGGCTGCGCAAGCTCAATCCCAGAATGCCCAAGATTTTTGCCAGAAAGATCAATGAACAGAAAAAAAGCAACAGCCCCCTCTATGTTGGACTTTTAAATGGCTTAATGCCCTGCGGTCCACTCCAGGCGATGCAGCTTTATGCCCTTTCCACTGGTGATCCGGTACAGGGGGCCATATCGATGCTGGCATTTAGTTTAGGAACGGTGCCACTGATGTTTGGACTGGGAGCGATCAGCTCATTTCTCAGTAAAAAATTTACCAGTAAAATGATGACAGCCAGTGCCGTACTTGTTTTGATATTGGGAATTTTTATGTTCAGTAACGGTATCAGTTTATCCGGAATCGCTCTGCCTGGTCTATCAGGCGGTGTCGCAACGGCTAACGAATCACAGTTAAGTAATACGGCCACCGTCAATCAAGGGGTTCAAACAATCACAACGAAGCTTTCACCGAACAGTTATGAACCCATCACTGTACAAGTGGGGGTACCCGTTAAATGGACCATCCAGGCCGATGCCAGTGACATTAATGGGTGCAACAATCAAGTGCTGATCCCCAAATACAATATCGAAAAAAAATTAGTGGCCGGTGATAATATCATTGAATTCATCCCCACAGAAACAGGAACGGTACCCTATAGCTGTTGGATGGGGATGATTAAGAGCAATATAACAATTGTTAATTAAGTGATAATAAAGGGTAATATTAAAAGGAGGCTTTAAAAAATGAAAAAATCATATTATTTACTAGGAAGCGTGCTGGCGGTTGTCTTGCTGGGGACTGTTTTATTTTCGGGCTGTACCAGAAGTTCTGGATCAACCGGGGGAAGTGCAATTAATTCAAATTCGTCACAGAGCCAATCCGGCAGTGCCGCTCAAACCGCAACAGCCCAACCGAGCACTAGCAGTTCCGCAGCCAAAGCAACCGTCAACGATGGTATCCAAATCGTGACAACAACCTTGGATCGGGGGATTTATGATCCGATTATTGTGCAAACCGGGATACCGGTTAAATGGACCATCACAGCCAATGACGGCGATTTGAATAGCTGCAATAATAAAATGCTGATCAGAAGTTATGGGGTGGAACAAAAACTGCTTGTCGGAGAAAATGTTGTCGAATTTACACCGACCAAGACTGGAACCATCAATTATTCCTGTTGGATGGGGATGGTGGGAAGTACCATTACTGTCGTTGATGATATCAACCAGTAAAGATCAATGATAAAAACATAAGCTTTTGAACGATCAATAGGAGGGAAAATTAATGAAAAAAGAAACCATTAAAATAACGGGAATGACCTGTGCGGCCTGTGCGGCCAGGGTTGAAAAAGTTGTCAGTAAGATGGCCGGAATATCTGATGCAGCGGTGAATTTTGCAACTGAAAACCTGTCGGTTGAATACGATGAAGCGGAGACATCGCGACAAAAAATCGATGAAGCCATTGAAAAAGCCGGATACGGAACGGTAGAAATTACCACAATAAATGAAGTGACCATCCCCATTGGTGGGATGACCTGTGCCGCCTGCTCGGCTCGGGTTGAAAAGGTGCTGAATAAACTTGAAGGGGTCACCGCTGCAACCGTTAATCTGGCCACTGAAAAAGCCACTGTTCACTATGACTCTCAGCAAGTAAAACTCTCGGCGATTCGGCAGGCAATTGAAAAAGCTGGGTATCAGGCACTGGAAATAGAGAAAAAAACTGCCGTTGATGAAGATAAACTGCGGAAGGAAAAGGAAATCCGAACGCTTAAGACCAAGCTAATCGTATCAGCTGCATTCGCTGTTCCACTGCTTTATCTGGCCATGGGGGCGATGATCTGGTGGCTGCGGCTGCCGATTCCCAGCTTTCTGGAACCGATGGAATATCCGCTGACCTACGCCATCGTGCAAATTATTCTGGTTATCCCGATTATCATCGCCGGCCACCGCTTTTACAGTGTCGGTTTCAAAGCCATCATCCAGCGCAGTCCCAATATGGATTCATTGATCGCGATGGGAACCTCGGCGGCGATTCTTTATAGCCTCTATTCTGTTTATCAGATCAGTTCAGGCAATTTCGGGGCAGTTGAAGATTTGTATTTTGAAACCGCCGGGGTTATTATTACCTTAATCCTGTTAGGGAAATATCTTGAAGCAGTGTCTAAAGGAAAAACTTCTGAAGCGATTAAAAAACTTATGGGCCTTGCACCTAAAACGGCCATTGTCATCCGGGATGGCGCCGAAATTGAAACACCCATTGATGAGGTTGAAATTGATGATGTGATTCTGGTCAAACCCGGGGGTAAAATTCCGGTTGATGGGGTCGTCATTGAAGGAAACACCGCCATTGATGAATCCATGCTCACCGGTGAAAGTATGCCCATCGATAAAAAATCAGGGGATATGGTATATGCAGCCAGTATTAATAAAAATGGTGTGATCCAATTCAGAGCAACAAAAATTGGCGGTGACACAGCCCTCGCTCAAATCATCAAACTGGTGGAAGACGCCCAGGGGTCAAAAGCACCGATTGCCCAGCTGGCTGATATTGTTTCCAGTTATTTTGTTCCGATTGTGTTTGTCATCGCTGTTCTGGCCTTCGCTGGCTGGTATTTCACCGGCCATTCCTTTGTCTTTGCGATGACCATATTTATTTCGATTCTGGTCATCGCCTGCCCCTGCGCACTTGGCCTGGCGACCCCAACAGCCATTATGGTTGGAACCGGAAAGGGCGCCGAGTATGGCATTTTAATTAAGGGCGGGGAAGCCCTGGAAACCACTCATCTCATTAACACCATTGTTTTTGATAAAACCGGCACCATCACTGAAGGGAAGCCTGAAGTAACCGACATTGTCACAACGGCGGGGGTTGACCGGGATTGGCTCCTTCAAATTGCCGCATCCGCGGAAAAAGGATCAGAACACCCCCTGGGTGAAGCGATTGTCCGAGGCGCCGAAAAAGAAAGCCTGGAAATACTTACAATTGATACATTCAAAGCAATTCCTGGATATGGGATTGAAGTAGAAGTTGATGGTTCCCGTTTGCTGCTGGGCAATAGAAAAATGATGGATCAGAACAGTATTTCCTTGATCACTCTGGAAGCAGAATCTGATCGGCTGGCAGAAGAAGGCAAAACCCCCATGTACATTGCCATGAATGGCCAATTGTCCGGGATTATTGCCGTGGCAGATGTAGTAAAGGCAAGTAGTAAAGCAGCCATTGCCAAACTCCATGAAATGGGTATCGAAGTGGCGATGATCACCGGTGACAATAAAAAAACCGCGGCAGCCATTGCCAGACTGGTTGGCATTGATCGGGTTCTGGCCGAAGTACTGCCCCAGGATAAATCAAATGAGGTTAAAAAGCTCCAGTCAGAAGGTCGAAAAGTGGCGATGGTTGGGGATGGCATCAACGACGCGCCGGCATTGGTTCAGGCCGATATTGGTATTGCGATTGGCTCCGGTACCGATGTCGCCATGGAATCCGCCGACATTGTGCTGATGCGAAGTGATCTGATGGACGTTCCCACCGCCATTAAACTCAGCAAAAGCACGATTCGTAACATTAAACAAAATTTGGTATGGGCATTTGGTTATAATGTAGCCGGAATTCCCATCGCCGCCGGACTGCTCTATCTGTTTGGCGGGCCACTGCTGAATCCTATTTTTGCCGCCGCCGCCATGTCACTGAGCTCGGTTTCGGTGCTCACCAACGCACTCAGATTAAAAGGTTTTAAACCATAAAAATTAAGTTGAAAAAGGAGTAGAGATTATGAAAAAGAAAATTATTATAGCCGGGACAGCCCTATTGTTTTTAGTTGTCCTGGCTGGTTGCCAGCAGACAGATGTCGTCGGAAAGACCTCCATCACATCCTTTGATGCGGTGCTTCAGGCAATCCCCGATCAAATTGTCGAAGATGAGTTAAATGGTGGCTGGGCCCTGTCGGCACCCGATGGAACCGCCCGTTTTATCTGGAGTAAAGATTACAGCAGCGGAACACCGCACGATGTAATGCTGGAAGTGGCTGCCAAACCATTCATTGAAGCCGGACTTGATGTCGCAAAACTTCCCGCTGGGATGGTTGTTGATGATAAAATTATGGTCGGAACAATGTTAGGGGATGAAAAATTAACCTATAGTGGCGAAGTGACGCCGCTGGCGTCCTATGAACAGATTGTCAATCTGAAACGTGAATATATTAAATACCACACCGCCCTTGACCATTATGGTGTCGATCTTGGCGAGGGAAATGCTTTTGAATGGGCTAAAGACATGAGTACCAATGACAAAGACATTGTCTTTGTTTTAAATCCACAAATTTTTATTGATGCCGGCGTTGATCCAGAAAAAGTAGAAGGCTGGGTTTTTGCCAAGGTCAGCACCGAAGATGAAGATAAAAAACCAATTGAAGTGGATAAATTCTTAAAACCGTTTAGTATTAAATGAGTAGTTTGAAAAAATAAACTAAAATTCAAGGAGGCGTAAGAAATGGAAAGAATGATTTTAAATGTAGAAGGTATGTCGTGTGCTCACTGTGAAAGAGCTGTAAAAAATGCAGTTGGCGAGCTCGACGGCGTTGAGAGTGTCATTGTCGATCTTCCTGGAAAAACTGTGGCAATCGAATATGAACCTGGCATGTTAACCTTTGAGAGCTTTAAAACTGTAATTGAAGAAGAAGGATACCATGTGTCAGGAAAAGTATAAATAATTCGTAATTAGTTATGAACTAGGAGATTGCTATGAAACATAGCTTAAGAACAAAATTATCGCTGACCATTGCCCTGATTATGTTACTTACTGTGGCCTCGATCAGCTTTTTATCGAACATTTTAATTGAAAAAGAATTTACTAATTATCTTACCATTCAACAAGAGAAAAGAACTCAGGAAATAACAGACAGTCTGAGTCAGCAATATGATATGGAAACCAAAACCTGGGACGCAGATTTCGTCCATACCATCGGGATGTATGCCCTTTATGACGGGTATATTGTCAAGGTTTATGATTTGCAGAATCAGACGATCTGGGATGCGGAGACCTGTGATATGTCCTTATGCACAGCAGTGATGGATGATATTTCACATCGAATGAACACAAAATACCCGCAAATGAATGGTGAATTTATGTCAAAGACCATCTCAATTACTAAAGATGGCAAGGTCATTGGAACCGCACAGGTCAGCTATTTTGGACCATACTTTTTAAGCGCAGATGATTTTCAGTTTTTGAATGCACTCAATACAGTTTTAATCGGAATTGGAATTTTCTCACTTATTTTTTCAGTTATCGTCGGGTCAATCCTGGCTAAACGATTAAGTAGCCCGATCTTAAATACGGTCACTGTCACAAAACAAATTTCTGATGGAGACTATGATGTGCGAATCACAGAAGTTTCAAATACCAGGGAATTAAATGAACTTATTGTTGCAGTCAATCATTTAGCTGATTCATTGGGAAAACAGGAGTCATTAAGAAAACAGTTGACGGCTGACGTAGCTCATGAATTACGAACCCCTCTTACATCGATTGGAACCCATATTGAGGCCATGATTGAAGGGGTATGGGAACCTACAGGCGAACGCTTGAAAAGTTGCCATGATGAAATATTGCGCATTGGTAAAATCATACAGGATTTAGAGAACTTGGCAAAAGTTGAAAGTGATAATTTAAAGCTTGATAAAACACAGATCAATCTGAATGAGTTATCAGAAAAAGCAGTGGGGAACTTTGCCGCAGAAATCGATAAAAAGAAGTTGAACGTAACGATTTATGGGGAAAGTTCAGACACATATGCTGATCAAAATAGAGTCAGCCAGGTTATCATTAATCTAGTTTCTAATGCGGTAAAATATACGCCAGAGCATGGAATCATAAAGATTTTTATTTCTGAGGATAAGCAGTTTGTTCGATTAAGTGTCAGTGATAATGGGATTGGGATCCCTGAAGATGAACTCCCCTATGTTTTTGAGCGCTTTTATCGCGCCGACAAATCTAGAAACCGTATGACCGGTGGTTCAGGAATTGGACTTGCCATTGTTAAGTCAATTGTAACTGCCCATGGGGGAATGGTTGAGGCCGAAAGTCACTTAAACGAAGGCAGTCGTTTTGTTGTCAAGTTACCGAAAAATAAAATGGAATAGGAGTGAAAAAGATGGACAGATCATTTAAAGTTAAAATAGATAATACGGTTTTAGACTACATGCGAAAAAAAAGAAAAAGTAATTTAACACTTACGATCATTTCTACAGGCGGTGGTTGTTGTCCAACTTTTGAAGTTTCTGAAGTTTCACTTGTAAAGCCAGATCGATTGGACGCATTTGATATATTCCAACAGAATGATGTTACCCTATATATCAGCAAAAATGCAAGGGTGATAGCGACGACACTGCATTTTATGCTTAAAAAAAATCTGATTGGGGCAACGATCCAAGTCGAAGGTTTAAGTCTAAAAAAGCGGGATTAATGCTATCCATACTAGTTACCTGGTAGTATAATGAGAAAAGTGTCACAAGAAGATTTTGTACAAGTGATTATAGAAGACTTTGACGTTCAATTGAGCACCTGGGAAGTATAGAGGTTTGGTAATAATGAACAATCAATTTAAAAAAGTACTTGTTATTGATGATGAGCCTAAAATAATTGAGGTGGTAAAGTCTTTTCTGGAAAGTAAAGGCTTCGCCGTCTTTACGGCGGAAAATGGCAAACAAGCCCTCGATTTATTTGAACAGGAAAACATTGCTCTCATCGTATTAGACCTGATGCTTCCTGATATGACAGGTGAAGAAATTTGTATCCAGATCAGAAAAAAATCCCGGGTACCGATTATTATGCTTACCGCAAAAATTGAGGAATCGGACATGCTTAAAGGGTTAAATATTGGAGCCGATGATTATATTACGAAACCATTCAGCTTGAAAGCCCTATATGCAAGAATTGAAGCAGTTCTTCGCAGATCAAGCGATGATCTGGTGCCACTTTATAATAAAGCTTCTTTCAATGGCGGTGATTTGGAAGTTGATTTCGAAAGCCATATGATCAAAAAGAATCAGATTGAAATTAATCTTACTCCAAATGAGTATAAATTACTGGCGGCGTTAATAAAATATCCCAGTAAGGTTTTTACCCGGGAGGATCTAATCAGAATAGCATTGGGTGATGAATTTGAAGGGTATGATCGGGCCGTGGATAGCCATATTAAGAACCTGCGTCAAAAAATAGAAAAGGATCCCAAAAATCCGGTGTATGTGATGACTATTTACGGGATTGGTTATAAATTCGGGGGTGAAACCCCCGAAACATAGGCTATCAACGAAGTTTCCCCTCGCCATTGTAATTAATTTGGAAAGCGAGATCCTTGATCACTTCGCCTGCTAAAATCAGACCTGCTACCGACGGAACAAAGGAAATGCTGCCGGGAATGGACCGTCGATCGGTACATTTTCTTTCAGTTCCCGGTGGACAAATACAATTGGTTTTACAGCTGTTGGCTGAATTTTCAATTTGTTTAATCGGTTCTTCCGTTGAAAAAACAACTTTTAAATGCTTGATCCTTCGTTTTTTGAGTTCTTTTCGCATGATTTTGGCGACCGGACACATGCTGGTTTTGTAGATATCGGCAACCTTAAAAAGCGTCGGATCTAATTTGTTTCCGGCACCCATACAGCTGATGATGGGTGTTTTTGTGTTTTCAGTTTGGAGCACCAACTCAATTTTGGCCGAAATAGTATCGATGGCATCGACCACATATGAGTAGGAAGAAAAGTCAAATTTATCAGCGTTTTCAGGTAAAAAGAAACATTGATGAATATTGACCTGAGCATTGGGATTGATATCCAGAATCCGTTGTTTCATCACCTCTACCTTGTTTTGGCCCACTGTTTTTCGGGTGGCGATCAGCTGTCGGTTGATATTTGTCAAACAGACCTTATCGTCATCAATGAGATCAAATGTACCGATGCCGCTGCGGGCAAGGGCTTCGGCAGTGTAACTACCAACTCCGCCAATGCCAAAGATGGCAACGCTTGACAGTGCCAGTTTTTCCATGGCGTCCCCACCAAGTAATAATTGAGTTCTTGAAAATTGGTTCAACATTAAAAATTCTCCATTCAGATATTAATGGTTCAGATTTTTTTTGGTTCGATTAGAAAGTCACTTATCATAATCATCTAAAAAATGATGTTTAATTCCACCTTGTTTATATGAGATAATGGTATTGAGATTGACGTTTTCCACACTTTTGAAAATATTGCTTTCGATATAAGGGCTGGTTTGACGGAACTTTTTCAGCAGGGTTTTCATTTCCTGGCGTTTGGAGGCTCCGCCTTCATTGTCTGAAATCATACAATTTTCGGTAAATCGGCAGGCACACTGAATAAATTGCAAGTCGTTATGTAATTTCCAACTGATGATGGCCTCTTCCCGGATCAGATACATCGGCCGGATCAACTCCATATTCTCAAAATTGCTGCTTTTTAGCTTGGGCATCATGGTCTGAATCTGTCCGCCGTAAAGCATCCCCATCAGGATGGTCTCGATGACATCGTCATAATGATGCCCAAGGGCGATTTTATTGCATCCCAATTCTTTAGCATGATGATACAGATGGCCGCGACGCATCCGGGCACAGAGATAGCAGGGTGATTTTTCAATATCGGCCACCGAATCAAAAATCTGAGACTCGAAAATAGTGGCTTCAATATTCAACAGCTTCAGATTTTTTTTGATCATTTCCCGGTTCATTGGGTTATAGCCCGGATCCATTACCAGAAAAACCAATTCAAATTCGAATTTATTATGTTTCTTCAGTTCCTGGAATAGCTTTGCCATGAGCATGGAGTCTTTTCCTCCAGATATGCACACCGCAATTTTATCCCCTTCCTTGACCAGCTCATATTCATTGATGCCGCTGGTAAAACGGCACCAGATACTGCTGCGATACTTCTTTTTTAAACTTTTTTCTATTTCTTCATAGCGTTCCATTATAACTCCTATTTTTTAGTCAAACTTTTATAACAATAATCAAAAATTTTCATGAAATCCTGTAATTCGCTGTCAGTGGTTAAATGACAAAGACTGATCCGCCAGGAAGATCTGGCCAGCTCCCGGCTTCCGGTGACCGTGAGAACCGAACGGGAGGGGGTGTTATCGGTGGAACAGGCAGATTTGGTCGAAATGCAGACTTCCTGATCGCTCAGTGCGGCCTGAAAGGCTTGGGCCTTGACGCCTTTCACACTGAGATTAAGAATGTGGGGAATGGAATGCTCAGTACAGTTGAAAGCAACCAGCGGATAAGCAGATAACTGTCTTTTCAGCCAGTCGCTTTTTAAGGCGACCTGGGCCAGACGTTCTTCCAGTTCATCCATACATAGCTCAAGTGACAGAGCTGTTGTCCCGGCGCCAGCGGTAAAAGGAGTGCCACTGCGATAATAACTGGTGCTGGTGCCGCCATGGATCTGTGGTTCAAGGATCAGGCTGTCGCTTTTTAGCAGCACGCCCATGCCGTTTAGTCCGAAAAATTTGTGGGGCGAAAAGGTAACCAGATCGATTTGCTCTAAATAAATTGGAATTTTTCCGACAGCTTGGGTGGCATCCACATGAAAAAAGCAATTGGGATAATCGGCAATGAGCGACGAAATTGATTCAATCGGCTGACAGATTCCCAATTCGCTATCTACATAGTTGATTGAAACCAGAATTGTATCCGCCCGGATTAATTCTTTGAGATGATCAAGGTCGACGGTACCGTCTTTTTTGATGGACACCAGATCAATCTCATAGCCAATCGATTGAAGCTGCTTGAGACTGCCGCTGACAGATGCATGCTCCAGACAGGTAGAAATGAGGTGACGGCCATTTTCACGATAATTTCTGGCCACACCCTTAATTGCCAGGTTATTGGCTTCGGTGGCGCCAGAGGTATAGATGACCGCCATATTTAAGCAGTTTAATTGATTCTTTATTTTGATGGTAGCATTTTCAATGAGCTGTTTCGCCTTTTTGCCTGAATGATGGTTTCCATTGGCATTGCCGAAGGCGTCCTGGCTGATGCGGCAAAAAAGATCCAGCACCTGACCATTCACCGGGGTATCGGCGGCATAATCCAAATATATCACGTGTAAACTCCGTTCTAAACCGAAATAGTGTTGGTAATGACTGCAGCGGTTCATAAAAAATACCCAGGAGATCATTGCGAAGTCGCCAGGCTAATATCCTAATTATACTATAGAATTACTTGTAAATAAACGAAGATTTTGAATTTTAAGGATTGCTTTGGGTATTAAGTAAAGAAGTAAATGCATGAAAAAAAGAAAAAAAGGGTTGACAAGCAAAAGAATGGACAATATAATAATTCATATAGAAATAATATGAAATATTACAAGAAATATTATAAGAAATGAGGTATCATGATGTCAAAAATCGCAAAAAATCTGACCGACTTAATTGGAAACACGCCCCTTCTGGAACTGGTAAACTATGAAAAGAACCTGAACCTGGAAGCGAAAGTAATTGCAAAACTTGAGTATTTTAATCCCTTGTCTTCCGTTAAAGATCGAATCGGTTTTGCCATGATTGATGCGGCAGAAAAAGCTGGTCTGATCAATCAAGATTCGGTGATTATCGAACCAACCAGTGGGAATACCGGCGTAGGTCTGGCGTTCGTGGCCGCTGCAAAAGGGTACCGCTTAATCTTAACGATGCCCGAAACCATGAGTGTCGAGCGCCGTAACCTGGTTTCAGCATTGGGGGCTGAACTGGTTCTGACCCCCGGTTCACTGGGAATGAAGGGTGCCATTGCCAAGGCTCAGGAATTGGCCGAAAGCACACCCAATGCCTTTGTACCACAACAATTTGAAAATCCGGCTAATCCTGAGATTCATCGGAAAACCACAGCTGTGGAAATTTGGAATGACACTGATGGTGAAGTGGATATCTTTGTCTCCGGAATCGGAACCGGCGGAACCATTACTGGGGTCGGTGAAGTTTTAAAAGAAAAGAAACCCGGGGTGAAAATCATCGCAGTGGAGCCGGAAGCTTCTCCAGTTCTGTCAGGCGGAAATCCAGGCCCTCATAAAATTCAGGGAATTGGTGCCGGATTTGTTCCGAAGGTACTCAATACGGAGATCTATGATGAAGTCATTAAGGTCAGCAATGAAAATGCTTTCCTGACATCCAAGGAAGTTGGCCGGCGCGAAGGACTGTTGGTGGGAATTTCTTCCGGGGCAGCAATTTATGCAGCTACCGAATTAGCAAAACGGCCGGAAAATAAAGGCAAAACGATTGTGGTTTTATTGCCTGACACCGGGGAACGGTATCTTTCAACGGGCTTGTTTCAGTAATGAAAATTTCCACTAAGGGCAGGTATGCCTTGCGTTTAATGCTGGACCTGGCGATTAACAACACCGGGGATTACATTCCCATTAAGCGGATTGCTGAGCGCCAGGAGATTTCAGAAAAATATTTGGAACAGATCATTACCCAAATTTCACGAGCTGGCTTTGTTCGCAGTGTTCGTGGTTCTCAGGGCGGTTATCAGCTGGCCAATCCCCCGGAAGAGTATACCGTAGGGATGATTGTGCGGTTGCTGGAAGGTGAGTTGTCACCAGTTATATTGAGCGATGAAGCGGGAGTTTACGAACAAGCAGACCGCCACGTCACTGCAGATGTCTGGCAGGAAATCAAAGATGCCATTGATCAGGTGGTGGATAATATTACCCTGGCAGAGTTGGTGAGGCGCTATCACGAAAAAGGTAATTGTGAGTATTTTATCTGATTAGATTTGGCGTACTTAGCTTTTTCAGGGTGACTTGGAGAGATTAAGGCAGTCTAATTTATTTTTAGAATATTTTAAAAAAGACATGATTTGAAGCAGCTGCTTCAAATCATGTCTTTTTGTGTATATAATTAATCATATCAGATTAGTGGAAAAAGATATTGACAAATGAAAAAACATCTAATATAATAATCATACTAAACATATAGGAGATATATGTTAATCGAGGAGGAAATTATTAATGTCTTTAAACAATCAGGAATTATTCGACAAACTGGCAGCGTCAATCGTAGACATGGATGAGGATTTAACCATTGAACTCAGTAATCAGGTAATCGCAGAAGGAATTGATGCTTATGAAGCCATCGTCAATGGACTTACTGTTGGGATGAACCAGGCAGGAAAACTATTTGATGAAGAAGAATATTTTGTACCCGAGTTATTAATGTGTTCAGATGCCATGTATTCGGGTCTAAATATTCTAAAACCTCATATAAAGATTAACTCACACGAAACCAGACGAAAAGCAGTCATTGGTGTAATTGAAGGGGATACCCACGATATCGGAAAGAATCTGGTGAAGATCATGCTGGAAACCGGAGGCTATGATATCGTGGATCTGGGACGTGATGTTTCTCCAGCTACTTTTGTGGAACGAGCCAAAGCAGAAAATGCTGAATTTATTTTCATTTCAACACTAATGACAACGACAATGGAAGGTATGAACGAAGTCGTCGAAATTCTAGTCGAAGAAAAAATAAGAGAAGACTATAAGGTCTTAATCGGGGGTGGTCCGGTTTCCCAATCCTATGCTGACAAGATTGGTGCCGATGGTTACGCTGAAAATGCTGCCGAAGCGGTAAAACTGGCGAACAACATTGTTGCCGCATATGGAAATGAGCTTTAAAAAAAGAACTTTCACAAAATACCCAAAGACGATTAAATTGGAGGAAATCATCTATGTCATTAATACAAAGAAATGAAGAATTAACATCCCTGGAACGCGTTGTCCTGACCCTGCAACGAAAAGAAGTAGATCGGATCCCGGCGATTCCTCTGGTCTGCGGTGCTTCGTATCGGGTAACCGGATCGCGCTATGATAAATGGTCTCAGGATGCCGAAATTGCGACCCAAAGTCTCCTGGCAGCGCAGGAATTAATTGGTCAGGATGCATTTTTGCTGCTGGTTGACCTTTCTGTTGAAGCGGCTGATTTTGGCCAGGAACTTATTTTCCCTAAGTTCAGTACCGCCTATCCTGATTTCAACAATCAGTATATAAAAACCGCTGGCGAATATGATAAGATCAAAAAAATTGACCCAAGAGAGACCAAGCGCATGAAGCAGGTTGTCGATACGGTCAGAGGTTTATCCGAAGCAAAGGGAAATGAAGTTGCCATCTTCGGATTTGTCTATGGCCCGCTGGGGGTTTTGTCGCAAATTAGAGGTCACAAAGAGCTGTTTGTGGATCTGATCAAGCACCCTGAAGAAGTTCTGGGGGCAGTTGATGTCATCACCGATGTTCTTATTGAGTATGCTGTTGCTCAGATTGAAGCGGGGGCCCATTCCATTGTTATTGATCCTCTGTATTCATCAGGAACTGTTTTGAGAAACACAACCTGGGAGAAATTTGAAGGCCCATATCTAAAACGTCTTGCCGATGCGATCCGGGCTGCCGGTTCAGCGGTGGCCATCCACAATTGCGGTGGCGGTGTTTATTTTGAAGAAGTTATCAAGTGGTCTGATCCGGTCGCGATCTCGGTTGCTCACCCGGCCCATGGTGCCAAAGATTGGGAAGAACATGCAAAAACCTGGGGTGATAAGATTATCACCATCGGATATTCCGATCCCGCCGAAACTGGTCTCGTATTTACTGCGGATGAGGTGCTTGAAGATGTCAAAAGACAACTGGATTTATTTAAAAAACATAATGCCGGCTTTATCCTTTCTTCTGGCTGTGAGTTCCCGCCCAATGGCAACTTATTAAATGCTGCGGCGATGGTGGAAGCCTCCAGACGGTACGGGCGCTGGTCGATAAAGTAATTTCCAAATACATAAGATAGCAGCGAATTAGGTTAAATAAAACAATAAAAATGAATTAAATCCAAGTGATCAATGACAACAATTTAACCAAGATTGTTGTCATTGAGTTTATAAATGACTAGTTCAATGATTAACAGATAGGAAAGTGATCGTATGACAATACAAATTGATATTTTTTCTGGTTTTTTTGGTGCCGGTAAAACCACATTAATAAAGAAGCTGATTGATGAAAAGGTGTATTCAAAAAAAATAACGCTGATTGAAAATGAGTTTGGCGAAATTCCAATCGATGGGGCATTTCTAAAAAAATACAACATTGAAATAAAGGAAATCAAGGCCGGGTGTATCTGCTGTTCTACCGTGATTGATTTTACCAATACTTTGCGAGAAATCATTAAATCGAAAGAAACAGAAAGAATCATCATTGAACCGTCGGGGGTCGGTAAACTGTCGGAAATCGTCAAAATTGTCAAGATACTTGAGGAAGATAATGACATTCATCTCAATCTGGTGATTGCCGCCGTCGATGTGACCATGTATGAGGAATTCACCGAGCTGTTCAGTGAATTTTATGGGGATCAGATCATTCACGCCAGTACCATTCTCTTAAGTCGTACCCAGAACGTCGATGATGAGGAGTTAGGCAAGGTGGTTTCGAAAATACGGGAAATCAATGATACGGCATCGATTGTGACCACGCCCTGGGATGATTTGAGTGGCATTGAACTGATTGGGCTTTCTGAAGCGGATGGGCAACAAATTTCCCGGGACGAGGATTTAAGTGCGTTTGATCTGGAGTTTGACGATGATGACCACGATCACGATGATGACGATCATAATCATGATATTTTTACAAGCTGGGGCATCGAAACGCCAAAGATATTTCCGGTAACTCAATTAGAAAGTATCTTTGAAAGTTTGAAGGATGAGGCGATTTTTGGAAAAGTAGTCCGGTCAAAGGGCAAGGTTCAGATTGATGGGGTCAATTGGGTGGAGTTTGATTTTGTCCCCAATGCCCTGGAAATAAGGGCATCTGAACCTGATGAAATCGGGCGTATTACCGTAATTGGACATGATCTGAATCAGGCCATTCTGGACACCGTTTTCTGATATGAACGTCAAAGTGATTGCCTGTGAGGTCATGCAGGCGGAAATAGAGAAATTGATGCCCATTCCGGAGCGGGATTTTGAATTTGTCTCGATGGACTTTCATTTATACCCCCAGAAACTAAAGGTCGAGCTCCAACGGCTTATTGATGCTTCCCAGAATTATCAAAAAATCATCCTGGCTTTTGGTTTGTGTGGTGGGGCAGCTAATGGTTTGATTTCTAAAGCCAGTCAACTGATTATTCCCAGAGTACATGATTGTATTTCGATCTTTATGTGCTCAGATAGCTGTAGAGCCTGCGATTTTCAGAGTGAAATTGGAACCTTTTATCTCAGCAATGGCTGGATGATTACCGAAAAGAGCATTCTCGCAGACTATCGCCGAATTTATGATCGTTTGGGCGAAAAAAAAGCCAAGCGGATGCTGGAAAAAATGTATGATGGCTATAAAAAAGTTTTGTTTATTGAAACATCGGCAGAACCCAAGGAAGAGGTAATTGAGCAATCCCGAGAAATTGCAAAGCTGTTTGAAGCCGAATATCAGACAGTTAAAGGTGAAATCGGCTTTATTGAAAAAATTATAACCGGTCCCTGGGATGAAGCCAATTTCATAACGCTGCTCCCAAGGCAGGAAATTAGAGAAGCGTATTTTTCAAAAAATGCTGGAAAAACGTGAAATTTCAAAAGACTATAGAAGCCTGAAAATAAAAAGAAATGAGGAATTTTAGATGAATGATTTAACCCCAAAGGAACGGATCATCCGTTCCTTAAATAAAGAATCTGTTGATCGGGCACCGGTTATCTGTCCCGGTGGGATGATGAATTCAGCCATCGTTGATGTAATGAATAAAACTGGCCACACCTTACCGGATGGCCATCACGATAGTCAATTAATGGCAGAGATTGCCAATGACGTTCAGGAAAACACCGGTTTTGAGAACTTCGGTATTCCCTTTTGCATGACCGTAGAAGCAGAGGTACTGGGTAGTGAAATTAATTATGGAACCCTGGCCTGTGAACCAAAAATACAAAAAGAAGTGTTTCCATCGGTTAAAGAAGTCCTTTATCAGGACTTAGGCGCGATGGCAAAAAATAAGCGGGTTAATGCGATTATTGAAGCAACCTATCAGTTATCAAAAGAATATTCAGACATACCGGTATTTGGTAGTATCACCGGGCCGCTTAGTACCGCCGCATCACTGGTTGATCCGATTCCATTTTTAAAAGAACTCCGGAAGAATCCTGCCGAAGCCCATCGGGTGGTTGATTATGCCACCAATCATATCATTGAATTGGCTAAGCTGATGGTGGAAGGCGGCGCCAGTGTGATTACCATTGCTGATCCCACTGCCACCGGAGAAATCTTGGGACCAGCGATGTTTGATGAATATGCAGTACGTTATCTCAACAAAATTATCGATGCCATCCATGAAACCAATACTCCGGTTATTGTTCATATTTGTGGGAAAATGAATGCGGTTAGAAAATTTGTGCCCGCAATTAAGTCCGATGCAATCAGCACTGATTCTTCGATTAGCTTGCGAAAACTCAAAGAAGACTATCCTGAATTAACTACCATGGGGAATCTGAGTACCTATCTATTGGAATTTGGTGAAGCTGAAAAAATTTCACAACAAACTGAAAAACTTAAATTGGATGGCATTGATATTATCGCTCCGGCTTGTGGATTAAGTACGTCCACGCCACTACTTAATATTACCGCAATGACCAATCGGGTAAAGGGGGTTTAACGACTATGGTAAAAGTAAATTTTATCGGCGAAAACAAAGCTATTCTGGTGGAAAAAGGCACGACGATTTTAGCAGCGGCCCAAGAGTTGGGGATTGTTATTGAATCACCCTGTAATTCTGAAGGGGTTTGCGGTAAATGCAAGGTTAAGATTTCCGCAGCAAGTCTGAAAAATGTGGAGGAATACGGAAAACACCAACTACCAGAAGAGGAAAAAGAACAGGGATTTGTGCTTTCATGTCAGACCAGGGTGACTGGTCATGTCGATGTTAAGGCCGTTGCTAAAAACCGTAACAAAACACTGCAAATATTAAACCATGGTCAGAGCTTTGATATTGACGTCAATAGTTTTATTAAAAAAGAATATACCGGCAATGGCAAGACTATTGTAACTGCCGGCGGCCAGATTTTAGGTGAAGAAGAAGGAGATACCGTTGCTCAGAACTATGGCGTTGTCGTTGATATCGGAACCACCACGCTGGTGGCAACACTGGTCAATATTAACACCGGTGAAGAACTGCACTCCGTCTCAGCACTAAACCCCCAAAGCCTACATGCCCAGGATGTTTTGTCACGGATTAAATTTGCCTCTGAAGAAAAAGGGCTGAATTCGATGTACGCAATGATTATTAAAGAACTGAATATACTGATTGAAAAAGCGGCCAGCCATACCGGTGTTGAACAAAAGCATATCTATGAAGTAATTTTCAGCGGAAATACCTGTATGATTCATCTGGCTGCTAACGTGAATCCTTATTCACTGGGTAAATACCCCTATACTCCAGCTATCACTGGGGGAAGTAGCTTAAGTTACAAAGAACACCTCCTGGATATTTCCACACTGGGATCAATTTATCTGCCGCCGATTATTTCTTCCTTTGTGGGGCCAGATATCACATCCGGTGTTTTGGCAACCCGGCTTCAGGATAAAGAACAGGTTACTTTATTTGTCGATATCGGAACCAATGGTGAAATGGTCATGTCTGATCATGGCGCATTAACGGCGACCTCAACCGCCGCCGGACCGGCATTTGAGGGAATGAATATTTCTTATGGAATGCGGGCCGAAAAAGGCGCAATTGAGTATTTTGAAATTGACGATCATGGCGAGATTGACATCCGGACCATTGAAGATGGCGAAGCCATTGGGATCTGTGGTAGCGGTCTGTTGGACATTGTGGGGGAACTGGTGGTCCATAAGGTTATCGACAAACGGGGCCGACTGGCAGCTCCGGATAACGCCGACTTGAAACAGAACCTGAGAAACAGACTGGTGAAAATCGATGGGAAGATAGCCTTTGAAGTTGCCAGTGGGGTATACCTCTCGCAAAAAGATATCCGGCAGGTACAGTTGGCAAAGGGAGCGGTACGGGCAGGCATTGAGTTTTTAATGGATGCCAAAGAACTGCGGCCCGAAGATGTTGATGAGATTCAAATTGCTGGTTCTTTCGGCTTTCATCTGCGGGCCAAGAGCCTGATAAATATCGGGCTGCTACCAAAAGAATTTGAAGGCAAAATTGACTTTGTCGGCAACACGTCAAAATCTGGAGGACTGGCTTTTTTACTCAATCAGAAATATCGCGATGAGATGGAAAGCCTGGTGACCGAGATTGATGTCATTGAATTGTCTAATGGCGAAAATTTTGATCGGATTTTTGTTGACTGCCTGTCTTTCGACAAGCATAAGAAAACGGCATAGCGAAATCGGACGCCACAACGAAAGTTTTATACATGATAATAGTCTGCTATGAAAACAAATAGAAAACCTCATCGAAATCATTTTGGATTTCGATGAGGTTTTAATTTTTCATAATTGCGATGATGTAAGGCTTGCTAAAAGTTATTCAGTGTAGGCTTATTTACTTAACAACGCCACCTTCAACAACCAGACTTTCTTCATTATCAGCACCATATACCGATAATAAGGTTGCATCATAAGCTTTGTGGATAAAGTTTTCTTTTCCTAGTGTTGTCAGTTCTTCATTGATCCACGTAAGCAGCTCGGTATTTCCTTTGGCAACAGCTGGGGCAATGGTATCCTGACCACCAAGTGTAGCAACGCCAACAGTGAATCCCGGGTTTTCTTTTGCCCATGCAATAACCTCAGTATTGTCGTTGACAATGGCATCACCACGACCATCTTTGAGAGCCTGGAATATTTCAGAATATTGTTCGTATTTAACTAATTCAATATCCGGGTATTTTTCGGTCAGAAAGGTTTCGGCGGTGGTTCCTTTGGCAACGATCGCCTTTTTACCTTTTAGTTGATCGACGGAGGTAATGAGGGCACTATCGGGTGATACAATCCCCAGTGATACTTTCATATAAGGATTTGCGAAATCAACCTTTTGTTTTCGATCTTCGGTAACGGTGAAGTTTGCCATGATGATATCGACCTTATTTGATTCTAAATAGGCGACCCGGCTGGCGGCATCAACTAAGACAAATTCTACCTTTGACTCGTCGCCCAACAGATCTTTGGCAAATCGCTTGGCGATATAAACATCAAAACCCTGGTTTTCTCCGCTTGAATCGACATAACCAAATGGTGCTTTATCGCTGAACACCCCAATTCGGATTGTTCCTCGTTCCTTGATTGCATCAATCGTACCTGTCGTTGAAGCAGTCGAATCTTTTTTCTCAGAAGACGAGCTGCTGCAACCGGCAAGTCCTCCAACCACAACAGCGGTAACCATTAAAACAGCAATAAATTTTTTAAACTTTCCCATAATACTTTTTCCTTTCGTTGAAAATTAATATTGGAATATATTTAGAAAGTGCTGAGCACGTTCTGTCTGTGGATTGGTAAAAAACACATCAGGTTCGGCAATTTCGCAGATATTACCTTCATCCATAAAAATAATCCGATCAGCAACAGACCGGGCAAAGCCCATTTCGTGGGTGACAATGACCATTGTCATGCCTTGTTTCGCCAAACCGAGGATCACGTCCAAAACCTCGCGGACGACTTCGGGATCAAGTGAGGCCGTTACTTCATCAAACAGGATGATTTCCGGATTCATACATAAAGCCCGGACAATAGCAATTCGCTGCTTTTGACCGCCCGAAAGCTGTCGGGGAAACGCATCTTTTCGATCTAATAATCCCACCCGTGCTAAAAGATCTTCAGCTTGTTCTAAAGCTTCATTTTTCTCTCTTTTTTGAACTTTTAAAGGTCCAAGCAGGATGTTATCAATAACTGTCATGTGAGGGAATAAATCATAATTCTGAAACACCATTCCAATTTTTCCCCGAATGTCTGGCCAGTTGGTATTATCTTGGGTCAGGCTGGCATCATTAAAAATAATATCGCCAGCCTGGATTTTTTCAAGACCGTTGATACACCTTAGCAGCGTGCTTTTACCACACCCCGAAGGGCCTAGAATCACCAGCACTTCGCCGCGATGGAGTTCGAAGCTGACACCCTTTAAGATTTCTTTATGATCAAATTCTTTATGAAGATCACTTATCTTGAGTAACGTAATATCGTTTTTATTTTTCATCATTTTACCTAATTATTCCATTTCATTTCTAATTTATCTGACAGGATCGACAGCGGATAGCAGATTATAAAATACAACACAAAAATGAATCCGTAAACCCAGAAAGAAGCGGTGGGGAATTCGAAACGCGAAGTTTCAATAATTTGCTGTCCTATTTTTACAACATCGATTACGCCAATTAAAACAACCAGTGATGTTGTCTTTATCATTCTGGTGGCCAGGTTGATGGTTCCGGGTAAGGTTCTTCGTACCGCCTGGGGAATAAGAACATAAAGGTAAAGCTGCCAATGGTTTAACCCTAGAGCCATTCCAGATTCGGTTTGATGCTGTGGTAGAGACTGCAATGCGCCGCGAACAATATCGCCCATTTCAGCTGCGCCCCACAGACTAAAAACAATAATAGCAACGGACAAACCACTTAGATCGACATTTAAAGCTGTCGTTACGCCGAAATAAAACACAAACAGCCAAACGAGCGTCGGGATGATCCGGAAGAACTCCAGATAGAGACGGTTAATCAGCAGCAGTGGTTTATTTTTAGTGGTACGGCTCAGCCCAATCAAAATGCCTAAAAGTGTGGCGATGACAATGGAGACAAATGAAATTTCCATCGTAATCAATAAACCCTCAAAAAGGCGTTGAAAGTTTCGCCCTTGAAAGATAGCATTAATTCCCAAATTCTGCATAACGCACCCTCTTTTCCAGCCAGGTTAATAAAATCGAAAGTGGCAACAGCATGATGACGTAAACAACCACGAGCATCAGCAGCGACTCGAATGTTTTATAGTACATCCCAATTAAATCTTTGGTAACATTCATAACATCGAGGATTGATATCGCACCGAGAATTGAAGTTTCTTTCAGTAAGAAGATACAATTCGCCCCTAAAGAGGGAAGACTGACAGAAAATGCCTGGGGTATAACGACATAACGGGCCAGTTGAGTGTTTGATAGGCCGATGCTGAGCCCTGATTCAATCTGGCTTTTACTGACCGATTCAATGCCGCTTCTAAATGCTTCGCACATATAACTACCGCCTAAAAAGGAAAGCCCAATAATCGCACAGGTCGACGCACTCAGGGTTATTCCCAGTTTCGGAAAACCAAAATAAAGAAAGAAGATTTGGATGAGCAGCGGTGTGTTTCTTGAAATTTCAACATACACTTTAACAACTTTTGACAAACCTCTTACTTTAAAATACAAAATAGCACTGCAAACTAAACCAATCGCCAGGGATATAAGAATCCCCCAGAAAGCAAGATGCAATGTGATCCAGACAGCGTCTGCGTACAAGGGCAGACTGCGTATGATAAAATCCCAGTCAATATTCATTCATTACTACCTTTACATTATAAAATCGTTGATAAAAACAATAGGCATCGCCGATAAAATAGCGATGCGCATAACATACAAAACATATGTGAAAAGTATTATATCTATATTTTTGAAGTTTGTCAAATAATATGGGGATTAATCTGGAATAATTTAAAATATTACTGCAAAAAACAGATCTTAATTAAAAAAATTAACTTGAAACATTTGAAAACGTAATAAAAAATAGTGGGTTTGATTTATTAGAAAATTTAAAAAACTGATTGACAAACAGAAAAAATTACGTTATATTTAAATCATACAAAACATATAGGAAATATATACAATATTTTCAGAAAGAAATGAGAGGTTGACAAACGTGAGCGAAAGAAAATTAGGATTCGATACTTTACAGGTCCATGCAGGACAGACCCCAGACCCGGTAACCGGAGCAAGAGCTGTCCCTATTTATCAGACAACTTCATATGTATTTAAAGACACTGCTCAGGCCGAAGGTCGCTTTGCATTAACAGATGCTGGAAATATCTACAGTCGGTTGACTAACCCAACTACTGATGCATTTGAGCAGCGGGTAGCTGCTTTAGAAGGTGGATCAGCGGGTCTGGCCACAGCATCCGGTGCAGCAGCCATTACCTACGCCATTCAAAACGTAGCCCGGGCAGGGGATGAGATTGTCTCGGCCAGTACCCTTTATGGCGGAACCTATCATCTTTTTGCCGAAACCCTGCCTAAGTTTGGCATCAATACAATCTTTGTTGATCCTGATGATCCAGAAAATTTCAGAAAAGCCATCACCGATAAAACAAAAGCATTGTTTATTGAAACCCTCGGAAATCCCGGCATTAACGTCATCGATTTTGATGCAGTAGGTAAAATCGCAGCAGAAAATAAAATTCCTTTAATCGTTGATAATACCTTTGCAACCCCATATTTATTCAAACCACTGGAACATGGTGCTAACGTGGTTGTGCATTCTGCGACCAAGTTCATCGGCGGTCACGGAACATCCATCGGCGGAATTATTGTAGATGGCGGTAACTTTGACTGGACCAGTGGAAAATTCCCGGATTTCACCACATCGGACAAAAGCTACAATGGTATAAAATTTTCTGATTTAGGACCGATTGCCTATGCGGTAAAGATTCGTGCCCAACTATTAAGAGATACCGGAGCCTCATTATCGCCATTTAATTCCTTCCTGTTTTTGCAGGGGCTGGAGTCTTTATCCTTAAGAGTGCAAAAGCACGTTGATAATACCAAAAAAATTGTGGAATTCCTAGAGAATCATCCCAAGGTCAAAAAAGTAAATTATCCTGGTCTCAAGTCCAATAAGTATTACGAGCTGGGTCAAAAATATCTGCCATTGGGAGCCGGTTCCATCTTTACATTTTCCATTGATGGTACGATTGATCAGGCCAAAAAGTTCATTGACAGTCTGGAAATCTTCTCGCTATTGGCGAATGTCGCAGATGCGAAATCCCTTGTTATTCATCCGGCATCCACAACTCACCAACAGTTAAGTCCTGAAGAACAGGCAGCAGTTGGATTCGCTCCGGATGTGATCCGTTTGTCAATTGGGGTTGAGGATGTTGACGATTTAATTTATGATATCGAACAAGCTCTGGAAAAAGCGCTATAGTAACGGCCCACCTTTGAATAGTCTGGATACTTAGAAAGACATCTGCTGTTAGTGGCAAAGCAGCAGATGTCTTCTTGTGAGGCCGATAAGATATTAAATTCAAGTATTAATTTAAAGGAGTTGAGTTCTTGACAAATAAAGAAATAATACTTTCGGGAATTGCCCTAAAAAAAACCCCCAGATTTCCGGTTATGATTCTTTCAAGCGGGGTTTGGACAGATTATCGCAATGAGTTGACCCTTCAGAATGTTTTGGAAGATGCCCCGGAAAAGATTGCCGAAATCATCATCGGTGATAACCGAAAAGTGGATTCGGATGTCGTCTGGGTCGGTGCGGATTGCAGCAATATTATTGTTAAAGCCATTGGCGGAAAATGCACCTTTAATCTGCTGGGAGAGGCATCAACCGTTGATGAACCGCTGATCACACAACCTGAGGATGTGGATCGGCTGAGGGTTGAAGATTTAGAAAATTCAAAGGAGATTGCCAATCTTTTAGCAACGGCAAGTCTCGTGACAAAACGGATTGGTGCAGAGTATCTTGTGGCGGTCAGCCAGTGGGGTGCTTTCACCCTGGCAGGGCAGCTATTGGGAATGGATAATATGATGAAGATCGCCATTAAGGACAAGCCCGGACTAAATCATATCATGGAATTTACGGAGAGACTCCTTTTAAAGTATTGGAATTTGTTCATAGATGCCGGAGTCGAAATGGTCAATCAGGCAGAGCCCCTTTCATCAGGGGATGTCATCTCAGCTAAGTTGTTTAAAGAATTGTCATTTCCACGTATTAGATCTGCCAACCGGGCAATTGCCGGGCGAATTAAAACAAAATCGCTGCACATATGCGGAAATACGACCAAGATCCTGGATTTAATTGCAGAAACAGATACGAATCTCTTTTCAATGGACTACAAGGTTGATTTGAATACTGCCCGAGAAACGCTCTCGGGTAAGGTCGCTTTTGGCGGTCAATTAGATCCCATCAGCGTTTTACTGGAAGGGACGACCTCTGAAATTGAGGCCGAATCTCTGGCCTGCATCAGAGCTGGCGGAACACCAGGTTTCGTTTTAATACCCGGTTGTGATATTGCCCCCAAAACAAAATTGGAGAATGTCCAGACGATGATTCACACGGCACATCATTTTGATGTTGAAGAAATAATATAAATTTTGAAGGAGCATAACATGAGTAAGTACAGCAATTTAAATTCACAGTTGATCCACGGTGGTATTGATGGAGATGAAAAAACTGGAGCAGTGAACGTTCCTATTTTTCAAACCTCCACTTATAAACAGGATGGCCTAGGTAAAGACCGGGGCTATGAGTATTCTCGATCCGGTAATCCGACCCGGGAAGCCCTGGAAGCGTTGATTACCGAATTGGAAGGCGGGATCGCCGGGTTTGCCTTTGCTTCGGGTATGGCAGCGACCACTGCGGTACTCAGTCTTTTTAAAACCGGGGACAAGGTAATTATTTCTAGCAATGTTTATGGCGGTACCTTTCGGGTGCTTGACAAGGTCTTCAATAACTTTGGGCTGACCTATGAAATTGTCGAAACGTCAGATCTCAAGCTTCTGGAAGACAGTCTGACCGAAGATGTCAAGGCAATTTTCATCGAAAGCCCGGCCAATCCGATTCTGACCATTACCGATATTAAGGCAGTGGCGGAAATAGCCAGAAAACACGGGGTTTTAAGTATTGTCGATAATACCTTTATGACACCATACCTTCAAAGACCCATTTCACTGGGTGTAGACATTGTTGTTCACAGTGCGACTAAATACTTGGGCGGACATAGCGATCTGATTGCTGGTCTGGCGGTTGTCAACAGCAAGGAGCTGGCAGAACGACTCTGGTTTATTCAGAATGCCACCGGCGGCGTATTGCAACCCTTCGACTCATTCCTGTTAATCCGGGGGATTAAAACCCTGGGGGTTCGAATGGATCGCCATATTGAAAATGCTACATTTATTGCTGCGGCACTGAGAAACAATCCTGGGGTCAAAGCGATTTATTATCCCGGCTTGCCGGATAGTCAGGGCTACGAGATCAATAAACGTCAGGCAGACGGTCCTGGAGGAATGTTCTCATTTGAACTGGACGAAAAATACAATCTCAATCAATTTGTGGAATCCCTGGAGCTGATTACTCTGGCAGAAAGTTTGGGTGGGGTAGAGTCACTCATTTGTCATCCATCGAGTATGACTCATGCGTCGATCCCCTATGAAATACGACAAAAAGTTGGAATTGTTGAAAATCTGATCCGCATTTCGGTGGGGATTGAAGATAAAAATGATATCTTAGCGGATTTAGAACAGGCGTTTAAAAAGAGTTTAGAGGCATAAGATGGCTTATTATAATGATATCAGAGAATTGATTGGCAATACGCCGATGATTAAGCTCAATCAGTTTCAGGTCAAAGATCAGGTGAATATTTTTGCCAAGCTGGAACTATGGAATCCCGGCGGTAGTGTCAAAGATCGAATTGGCATTTCAATGATAGAAGATGCTGAAAAATCAGGTTTATTAAAACCGGGCGGGACGATTATCGAAGGGACGGCCGGAAACACCGGTCTAGGTGTGGCGCTGGCCGCCATTAACCGGGGCTATCGAGTTATTTTTGTGGTGCCGACAAAATTCTCCATTGAAAAACAAACGCTGATGCGGGCTTATGGTGGAGAAATTGTCAATACCCCTAGAGAATTAGGGATGCTGGGTGCAACGGCAAAAGCGCAGGAATTATTAAAAACCATTCCTGATTCCATATCCCTTAAGCAGTTTGATAATCCTTCAAATCCAACCATTCACTATGAAACGACCGGACCAGAAATCTATAATGATTTAGACGGAAAAATTGACTATGTGGTAGCGGGTGCTGGCAGCGGTGGGACTTACAGTGGGGTTTTGCGTTATTTAAAAGAAATAAACCCCCATATAAAAGGTGTTTTGGCTGACCCAGAAGGTTCAATTATGGGCGGTGGTGCATCAGGGTGTTATGATATCGAAGGTATTGGCAATGATTTTATTGCTGGGACGATGGATATGAGCCTGGTGGATGAAGTAATTAAAGTGGATGATGAAAATGCTTTTAAACTGGCCAAATTATTAGCCAGTAAAGAAGGGATCATTGCTGGCACTTCTTCTGGAGCAGCATTATATGCATCGCTCAAACTGGCGGAAAAAATAGAGAGTGGAAACATTGTCACAATTTTTCCGGATCGGGGTGACCGCTATTTCAGCAAGAACATTTATGATTAAAAGAGACTATTAACTCAAACGGATTTGGTTTATACCCTGATCATAGAATAAGACGCCTCAGTTGAAAAAAACTAACTGAGGCGTCTTATTTAAGATGACTATCTATAAATCAAATTATTACATGGATAAAAGAGAGCTGGTAAAGAGATTAAGGTTTTGAAGCTATTCAAAAGACTTGGCGAAAACGTTACTGATTCCGCCACAGGCTTATTTTTTCATTCGTATTTGGCCGTTTCGCAAACAAAAGTGAAATCGCCAAGTTCATGAATGGTAGGGTGTTTGCCGCAAAGCGGGCAGTCCTCATCTTTTCTAAAGGTAAAGCGATCAAAAGATGTTTCCAGGACATCAATCATCAAGAGGCTACCCTTTAAAGTTGCCGGGATTCCGATAATCAGTTTAATTGCTTCGATGGCTTCCAGCACTCCCATTACTCCCGGGACTGGTCCTAAAACACCGGTTTCAGAACAACTGCCAGCAGTCTGATTATTGGTTTCAGGAAACAGGCATCGAAAACATGGCCCTTCATCAGGGATAATGGTGGTCACTTGCCCATAGTAAGCTAAAGCGCCTGCTTCCACCAGCGGTTTTTTTTCAAAATAGCAGGCGTCATTCAACAGGTAACGGGTCGGTAAATTGTCCAGACCATCAATGACAAGATCATGTTTTTTGATAATTTCCCGGGCATTTTCTTTTGAAAAAGCACCGGAGTAGGTGGTTACCTGAAGATCCGGATTCATGGCTTCCAGAGCCTGTTTAGCAGACTCAACCTTCAACCGCCCGATGGTAGCGGTAGAATGGAGAATTTGACGATTTAAATTGCTGATTTCGACAAGATCATAATCGATCAGACTCAGTTTTGTGACACCCGCTTTAGCTAATACCAAATTGGCCGGACAGCCAAGACCACCGGCACCGATGGTTAAGATGTTTGCTTCCGCTAATTTATTTTTAAATTCGATTTCATGAGACGATAAGTCAAAGTCGACAAAAACCTGATCACTTGTTGAAAAAAGATTGTCAAACGAGTGGTTTATTAAATCAAAATAGAAAATATCGGTCAGTGGAACACCGATTTTAAGACGGGATTTAACGGCTTCGACTGCTAACAATGTGCCAACAAAACAAGAACTCAGAAGCAAACCCAGTTGATCAGAAAAATGCTTATCGTTGCAGTCGTATTGTTTGGAGAAGCCTTTCTTTTCGATGGCTTTGAGAAATACGGATATTTCATTGCTGTTCTGGCACAGTCCGAAGCATCCCTGCCAGGCTTCGTTTATCGAAATAAAGGTGGGCGAAATTTGTGGACTCGATGAATTTTGAAACAGCTCTGTCGTTTGAGTCACATAGCCAAAATTCCCGATAATAATCGTCAAGTCTGCATCGGCAACAAAGTCATCAGCGATCTGAAAGCTCACGTCAGGATTGAGATCATTCAATGCTTTAAGGGCCTCCTCCCAGCCATCATTACTTTCAAAATGGCAGTGGATATGACCAATGCCAATGGCGGTAAGATAACGGAGCAGCAGATCACAACTTTCAGCATCGGCGGCACAGACAAGCATCCGGGTATCAAGAAGCTTCTTTTGTCCCCAGCCGCCAATGTCGGGCATGATGATATGACGCAAATAACGTTTAATTTGATTGGCGTCGGTTAGCCCTTCAATTTTTTCTGAAAGAACTTGCTCTGGATGCTCAGCTTCAAATAAAATCGTACCAGTAGCTTGATGGTCAGTTAGATTTATATTTTTATTGGTATAATCATTAATAGCAGCATGCAAGGCATCGGCGGCGATATTTGAACAAAGCAGTTTCTGCTCGGGGAGACCACCTAATGCTTCAGCTACATCAGCATTGGTAATTTTTAGAGCTTCGCTCAACGTTTTGCCAGTGGCAAGGACCGTCAGCATACTGCTGGCTGCGATGGCCGCGCCACAACCAAAGGTTTTAAATTTAACAGCGGTTAAAACATTTTGTTGAACTTTTATATAAATCGTTATTTTATCGCCATCAACTGGATTCCCGGATATCCCGAGGCCGTCAGCATCAGGGATACTGCCAACATTTCGGGGGTTGGCAAAATGGTCGAGCACTGTATCATTGTACATAGGGTACCTCCGTATAAGATAACATAATTATACTATGGAATTAATATGAAATACAACCAGGATCTGGATTTTTAAGATTTATATCAACTCAATGATCAGAAATATTCGATCTGTAGTATTTAATTTCGTGATAATAGATGTGATATAATAAGTTGCAAAAGAATCTGAAACTTGACAAAAAAAACGCGTTCAGGTAGTATTTATTAAACATACTGAACGACTATGAATATAACACCGAAATGGAGAAAGATTATGGATTTTAGTACCCTTTGCATACATGGAAATACAGAAAAATACGATAATACCGGAGCTGTCAGCGTTCCGATTTTTCAGTCGGCAACCTTTGCTCACCCGGGGGTGGGTGAAAGTACTGGTTATGACTATACCCGACAGCAAAACCCGACTCGTGAGCACCTGGAGAACGTTATCAAAAAACTTGAGGATGGCGTCGATGCGATTGCCTTTGCCACCGGCATGGCGGCCATCAGTGCTGTCATGGAGCTATTTTCACCGGGTGATCATATCATTGCTTCTGATGATCTTTATGGGGGCTCACACCGTTTATTTCATCATATTTCGATGAAAAACGGAATCGGTTTTGATCTGGTCAATACATCGGAACTTTCTTTGCTTGAAGGACTCATCCGGCCAAATACCAAAGCGCTCTTTGTGGAAACACCAACCAACCCGATGATGCAGGTAACCGATATTGCCGCAGTGGCGGAGATTGCGAAAAAACATCAGCTTTTATTAATCGTCGATAACACCTTTCTGACTCCCTATTTTCAAAAGCCGCTGAAATTGGGGGCAGACATTGTGATCCATAGCGGCACCAAGTATTTGGGGGGCCATAATGATACCCTGGCAGGATTTACGGTCGTAAAAGAAGAGGAAATCGCTGAACGGCTGCGATTTATATATAAGACTACCGGGGCTTGTCTATCGCCTTTTGACAGCTGGCTGTTAATCCGGGGAATAAAAACCCTGCCGATCCGGATGGACAAACAACAGGAAAATGCCGAAAAAATCGCCAATTGGCTATGTCAGCAGGAGAAAATCACCGCAGTCCACTATGTTGGACTCCCGACTCATGAAGGTTATGAAATTTCTAAACGCCAGGCCACCGGTTTTGGCGGAATGATTTCTTTTGAGGTGGACAGTGAAGAAACCGCTCGACAAATTTTAGAAGGGGTTTCAATTATTCAATATGCCGAGAGTCTCGGTGGGGTGGAAACGCTGATAACCTATCCAATGCTACAGACCCATGGGGATATCCCCGAACCGGAACGGGAAGCAAAGGGGATCAATAACCGTTTGCTGAGATTGTCGGTGGGTATTGAAAGTGCTCAGGATTTAATTACTGAATTAGCCAGGGTAATAAAGGGGGAATAGGATTTGAAATATAATTTTAATGAAATTGTAAAGCGGGATAACACCAATTCCATCAAATACGATTTTGCCAACCGACGGGGAAAACCGGAAGGGTTGCTGCCACTATGGGTGGCTGATATGGATTTTAAAACCCCGGCACCGGTGGTGGATGCCCTGGTGGAAAAAAGTAAACATGGCATCTTTGGTTATTCTGAAGGCGGACAGGATTATTTTTTTACGTTAAAGGATTGGTTTAAAACCCGGTTTGACTGGAATATCCAGCCAGAATGGCTCGTTACCACACCCGGTGTGGTTTATGCCATTGCCACGGCAATCCGCGGTCTGACACAGATCGGCGATAGTATCATTATTCAACAGCCGGTATATTATCCCTTTGCTGATAGCATCACCATTAACGAGCGCAAGCTGGTTGTGAATCAGCTTGTCTTTGATAATGGTCGATATTCGATTGATTTTGCTGATTTTGAAAATAAAATCATTGATAACGGGGTCAAAATTTTTATTCTCTGCAATCCTCACAACCCGGTTGGTCGGGTTTGGACAAGAGAAGAACTAGTTCACCTAGGCGATATTTGCCTCAAACATGGGGTAACGGTGATATCGGATGAGATCCATCAGGATTTTATTTATCCGGGACATAAACATCTGGTGTTTGCAGATTTGAAGCCAGAGTTTTTAGGGATCACCATTACCTGTACAGCCCCCAGTAAAACCTTTAACCTGGCCGGACTTCAGGTTTCTAATATTTTCATTGAAAATAGAGAAATAAAAATAAAATTCAAAAAAGAAATGCAAAAAGGCGGCTATAATGAGATTAATATTATGGGCATTGTCGCCTGTATGGCCGCCTATTCAAAAGGGCGAAAGTGGCTGGAGGAATTAAAAACCTATCTTGGCGAAAATCTGGATTTCATCAGAGACTTTTTAAACGAACAGCTCCCCCAGATTAAGCTCATCGAACCGGAAGGAACCTATCTGATCTGGCTGGATTTTAGCGAACTGGGATTAAATGAAGAACAATTAGAAGATTTAATTATTAATAAAGCCGGTCTCTGGTTGGATGCCGGCACCATGTTTGGCGCTGGTGGCGATGGTTTTCAGCGGATTAATATTGCCGCTCCAAGACTTATACTGGAGCAGGCGTTGACCCAGCTGGAGCGGGCCATCAATGAGAAATAATCAATGATAAGCAGTTAATAAAAAAATAAGGCAAATCGCTTCTCAAAAAGAAGTACTTTGCCTATCAAAAAAGATAACCCAGTACCGACAATTGTTACATCATGTTGTACGCATCGGAGCGGACACGGCAGAGCCTGTCCGATTCTTCGCGAAAGCAACGAGCCAATCACAAGCTTGCTTGTAGTTGGCGACTGCTCGCGACTAATGCGAAAGGAGCGTAGCGGATTTCGCATAGCGCGGCGAACAACAGATTAACAATTGGTCGGTACGGTAGTTTATCGACAACCTCAGCACTTCTTAAATAGAAGTGCTTTGCCATTTTTTGTCTATTTGTGATAATCGATTCAATGCTTCATTAAGGGTATCTTCTTTTTTGGCAAAATGAAGACGGATTAAATGGTTGACATTTTCTCTGAAAAAAGTTGATCCTGGAACCGCACCAACCCCAACATGCTCGGCCAGCCAGGTACAAAAGGCTAGATCATCGTCGGACTTGTATTTAGAAATATCAATCATCACATAATAGGCGCCCTGGGGAGTACTGTAGGTGAGCCCAATATCATCGAGGCCAGCTAAAAACAGCGTTCTTTTTTCGGTGTATTTTTTTTGCAGATCGGTGTAGTAGTCATCACCAAATTGCAGACCAACGGTGGCGGCTTCCTGGAGCGGTGCCGCCGCACCAACGGTTAAGAAATCATGAACCTTTTTAGCCACATCGATGATATGCTCCGGTGCGATGATATAGCCTAACCGCCAGCCGGTGATGGAATAGGTCTTCGATAAAGAGCTGCAGGAAATGGTACGTTCAAACATACCAGGTAAAGAAGCCAGATAAATGTGTTCATGGGGCTGATAAACAATATGTTCATAAACTTCATCGGTGATTACGTAGGTATCATATTTCTTGGCCAAATCAGCAATAATTGTCAGCTCTTCCCGGTTGAATACTTTGCCGGTGGGGTTGGAAGGGTTGCATAGAATCAGTGCTTTGGGATCTTGTTTAAAGGCGGCTTCCAACTCATCGGTATTGAAGTTAAACGCCGGCGGATGAAGGGGGACATAGATCGGAACCGCACCGGATAAAATGGTATCAGCGCCATAGTTCTCATAAAAAGGCGAGAAAACGATGACCTTATCACCAGGATTGGCGACGGTCATCATCGCTGCCATCATCGCCTCGGTGCTTCCACAGGTCACCACAATTTCGGTTTCCGGATTTATTGATCGGCCCATTAACCGGGATTGTTTTTGCGCCAGGGCCTCCCGGAAATTTTGCGCTCCGCAGGTAATCGAATATTGATGAGGCCCCTGATGGGAAGCTTTTTCCAGGGCCTCAAGAATTGGTTTCGGCGGATCAAAGTCAGGGAATCCTTGGGATAGATTGACTGCATTATATTGATTGGAAATTCGGGTCATCCGTCGGATTACAGAATCGGTAAAGTCAGCGGTTCGATTACTAAGTGGTTTCATTATACACCTTCTTTAAATTTCATAGATTAAGGTTCGCTCATCAATTAAGCGTTTTGCTTTATGAGTAGCCCGCTCCAGATCACCATCGTTTAAGATCGTGACATCACCAGGTTTTACTCCTAGCCGGGTTTTAAGAGCAGCAGCAACTCGTTCTTTTAAAACTTCGTCCGGTTCAATGCTATCATCCAATTTTTCAATTTCAAGCCGATATTTAATCGAGTGGTTATGCTCGTATAAACGGATCAGGTATTCACCGGTGATCCCTGCTGTTCCTCGGATGACAAACTCAATATCGCTGGGGAAAACATTAACCCCCGAAACGATAAACATATCATCCAGTCGACCATGAATCTTAATCCGGGCGTGGGTTCGGCCGCAACTGCAGGGTTCGCGGTTGACTGAACCAATGTCACCAGTTCTGAAACGGATCAGTGGTCGGGCTTTTTTCCGCAGAGTGGTATAAACAAGCTCACCCCGTTCACCGTCGTCTACTGGCTTACCAGTTTCAACATCCAGAACTTCCACCAGGATATGATCCTCAACGATATGGAGGCCATCTTTGGCTTCGCACATCCCGGCGCAGGCCCCGAAGATGTCTGATAATCCAAAGAAATCATATAGCTCCGCATTCCAGACTTTTTCAATGGTTTCCCGGGTGGTTCCAATCGACCCACCGGGCTCGCCGGCTACAATAATGGTGCGAATGGCCAGATCTTTGGCTGGATCAATGCCCATTTTAAGGGCTGTTTCACCTAGATACAAAGCATAAGATGGGGTTGTCCAGATGATTGTGGGTTGGAATTCCTTTAAAATGAAAAGCAGTCGTTCTGACGGCACGGTTCCGGCCCAGATACAAAGGGCTCCCAAATTCTGAGCTCCAATGACGTCAGGTCCGCCGACAAATAGTGAAAAGTTCAGAGCATGAACATAACGATCTTGTTTACGCATCCCGGCGCCATAAAACAAGCGGCTTTCAACATCCTGCCATTCGTCAAAATCCTGTTTGGTAAAGGGGCTGAGGGTTGGCACCCCGGTTGATCCGCTGGAAGCCGACACAAAAACCACATCATCTTCACTAACGGCAATCATGTCGCCTAAGAGACCGCCTTTAGCCTGCCGTTCCCGCTGGGTGGCCTTATTGGTAAACGGGAATTTCTGAAGATCATCGAGCTGATTAAAATCCGCTGGGGTCAGTCCGGCCAGATCAAAGGATTCTTTATAATAAGTCGAATTATTGTAGGCAAATGTCAGCATTTCCTTTAATTCGCGGCGCTGTAATTCTTCCAGATCTGCTCGTGGCAGGGTCTCGATTCTTTCGTCCCAATATTTTTTCTGGCTCATAGTTCCTCCTCGGTGGTATTCCAATTTTTTCGTATCGCTGCCCACTTGGCATCCCGTTGGGCGGCCAGTGTTTCAATATCAGTTGCAGCTAAATGTTTAAAGCGTCCCTGGGCAAGCAGATAATCTTCAACTGATGAAAAATAGCGGGGGTTTTTATTCAGTTTAAACTGGCCATTTTCATATTCGGCCAGATACCACAAACCACAATCCATCATTTTTCGGGCGATCTTAATGGTTTCATTGACGGGGATGCCCCAACCGATTGGACAGGGGGCGACAACATGGATGTAGGCCGTGCCCTTTATTTTTGAAGCTTTTTCAATCTTATTAATAAAATCGGGAAGATTCCCGATACTGGCGGTGGCGGCGTAGGGTATATCATGGGCCGCCACAATCTCAAAGAGATTTTTCTTGGGTCGGATATTACCGTGAACATTTTCACCGCTTGGGGTCGTGGTTGTCTTGGCACCAAAAGGAGTTAAACCGCTTTTTTGGATACCGGTATTCATATAGGCTTCATTATCGTAGCAGATATAGAGAATATCATCGTTGCGATCAATGGCTCCGGATAAAGCCTGGATGCCGATGTCGGCAGTGCCACCATCGCCGGCCAACCCGACAGTTTTGAAATTCTTGATCCCAACCGCCCGGGCACCGGCCTCCACACCAGTCAGCATCGAAGCGGTTCCGGCAAAGGTGGAAATGATCGAATTATTGCTAAAACATAAATGCGGATAATTAAACCCCACCGCCGACATACAGCCGGCCGGGAGCACCGAGATAGCCCCCTCGCCCAGAACTTTAAGGGCGATTCGCACGGCCAGACTGCCGCCGCAACCGGCGCAGGCCTTATGACCATAAAAAAATTCACTGTCGGTGATCGTTTTTGCAGTTATTTTATTACTCATCGATGGTCACCCCCAGTCCGATAAAATTAACATGTTGGCCACCGGTTTGAAGATGGCGAAAGATTGTTGTGATGTTTTCCCGGCTGATATCACGGCCGCCGAGACCGGCAATGAAATTATAAGTTTCCAAACGGAGGCCATTCTTTGCAATAACCGAGTTGACATTGGTATAGACGGTGCCTTCATAGCCAAAGGAAATGTCTTTTTCCAATACCCCAATGGCTTTGGCTGATTCCAGTGCCGCAACCAGATCATCACTGGGAAAGGGCCGTATAAAGCGAAGCTTCAGCAGGCCGACCTTTTCGCCGCGTTCTCGCAGTTCATCAACCACCTCCCGGCAAAGGCCGGTGATGCTGCCCAGGGTAATCAGGATATAATCGGCATCGTCAATACGGTAACCCTGGGTCAGTCCGCCATAACTGCGGCCAAAAATTTCGGCAAATTTTGCATCGGTTTCTTCGATAACTCGTCTGCTGTCCAGCATCGCTTTGTGTTGGATATATTTAAATTCCATATTATTGTCCGGACCAACGCTGAATGCCAGGTTTTTCGGGTTGTCCAAACTCATTTTATTTTCGGTTTGAAATGGTGGCAAAAAGCGGTCAGCGTCCGTCTGACTTGGAATTTCCACGGTTTCGTAGGTATGGGTAAGGACAAACCCATCCAGATTGACCATAACGGGGGTTGAAACCAGCGGGTTTTCGGCAATATGGTAACTTTGCAGCGCCATGTCCAGGCTTTCCTGGGCATCTTCCACGTACACCTGGATCCAGCCACAGTCAAGCTGTGAAAGCGAATCCCGTTGGTCACCATAAATATTCCAGGGTAAGGCGGTGGAGCGATTGGCATTCATCATCACGATGGGGAATCGGCCGCCGCTGGCATACTGCAGACATTCTGCCATGTATAACAGTCCCTGAGAAGAGGTTGCCGTAAAAGTGCGGGCACCCATGGCACTGGCACCAATGGCACAGGACAAAGCCGAGTGTTCCGACTCAACGTGGATCAGTTCACTTTTTAGACTGCTGTCTTCGACCATTTCCGAAATTCTTTCGACTACAGTTGTCTGGGGGGTGATCGGGTAAATCGAAATAACCTGGGGGCAGGCCAGCCTAACCCCTTCGGCAAAGGCATCATTGCCCGATAAAAATGCTTTAGTCATGCTATTCCACCTCCATTTTAATGGCTTGTTTAGGGCAAATTTTTTCACAGATGCCACAGCCTTTGCAAAAGTCATAGTCGATATCCAAACCGTGTTCGGTTTTAAAAATAACGCCGTCGGGACAGTAGAGATAACATTGCAGGCAGTTAATGCAGGCATCTGTTATAATCGGCCGTTCGTTTCGCCAGCCGCTATTTTTGGTGACCAGATATCCGGCTTCGCTGGCGGTACCTAAGGGGTAATCCGACAATTTTTGGGGTTTCTGATAGGGTCGTAAATAGGGTTTGCTCATGTCAGTGAACCTCCTTAAAATGCTCAAAGGACTCTTTAAGTATCAATTTATTTTTGGCTGCTTGGGAAGCTGATAAATACAAATCGCTGGCTTGCTGTAATGATGACAGCGAAATATCGTCTGAGAGACAGGCCAGGGCACCGAGCATTGCCGTGTTACTGATGGGCTTTTTGATGATTTTGAGGGCAATCTGATTTGCATCAATTGTCTGGATCTGTGAAAAATTGCTGAATTTATCTGGGGTTGCGGTATTAATGAGGGCGATGCCATCGTCTTTAAGATCCTTTAAATAGTCATCAGAGAACAACGTATCATCCAGAAAAATCAAATAATCACAACTTTTGATTTCACTTCGATCGATAATCGCTTTACCATCAATTTTATTAAAGGCCTGAATGGGCGCGCCACGGCGTTCCGGACCAAAGGAAGGAAAAGCCAATGAGAATTTATTGTCGATTAATGAAGCAGCCCCCAAAATTTTAGCAGCGGTGAAGGCCCCCTGTCCGCCGCGTCCGTGCCATCGTATTTCAATCATAATGTTTCCTCGATTCTTATGTTATTATTTACTGGTCTTATCCAGTTTTTTTGCAGATGAATCGCCAATGATCTGGAAGATCTGCACTAGCAGCACCAGAACGATCACACAGATGAACATCACTTCGGGTTCATAGCGCTGATAGCCGTAGCGAATGGCCAGATCTCCAATTCCGCCACCGCCTACAGTTCCGGCCATGGCCGAAAACCCGATTAATGACACGGCGGTCACGGTGATATTCTTAATCAACGATGGCAAGGCTTCCGGCAGCAGAATCTTTAGCACAATTGACAATTTGCTGGCTCCAGAAGCAATTGCGGCTTCCAGCACCCCATTGTCAACATCGGAAAAAGACGCTTCCGAAAGTCGGCCAAAAAAGGCGATGGCCGCTACTGCCAGGGGAATCACCACGGCATTGGGACCAATGGACGTATGGACAATCGCCTTTGAAACGGGAATCATCAAAACAAGCAAGATCAGAAAGGGGATTGAACGGGTGATATTAATAATGACGCCGACAATTTGATTGATGGCCCGGTTTTTGAGAAAAAGAGTATTGGATGTTAAAAACAATAGTAGCCCAATACTGCCACCGATGATGATTGCGGCCAAAAGGGATGAAATGACCATCTGCATGGTTTGACCAAAGGTCAGAAGCAGTGCTGCTTTTAAATCAAACGCCATGATTGATTACCTCCAAATCGGCTGTATTTGCGGCAAGATATTCAATTGCCAGTTTAATGGTATCCGCTTCGCCAATTAGCTCAACATAGAGTATCCCGAGGGGTAAACCGTTGATGTATTCGATCTTTCCCAATAAAATATTAAAACCAATTTGAAACGTATTGGCAGCGTAAGAGAGAATCGGGTTGTTGGCATTGTCACCCTTAAAAGTGAGACGGATGATTGGACCTTGCATCTTACTGATAATTTCCTCGGGCAAACTGAAATGATTGGTATGACTTAACAACTGTCTGGTGAAGTCTTCTCTGGGTTTTGTGAAAATATCATAAACATCGCCAATCTCGATGACCGATCCCTTATTCATCACCGCACATCGGTTGCAAATACTTTTAATAACATCCAGTTCGTGGGTAATGATGACAATAGTAATACCAAATTTCTTATTCAGGTCTTTTAATAAACTTAATATGGATGAGGTTGTTTCCAGGTCAAGGGCGGATGTGGGCTCATCACAGAGCAGAATCTTGGCATCATTAGCCAGCGCCCGAGCAATCGCAACCCGTTGTTTTTCGCCACCAGAAAGGTTGGCCGGATAGGAATTTGCCTTATCCGATAGATTGACCAGATTCAGCAATTCATTGACTCGGGTTTCAGTTTCTGATTTAGATTTCCCTGCTGCCTTTAAAACAAAGGTAATATTTTGATAGACGGTTAAATTTCGAGCCAGATTAAAGTGCTGAAAAATCATCCCGATATTGCGGCGGAGTATTCGCAACTGGTTTCTCCGATAATTGGTGATATTTTCGCCATCCACCAATATTTCTCCGGATGAAACAGTTTGTAATAAATTAATGGTACGGAGTAGGGTACTTTTGCCGGCACCACTAGAACCGGCGATGCCAAAGATCTCACCCTTTTCAATTTTAAAATTGGCATCGTTGACAGCCTCAAAAAACTGTTTGCGTTGCGTAAAGCTGACAGAGACATGCTTGAATTCAATCATAATCGTTACCTTTTTCTGTAAGATTTAAGGCAAAAGCTCAGTTCGTTAAAGCAACTGAGTTTTTGTTAAAATTTTAATAGTCAGATGGTCTTTGGAAAGAAACATATTGTTTGCTCGGGTCTTCAATTACTCGCTTAAAGGCATCGGATTCGATTGCGGCAATGACATCTTTCGCAAAATCTGAATCTTTATCTTCAGTTCGGACAGCGACACCATTAATGTAGCCCTCAGACAGTTTTTCATTATAAAGGGCGTCAGAAAGGTTGAGTCCAGAACTGAGTGCATAATTACCGTTAATCACGGCAATGCCGACACTGTCTAGACTTCTTGGTAATTGGGGCGCTTCGATTTCGACAAATTGCAAATTTTTAGGATTGCTGGAAAGGGTGCTTTGAGTGGCTGTTTTGGGATCAACAGCAGGGTCGATGGTGATAATATTGGTTTGAGCCAAAACTCGAATGGCTCGGGATAAGTTCGTTGCATCATTTGGTATCGCAACGGTAGCACCGTCTTCGATATCATTAATGGTTTTATACTTTTCAGAGAAAATTCCCATTGCGGCGGTTGGCACTTCTTTGATAAAAGTTAGGTCTAAGCCGTTTTCTTTGGTAAAATTGGTTAAGTAGGTAGAATGCTGAAACAGGTTGAGATCAATTTCACCAGCGGCTAAGGCTTTGTTTGGCTGAACGTAGTCTGAGAATTCGACGATTTCAACGGTGTAACCTTTTTCTTCTAAGGACGGCTGAATTGCTTCGGTGAACATATCGCCATATGGTCCGGCACACACGCCCACTTTTAGAACCTTTTCAGGTTCAGTGGTGGCAGCACTTGATGAAGAACAACCAGTGAGGGCCATAAGCAAAATGCTGATAATTGTAATAAATCCGATAATTCGTTTAGTTTTCATTTGATATCCTCTCTTTTCTAATCATAAAATTTACAGTCGTTTTGGTTTATCTACAACATAAATTAGTGAATAAGACAACATCTGGATTTCATCATGGGGCTACCTCCTTTTATATCATAGTAATGATATATGTTTAATGTGGTTTATTATAACAGCATGCGATGGCGATTGCAATAGAAAATACACATAAAACATATAAAAATAATATGAATAAAAATAAATAGCTTTTAAAGATATTGCTATTGACAATTGTTTGATTTTTATTTAAAATAAAAACATATATGAAAAGTATGAAATAAAAAGCGTTTGATTGGAGGAGGAACTATCATGAAAAAACTACTCATTATAAAAACAGGATCATCAGATCAGCATGTGATCAACAAATGTGGAGATTGCGACATGCGTATTGCCCAATGTGTTGGGATACCGTATGATGATATCCGTGTAATTTCGGTTTATGAAAATGCAGTACCGATCCTGCCTGATGATATTGCCGGCATTATTATTACCGGTTCCCCTTCAATGGTAACTGCTTTGGAACCTTGGGGAGTTGCCACTGCTCAATGGCTAAAGCAGGTTGTTAAAATGAATATCCCTGTTTTAGGTATCTGTTTTGGACATCAATTACTTGCCCATACCTTTGGTGGTTCGGTTGACTATCATGAACTGGGAGAAGAAAAGGGAGAGGTTGAGATTCGTCTTACTGAAGAAGGCAAGAAAGACCCATTACTGGGAGTATTACCGGAACATTTCAGTGCCTATGCATCTCACTTTCAGACCGTTACCAGATTACCTCAAAATGCGGTGATATTAGCTCAAAATGATTTTGAATCAACCCATGCCTTGAGATTTAAGGATAATGTATGGGGAGTTCAGTTCCATCCGGAATGTGTTGGAGATGTATTTTGTAATACAGTGGAACATAAAACATATGGCATGGCTTTACTCAGGCGTTTTTATGAATTAGCGATAAGCAATTCTGGCAAGGAAGCCACAAATGAAAGTAAGACGGCAGTTTTATAAATAAAGCAGATTTAAAAATAGAACAGACAATAATATAAAAAGGGATTGATATAAATATTTGATTTATATCAATCCCTTTTTATATTATTACAGCGTTTCGTTCATGCTGCCAGTTCGATAGCCTTTTAAATCAAGGCTGATATAAGTGAAGCCAATGGTTTTAAAACGATCATGAATTTTATTTCGGTTATTCTTATCCAATAAGACATCAAAACCGGTTTCATCGGTTTCGATCCGGGCCAGGTCGCCATGATAGCGAACGCGAACCTGATGGAAGCCAAGATCAAGAAGATATTGTTCGGCCTGGTCGATCATATGCAGGCGATCAGGGGTAATGTTCTCGCCATAGGGGAATCGGGAAGACAGACAGGCAAAGGATTGTTTGTTCCAGGTTGGCAGGTTCAATTCCTTTGACAGCTCACGGATTTCATCCTTGGAAAGCTTGGCAAACCGCAACGGACTTTTTACACCCAACTCGGTTACCGCTAATAGTCCCGGTCGGTAATCACCATCATCGTCGGTGTTGGAGCCTTCAACAACGTACTTTAATTTCTGAAGAGCCGCAATTTCTTTGATCTTGGTAAAAAGTTCGGATTTGCATAAATAGCAGCGATTCTTGGGATTGTGGGAAAAACCTTCTATGTTGAGTTCTTCCGAGTCAATAATAAAGTGATCGGCTCCCAATTCTTCAGCATAGGCGGTAGCTTCCAGCAATTCACGCTTAGGAAAACTTTCTGAGCGGGCTGTCACTGCGACAGCATTTTTACCTAAAACGTCATAGGCAACCTTTAGTAAAAACGTAGAATCAACACCTCCGGAAAAGGCCACTGCGACACTTTCCAGTTCAGCTAAGTAGTTTTTCAAAGCTTGGTATTTTTTAGTCAGGTTATCCATAATACACTCCTTAAACGTAATCATAGTAACTATATATGATTAATATTTTATGTTATTTTCAATCCGTTGTCAAGCTTGATTATAGGGAATAAATGGCATAAATAAGCGAACTATATTAGGTAGCAGCCAGCAGTTTAAAAACCGATGAAATAATTGCAAATGAAAAAAATAGAATTCAATTCTATTAACAGAGGTCATTTATAGTAGGATCAATGTGAATGGTCTTGAATTTCTTTCCCGATGTTGAAAAAAATATTTAAACATGTATACTGTTAGCAATGGTTTAATGAATTAAACCATTGAACGGAGGAAAAAATTTGTATGAAATGAGTAACGAGCAAGAATCACTCATCGAAAATTTCAAAGACTGTCAACCACTGCTCACCGCTATCGGTGATGAAACGCGACAACTCATTATTGTAGCAATTATGGAAAGTGGGTGCTATCCTGGAATTAGGGTGGGGGAAATTACAAAGAAAGTCAATCTATCCCGACCGGCAGTATCCCATCATATAAAAATTCTGATGGATGCAAAAATTGTTAATGTCAATAAACAGGGAACCATGAATTTTTATTATCTGGATCCAGAAAAAAGTAGGTTACTTCATTTAAAAATATTGGTGGAACATATTGAGCACTTAATGGAGCAATGCAATTAGATTAGAATTACGTAAAAACTTAACAATATAGGAGAAGAAGATGATATTTTATTTTACAGGAACAGGTAACTCATTGTATGCAGCAAAGAAGATTGGTGATGAGCTGGGAGAAGACCTCATTGACATAACGGCAGCCATGAAAGAGAAATCATTTATTTACAAGCTTTCAAGCAATGAAAAAATTGGTTTTGTTTTTCCCGTTTACTTTTATGGAGTGCCTTCAATTGTGGTCGACTTTGTAGCTGAATTGAAAATTAAACAAAATCTGGAAGCGGGACTAAAACCTTATGTATTTGGCGTGATGACATGCGGTGGTGGTATGGGTGGAACCCCGAGAATGCTGGAAGAGCTGTTGGAAAAGCAGGGATTGCCTTTGACTGCAGCGTTTGAACTCAAGATGGCCAGCAACTACATTATGATGTACCAGCCAACGGGTCCTGACCTGCAGAAAAGAATTCTGAACTCGACAGATGAAAAATTAGCCGATATTATTGCAGCCATTTCGAAAAATAGGCAGGATGATGGCAGCAAGCGAAAAAAATCATTTTTGACCAGAGTTGCCTATCCGCTATATGTGCATGGCCGAAAAACGAGGCTTTTTTATGCTGATGAAAAGTGTAATGACTGTGGAAAATGCGAAAAAATTTGTCCGGTTTCTGCCATTGAAATGGCGAATAACAAACCGGTTTGGACGGCGAAACAATGTACCCACTGCTCAGCCTGTATTAACCGCTGTCCTCAGGAAGCGATTCAGTATAGTAAGAAAACGCTAAAGTGGCGTCGATTTGAAAATCCCATCCTTAAATAATTAAGAATCCATAAATTTATTCGTCTTCGTTCTTGACAGTTCGAGACATACCAAATAAAATAAAAGATATAGAATAAAATGATATTTAATTAAGATGGATTCTATATTGAAGTGTTTGTTTTTGGCAAAAAAGCAGAAAGTTCAAAACGAGGAAGAAAAATGGAAGCCAATATAAAAGATCGAATTAAAAAACTGTTAGCCCTTGGCAAAAGTCCTAATCCAAATGAAGCAAATTATGCTATTTTAAAAGCAAAAAAACTGATGGTTGAATATAAATTAACGGAGCGGGATTTATTAAGATACGATGAAAAGCCCATTAAGGTTGATAGTAATATTTATTATACCACCCGGAGAGAGCATTGGATGACTGGTTTGGCCGATGTTATTTCAGAGAATAATTGTTGCGTCTTCTATATGATTACGCCGCCGGGGACCCAACGCCACTACATCATTTTTCATGGATATGAAGAAGATGCCCTAATCTGCAGCAGTATCTTCGCCTATGCGGTCGATTGTGTACGCACTCAGCTTAAGGCGATCAAAAAAGTGATGAAACTCGATGAAAAGCCAAATACCATTATAAACGAAGCCTGTGAAACCTATGGCAAAGGTTTTTATGAGGGCTTGGATGATGCTTATACGATTCAGGACTTTGAACACCAGGAATGGGGGCTTGTGATGACTGTTCCGCCGGAGGTTAAAGAAATTCTCAAACCAATGGAACATGCCCACCATAAAGAGAAAAACCATGAGGATCACTACTCTTTTTACGCTCAAGGTTATCGGGAAGGCAAAGTATTCACAGCTCAAAATAAATTAGAAGAAGTAAAAGAAGAAACTACGGAAGAAGCTAATGATGAAGCAAATCAAGAAGCTGTCTGAAGTCAAATGCAACAAGCAAAACACAGGCAACTCGTTTTAAAACAAGTTGTCGGTTTTTATTTTGTTTGATACTGAAGATTCTTATGTTAAAATAAAAGAAAATAGACAGATCTTGAAGCTAGCTATTGAAGTCAATTATGAATTTGCAAGCCCTGTAAAAATTTGATCATTAAAATTGGAAGGAGAAATAAAAATGAAACAAAAGATTATTCCTCACCTATGGTTTGACAAAGAGGCGGAAGAGGCGGCAGACTTCTATATGTCTTTATTTAAGGAATCAAAGCTTAGGGATAAAACCGTTCTTAATGACACCCCATCCGGAACGGCAACGATGCTCACCATCGAGCTGGCGGGGCAGGATTTTATGCTGATTTCGGCAGGTCCTTTTTTTAAATTCACGCCGGCGGTGTCCTTTCTGATAGCATGTGACTCCCAAGAAGAAGTTGATGCGTTATGGGAAAAATTAAGTCCAGGGGGCGAAGTGCTGATGCCCCTTGATCGTTATCCATTTAGCGAAAAATACGGCTGGGTAGCTGATCGTTATGGTCTGTCCTGGCAAATTATGGCTGTCGGCGGGCAGGAAATAGCCCAGAAGATAACCCCGACTCTGATGTTTGTCGGAGACCAATGCGGAAAGGCCGAGGAGGCCGTAAACTATTATGTGTCCCTATTTGAAGATTCTCAAGTTAGTGATATTTTAAGATATGGTGAAGCTTCGCTGCTTGATAAACCGGAAACAATTCAACACGTTGAATTTACCCTTGCCAGGCAAAAATTTGCGGCCATGGACAGTGCTTATGATCATCAGTTTACCTTTAATGAAGCCATTTCATTTGTTGTCAACTGTGAAACACAGGAAGAAATCGATCATTTTTGGAATGCCCTTTCGGCCGTACCAGAAGCCGAACAATGCGGCTGGCTAAAAGATCGGTATGGGTTTTCCTGGCAGATTGTTCCAACCATCATGACGGAGATGATGAAAGACGACGACCCGGTGAAGTTAGCCAAAGTGACTGCGGCATTTTTGAAGATGAAAAAGTTTGATATTGAGGAATTAATAATTGCCTGGAAATCGTAAATATATAGAAGAATCGTCTTGCTTTCAAAAGAATCTGTTCATAGTAACAGGTTCTTTTGCATTTAGTCTTGAAGGATATGGTGGGTATGATAAAATATAGTTATAATTAAAATGTGTTCAAAGACATGTAGTGGATGCAGATAAAAACTCAGTAGCGGAGAATAAGATGATGAAAGACAAGAAAGACAGAGATGTTTTTAAAAAGACGCGACTCCCTAATCTTATGGATACATTAATTGTACTATTTGGTGAAATTAAAGGACGGTTTTACTATAAAAAAGCGGTGATCATTCTAGAAAATGAACTTCAAATCATTGAAGACAGAGGAAATTCTGTTGTTGAGAAACATTTGAGAACATCTATCCTGCCCGGCTATGCCTGTTATCGTGGGCTTATCGAAGGTGGTGTTTCCCAGGAAGTGGCTTATGCCATTGTCGAAGAAGAAATTGCAGCGACAGCCCTGCGGATGGGAAATATTTCCGAACTGCTGAGAGGGTTGCCATTTACTTATTGGATATTTAAACTTCTGATCAAACCGATCATGAAACGAGGATATCCGAAAGAAGGATGGACTATTAATTGGAAAGAATTCAGTAAGGATCGAATCTATTTTCACATTACCACCTGTTTATACTGCGAGGAACTTTCAAAAAGAGATGCCTTGGAGCTTTGTCCGGTATTTTGTAATTCAGATCATGTTGCTTATGACCCTCTAGCACCAAAAATTCAGTTTCGTCGGAAATGGACACTGGCAGCAGGGAATGAATTATGCGATTTTTGTTTTAAGAATGGGAAAACTTTGAATAAAAAAGCCGGAAATTAAAATGCGCATTTCGTTATTTAAACAAAGCATATAAATTAATGGGGTACAACAGGTTTAATAATACCGATCACCGAAAAAGACTCAGAAATTTAATCATCTGAGTCTTTTTTATTTTGTCGATTTGAAACACTATTTTAATTTTTCGACCATTTCCAATACTTCCCAAAGTGATTTGCCCGATTCCTGAGCGATTTTCTTGACATCCTCATATTCCGGGGTGGCCCGGGTAATATTACCCTGTTGGGATATTTTGATGGTGACCTCACCGAGCGGGGTATCAATTTTTTTAAAATGCCGATGCATGCAGGTTCGCTCCACCGGATATTTGCGAATGCCGATGGTGGAGGTTTCTTTTAGAATGATTTCTTCAATCAGCGGCAACTTGGCTTCACTGCTTAAGACGGTGAGATGAATGCCCGGGCGGTTTTTCTTCATATATACCGGGGTGTAGAAGGCATCCAGGGCGCCGTTTTGCAGTAAAACTTCCAATACATAGCCGGCCATTTCGCCGGTCATATCATCAACATTGGTTTCCACAACCATGATGGTGTTGGATGCGGATTTTCGTCCCTGAATTATCCGCAGGGCATTTAAAACCCCAAAATCTTTTCCGCCAAACCCGTAACCGGTCTTTTCTGGAATAAAACTGGGGGTGGTGGAGGAGTAGGTGGCCAGTTCAGCCAGAATGGCAACCCCGGTGGGAGTGGCCGACTCGCCGTCGATCGCCTTAGAATACATTTCAAAATTAGATTCACAAAGGATTTCAGCGGTGGCTGGAGCAGGCACTGGCAGGAGTCCATGGGCACAACGGACCCAGCCGCTGCCGACATTTATTTTGGAACCATAAACCAGATCCGGTTTCAGAGCATGGTAACAGATGGCGGCCCCGACGATATCAACAATCGAATCCAGAGCGCCGACCTCATGGAAATGAACCCGTTCAACCGGAACATTATGTACCTTGCCTTCGGCTACGGCCACTCGCATAAAAATAGCCAACGCAGTGGTTTTAACCTCGTCCGAGAGGGTTGAGTTTTCGATGATTTCTTTAATGTCGTTAAAGTGGCGATGATGGTGCCGGTCAGCTTCCAGGATAACATGACAGCGGGTGCCGGAAATCCCCTTTTTCATGGTGGCTTCAGCTTCAATGCGAAACCCGCTGAGATTCAGTTTTTTCAGTTCGGCATCAAGGTAAGCCGGATCAATGCCCAAATTAATAAAGGCCCCTAAAACCATGTCCCCACTAATACCGGAAAAACAATCGAAAAATAAAACCTTCATGGACAATTCTCCTTCTTTGGGCCAAGCCCTGATGAAATACGATTATGTAATAATTCGTTTTTATAGGTTATCGATTATAGTTTGTTAATTTTTGACGCCATACAGGCAGCTCCAAAACCATTGTCGATATTGACAACGCCGATTCCGCTGGCACAGGAAGTCAGCATCCCCAGTAACGCGGAGATGCCGCCAAAGCTGGCGCCGTAACCGATACTGGTGGGAACGGCGACGATGGGTTTATCAGTGAGTCCGCCGACGACTGAGGCCAGAGCCCCTTCCATGCCGGCCACCACAATAATCACCTTGGCGTGATTGATAATCGGTACGTTGCCAAGTAACCGATGGATGCCGGCGACCCCGACATCATAGAGCCGTTTGACCTGATTGCCCATAACCATAGCGGTGACAGCCGCCTCTTCAGCAACTGGAATGTCTGAGGTTCCGGCAGTAACCACGAGAATGTAATCATCGGTGGTTTTATATTCTTCCCGTTTGACGACGACCGAACGGGCTTCCTCATAATAAATAGCATCAGGGGTAATGGATTTAATAGTGTCGAAGACATCCCGTTCAGCCCGGGAAGCGAGGATGTTGCCGGTGGATCGTGTCAACATGTTTTCGACGATCCCCTTAATCTGGTTGAGGGTTTTCCCGGGACTGTAAATCACCTCGGGATAACCGTTTCGCAGCTCCCGGTGATGGTCCACCTTGGCATATGAAAGATCTTCGTAGGGCAGCGTTTTTAGTAGCTCCAGTGCTGTAAGGACCTCGCATTCCTGGTTTTTGACGTCTTCTAATAGTTTTGTTAATTGATCTACATTCATAATTGTCTCCATTACTGCTGATGAGTCAGCGGAATATTAAAAAATTTCGTTAAAGGGTCTGGACATAATTGGTCATTTCTTTTAAGGTCAGGTAGTTGCGGATCTGATCGGTATTCATTTTAATCCCATTGGCCTTTTCCAGTTGGTGGATCAGGTCAATAAGACCAAGCGAATCACCGCCGAGATCAAAGATAAAATGACTGTCCAGTGAAATCATTGCCGGGGAAATCTTCAGAATACCAGCCCAGTAATCGGCCATCTCTTTGTAAAGGCCTTCCAGCGTTGATCCCGAGATGCTGCCTAACGGGATGGCCTGATCGTAGTCGCTGTAGTTGCCGTTTTCCCAGGCAACAGCCAGAGCCAGCCGGTTGGTTTTGCCGGAGGTGGTCTTGGGAATTTCATCAATGATCACGCCCCAGGCGATGGGTAGCTGCCAGGTGGCAGAAATGGCCTGGCCGGCAAGGGTTAAGATCTCCGGATTCTTGGAATCACTGAAGAGAATCAGGCAGTTTTCCTGAGAGGTCCGGTCTTTGCCCTGGACAATAATCAGGTTGGTATTTTCCGGTAGGGCCTGTTTGCCGGTTTTTTCCAGATCTGAGACCAGATAATTCTCGCCGTTGACGATAATAATATCTTTGTAGCGGCCAAAAATATTTAACCAGCCGTTTCGAAAAAAGCCCAGATCGCCGGTGTTAAACCAACCATTTTCATCCACCCCGGTGGGGGCATTTTTGTTTCTTGAATAATAACCTTGCATGACATTGGTGCCGCGAATATGGATAAGACCCAGATATTCCGGTTCCAGAATATTTCCAGCCAGATCTTTAATAACTACTTCGTTGCATTCATCCAGAATACCTACTGACATCCGGCCGATGGTATCATCATCGGGGTCGCAGAAGAACAGCTTTTCGCCAATGGCAATGCCGCTGCCCAGAAAATAATCCATCCGGAAGGGCGAACCATAGGGGGTGTAGGCCACGCCCATGGTAGTTTCGCTGAGACCGTAGGCCGGTTTCAGGGTATCTCGGGTCCAGCCCATCGGTGCCGTCTGCGCTTCGAAGGAGGTTAAAGAAAGGGGATTGACATCCTCGCCACCGCAAAAACAGATATAAACGGTGTCAAGATTCACTGCCCGATTCTGTTTAATGCCGACCTTAAGCAATAGTTCGATGCCAAACAGGGCCGCTCCGGTGACGGTGGCGGAAAACTGCGAGAGTTTTTCCAGCCAGCGGTTGGGGTTTTGAACAAACTGCAGCGGGCTCATTAAATACTGGGGGAAGTTGTTGACAATCGGTACCAGATGATAGCCGACAAAACCAAAACAGTGGGATAGCGGCAGCCAGCTTAAATAACGTTCCTGAACATTCTCCCGGACGATGATACTGCTGGCAATGCCGCCTTCTAACAAGTTGCGGGTAGTCAGAACGGCGCCTTTAGGATCCGAAGAGGTGCCAGAGGTAAACTGAATCATCCCGGGATCCATGTCACTAACTGAAACGATGGTTCCCCGGGGGGATTCGGCCAAAGCCCGAAACATCAGCAGGTTATTTTCGAAAAGGGTGGTTACGCCTTCCAGATCACTGATAATGATGGGATTTTCCAGTGCGGTCAGCACACTTTTTAGGTAAGACCGGGATTTTTCATCCTGGGCCAGGGGCAGGATAGCGGGGACCATACCGCCCAGGATGCCCGCCCAGAAACAGGTGATCTGGGCCTGAATGCTTTTTAGTTGAAACACCAGTTGGGATCCTTTTTTTAGACCATGTGACTGGAAACCGCCGAGGACTTTCATGGCATTTTCAAAAAGCATGGCGTAGGTCTGAGTAAATTCCTGACCATCCGTCTCCAGATAAGTGATGGTCACATCACTGTTTTTGAGTTTGATAAACGAGTCTTGTATATTCATGGAAGTCTCCTCAACAATTCTGTCAGATTCGCACTAGATCATGGTATAGCCACCATCGATAGCAATGGTCTGCCCGATGATATAATCACTGCCCGATGAGCAAAGAAAGGAAATAATCCCCAGCAGGTCTTCTTCAGTTCCCAGTCGGCCAGCCGGGGTATTTTTGGTGTGCTCGGTCAGGGCGTATTTGGGAAAATTAGAATTAGCCATGTCGGTTTCAATAACCCCCGGAGCAATGGCATTAACTTGAATGTTGAGACGGGCAGCTTCGCGGGCCAGGGCTTTAGTAAAGGCAATAACGCCACCTTTAGCGGCTGAATAATGGGTAAAACCCAGTCCGCCAACTCGGCCGGCGATGGAAGCAACATTAATAATCTTGCCGCGCTTCTGCTTTTCCAGGACCTTGTAAACCGCGTGAGTGGCGATGAAGGTTCCGGTTAAATCAATATCAATCACCGCTTTCCAGTCTTCCAGGGTCATGGCACTGAAGGTTTTTACCGGGAAGATCCCGGCATTGTTGATCAGAACGTCGATTTTGCCGTAGGTTTCCATAACGATGTCGACCATTTTGATAGCATCTTCTTCGGAAGATATATCGCATTGCACGGCAATACATTTGGTGGGAAGTTTTTCGGCAGCGGCTTTAGCGGTTTTGATATTCCGGCCAATTATAACGATATTGGCCCCTTCATTACTGAGATATTCGGCAAATGAATAACCAATGCCCCGGGACGAGCCGGTGATAATAATAACCTTATCCTGATGAATCCCTGCCATGGCCTTAGCCCTCAATTTCGCCGATGATCTGGCCGACCAGAACCCGGTCATCTTCTGCGGCCAACGTGGCGGAAAGAACACCGTCGGCTGGTGATTCAATATAGATAGAAATTTTATCGGTGGCTGCTTCAGCGATGTTGTCGCCTTTTTTAACGGTATCGCCGATAGCGACAAGCCATTGTCTTAAATTGATTTCTTCGGCGCCTTCAGCAAATTCGGGGATAGCTATTTCGTATTTCATTTCAATTCTCCTTTAAGTTTAGTTTTATTTATTCAGTATTAACAACAAACTCGCTATTTTGATCTGTAGTCTATCGTTAACGACTTTCAATTTCGTCAATGGTTCGTTTGGCAGTTTGGGTGCCAAACATGTCATCAAAGGCCACAATAAACTGATCCCGCAGATCGGACAGGGTGATGGGGGGGCAGCCGCAGACTGCCATGGATGTTATGCCCTTATCTTCAATTCCGCAAGGGATGATGGCCTTAAAATGTTCGAGGTTGGGGTTGACATTAATAGACATGCCGTGGAGGGTAACCCCATGGGATACCGCGATGCCTAAAGCTGATATTTTTTTATCTTCGCCAGTTCCAGGTTCGGTAACCCAGACACCGCTGCGCCCTTTGATGCGTTTGCCATTCAGCTGATAATGGGCCAGCAGATTAATCACCACCTGCTCCAGACACCGCACATACTGGTGAGCGCCCTTAACATAATGGTCAAAGTGCAGGATCGGTGAAACGATGAATTGACCGTTGCCATGATAGGAAATATCACCACCCCGGCTAACTGCGGTCAGGGCAATACCCAGATCCAAAAGATCAGCAGGGGTCAGGAGCAGATTCTTTTCATGAGTTCCCCGGCCAAGGGTAATAATAGGATGATTTTCCTGAAAAAGCAAGGTGTCCGGCCAGGTTTCAGCGACACAATTTTCATGGAGTTGTTCCTGGATGACAAAAGCATCTTCATAGGAAATCAGTCCCAGGTCAATCCAAGCGAGTTCCTTTTTCATGCTTAATCCTCCAGGTGATATTGTTTCATTTTGCGGTACAGGGTACTCCGGGAAATGCCCAGGTATTCAGCCGCTTTCTTGCGTTCGGAAAAAAGCGCCAGGGCTTTTTTGATGGTGGTGATTTCCATTTTTTTTAAATCCACATTGGGTTGCTCCGTTTTTGTCTCAATAATTTTAGACTGTGGTGGGGGCTCGTCTTTCGGTGTCAGTTCGGCATTGAGATTTGGCAGATAACTTGAAATAAAATAGTTATCAATGCGATTGGTCTCAGTGAAATTGACCGCCTGTTCGATGGCATTTTTAAACTGCCGTACATTGCCCGGCCACTCATATTCCTGCATGATGGCGATGGTGGAGGGGTGAAGCGGTTCAATGTATTTACCACAGGCCTGAGTGATGTCATCGAGAAAAAACTCAGCCAGAATCGGGATGTCTTTTTTTCGTTTCCGTAGTGGCGGAATATTTATTTGCAAAACATTCAGCCGATAATAAAGATCTTGTCGAAACCTCCCCTTTTTAACTTCTTCGGCAAGATTTTTATTGGTGGCCGCAATCACCCGCACATCAATAGGAATATCCTTGTCTCCGCCAATGCGTTGAATATATCGTTCCTGTAAGACCCGCAGCAGAATGGTTTGGGTGTTGATGGGCATTTCGCCGATTTCATCGAGAAAAATAGTGCCGCCCCTGGCCAGTTCAAATTTTCCGATTTTCCCGTGCTTGCTGGCTCCGGTGAAAGACCCTTCTTCGTAGCCAAAAAGCACACTTTCGATCAGACTTTCAGGAATGCCGGCACAATTAATGGCAATAAATGGTTGATCGGATTGATAAGCGTTGTGTATAGCCTGGGCAAACATTTCTTTACCAGTTCCGCTTTCGCCTTCTAAAAGAACAGTTGCGCTGCCTTTAGCGGCAATTTGGGAAAGATGCAGTGACCGTAGCAGATCCGAGCTGTCGCCGATGATGTCGTCAAAGGTAAATCGGGTCCCTTTTCGCTTGGCCTTATCGGAAATCTGGATTTTTTTATCCATATCCTTCAGAGTGGCAACAGCTCCGGCAATGGTGCCATTGTCATGAAGGATCAGTTTACTATTAATAAGGCAATTAATTTTTTTGCTTTTGGTAATAATGTGTTTATCTTTTTCTTCAAGAGAGGGTGGCACATTTCCGTTATGATCTAGAATCGTTTCGCCATCCATAATCTCCAGAATGTTTTTTCCATAAGACTCAAAGGTGGTTGTTTTCAAAATTTTGGCGCCCTGAGAGTTAATGCCGATGATTTTGCCCTTGACATCCACTGCGACCACGCCATCGGTCATGGAGTCGATAACCGTGCTCAGATAGTGATTGGTTAAATCTACCTGGCGATTGGATTCGGCAATACAAAGCTGTCGGGATATCGCTTTAGTGGCGGCAACAACCATCCCTAATGTATGGGGATAGGCCATTTCTTTGGGGCCGGCCATATCCATGACGCCCAGCAGTTTGCCGTTGGCATCAAGAATAGGTGCAGCTGAACAGGTCAGTTCATGATAACATTCATAGTAGTGCTCAGCACCAATAACCTGAATCGGCTGGAGGAGATCGATGGCTAAACCGGTGGCATTAGTTCCGGCCATGTGTTCATTCCAGATACTGCCCCTGACCAGATTTTTGGTGAAGGCTTCATTGAGAATGGCCTGATCACAAATCAGTTCCAGAATTACCCCATTGGGATCGGTGAGGGTGGTCGAAAAACCAGATTTGTTCACAAATTCCTGTAACTCAACCATAAATGGAATACTGACGTTCAGAAGAATCTGATTCTGTTCCAGACGTTTCCGGAAATTTTCTTCACTGACTGTTGGCGTTCGATTTAAAGCCCGGGGATCAAGTCCAGCTTTCTGACAACGCAGCCAGGAATCAATGATCGGTTTGCGGACATGCGTGCCAATGTTTCCCGAAAAGACGAAATCTTCCCAGGTTCTTTTTATTAGATCAAAGTCAGCAGACAGTTTCAAAGCGTTCACACTCCTTTGTTAGAGTTGTTTTTTATTTAGAAGCTGATTACTGCTGCTGAAAAGATTAATTAATCGGCATCAGGGGTTGGTCCCCTGATGCCGGATGGAAAATCTATTTACCAGCAGCCAATTTTTGAAGGTCCGCATTAAGCTGTGCGAAAATATAAACTGGCGCACAGCCGGGGTAATAAGTCACTGATTTGGCCAGCGCAGCCCCTTCTTTTACCTTGTCAACAGATGGGAAGAGTTCCCAGCAATCGCCGCAAATAAAGATGTTTTTGTCAACACAGATTTGCGGATCGAAATCTGGTACACCACCAGCAATAACGACAACTTCACCAGATTTTTCCAGGAATTTGTTCATGTCAATGCCACTTAAAGCAAATGAATCGAGAGCCCCGCGAACATTAACAAAACAGCCGGGACAGGTTTGCTGCATCACACAGGTTAAGCCGGCATACATACCAATGGGATCGCCACCGGGACGTTTGAAGTGTTTCATAACGGATTCAATCGAGTTACCGACAACATCGATTTTTGCTAAATCGATTTCGCCCTGGCCTTCAGTTCCGGCACAGCGGATGGCGGGAATTTCCATCGGTTCAAAGCCCATAATCGAACAGGCAACCGAATCCACGGCAACGGTATCGGTTCCCGCGATCATTAAGTTCATTTCAATGGGCGAACCGGCGTGAGGTCCCTGGCCTTCCATCCCAATAACGGAGTCGACAATGGTCAGGTCGGCATGACGGATTCTGTACATATCAGCCATTTTCTGGCCCAATTCGATCCGGTGAGCACCCTGTTGCTGATCGTTGGGATGACAGTTGGGGATGATTCCATTCCAGTTTTTAAGGCCTAAGGTAACGGTTCCAGCTAGATGCACTTTCATTTTTGGCAGGTTGATGACCACATCGGCATCCATGAAAGGTTTAAAGACCGTGGCATGTTTAAATAATTTGGCCCCTTCAATTTCCACCGCAACAACATCATGTTCATCAAAATAGATGACTTCATCAGCACCGCCAAGTTTGGCTGCTTCTTCCATCTTGGAATCTTTGAAGGCAGGTTTGGCCCGGCCAACATGCATTCCTAAGGATGGATTATCACCAACGACTACTTTTCCGGCTTTGGAGTTTTTCTTAACATAAGAAACAACAGCTTCAATGGTTCGCGGATCAACAACGGCGTGGCTTTCTGGTGGTGCCTGGAAAGCAAGGTTTGGTTTAATGAGGACAGTATCGCCTTCTTTGATGATGGCATCAAGGGAACCAATCGCTAATTCAACTGCTTCGGCAACTGCGGCTTCAATTTTTCGAACATCCTCTTCAATACGAACATATTTTCCACCCATGAATGAGGCATTGCCTTCTGGTTGTGCAACCTTTACAACAGATACTTTTGTTTTACTCATGATAATCTCCTTTTGGTATAGTCACCATATATTTGTCCATAAGCATGGACGCGTACAGTTATATACCCGCAATAATCATGCCAAAACGATGTGTCCCTGAAAAAACCAAAAACCGAGATCCTTGATGTATTATGCGTGTGTCATGTGTCAAAACAAGACACGATTATGTGTCATTATAACACGTGACACACAATTTAAGCCTTAATCTAAAAAAATTGGTAAACTGAGTTTCAAATTAGTGGTATTCGTTGTGAATGTTTTTTGTTATAATCTTATGATATAAGGTATTATTATAAGATAAGTAAAAAATTACCAATGTGAAAGTTTAGCGTTTGGTTCATAATACTTTAGTAATTTAATTTAAAAAAGAAAGTGAGGATAAAATGCGTAAAGTTTTATTATTAAACGGTAGTCATAAATCAGGCAAGAGTTATACCATGATAATAGCCGAGCAATTTGCATCAGGGCTGATTGAGCATGATCCGGAAACGGTAATCGAAACCGTTGATTTAATCCGGCAGAATATTAACGCATGTACGGGGTGCCATACCTGCTGGACCACCACACCAGGGGAATGTTTTTTCCAGGATGACATGACGGAACTTTTCCATCAATATGAGGATGCCGATATTGTAATCTGGGCCACCCCGCTCTACCATTATGGGATATCAAGCGCCATGAAGAAATTCATGGAACGGACTCAGCCGGCACTGTTGCCATTCATTGATAATGAAGGTGGGGGAACCTACGGACATCCGTTCCGGAATCCTGAAAAAATGGAGGCGAAAAAGCATGTGCTGATCAGCACCTGTGGTTTTCCGTCGACAAAAAACAATTATGAAGGGGTGGAAGAACAGTTTAATAATCTCTTCGGAAAAGATAAGTGGGAAAAGATAATCTGTGTCGAAGGTGAGCTTCTGGGTATTCACCAGTTGGATAACCTGACCGGTCCTTATCTGGACTTGGTCAAAATAGCCGGTCAGGAATACGGCGAAAATCTGAGTATTTCTCCAAAAGTCCGGGAAGGTCTATCAAAACCATTTGTTGAAACGCCGACCTATCTCCAGACGACTAACCTGAGTTGGGGGGTGGATGACACCCGGATGAAGGATTCAGACGGTGGGCTGATCGCCTGGAATTATATGAAAGAAATTCAAACAACCTTCAACCCCAAGGTGCGGCCTAAAATGAATGCCGTTTTGCAAATTGATTTCACCGATATTAAAGAACGCTATCAGTTTGTGATCAAGGACGAGACCTGTACGCTTTTGCGCAATGATTTTGCCAGAGAAACAACCACCATCAACATCAATCTCACCACCCTGGAGCGGATTCTGGAAGGCAAAATTGATGCCGCCCAATCGCTACTGGAGAAAAAATATTCGGTAGTCGGAGATATGCGGTTGTTCAATGCCTTTCTCGACGGACTGTTCGGTCCGGTCAATCTGAATCCGGACAAGAAAAAAAGACTGGTCCCGATCAGTTTTAAGAATACTCCTTATTGGTTCTTTCTAGCCCTGTGTCCCTGGGTTTTCTGTTTTCTATTTGCCGATTACAGTCCGCTGATTGGGGTGGTGATTCCATTAATGATTAGTGGCATCTTGTGTGGCATCAAGCGCGGCACCGATCTGGTTTATTTTGAGCGGGCCACGCTGTTGACTTTTTCGCTGCTCGGTTTAACGGTGGTGACCTTTGGATCGGACTATCAGGGAAACACCTTTGCTATTATCGGGTATTTTGCTCTGGCTTTAATCTGGGTAATCTCGACCCTAAAAACGGTTCCCCTGACAGCCGACTACACCCATTATTTCAATGGCCGCAATGCCCTAAAAAACGTTTTGTTCTTGAGAACGAATCGCTTGTTATGTTATGTCTGGTCGCTGGTTTTCCTGGCTCAGGCAGGACTGGCCTTATGGCTGAATACAACGGTGCTGATCAATTTGGCGGCGATACTGCCGATCATATTAAGCATACCGACCTTTGTGTTTTCGCTCTGGTTTTTAAAATGGTATCCCAGTGATATGGCTAAACCGAAATAAGAACTTCAGGAATTTTTTGTTGTGACACCATGGGTTCAAAATAGGAGTTGAAATGCTAACACTGGATAAAATATACCACGCATCATTTACACTGAAAAAATATATTCGCCCCACGGATTTGATCCATGCCCCTAAAATATGTCCGGACAGCGATATTTATTTAAAAACAGAAAATTTGCAGATAACCGGATCTTTTAAGGTCCGGGGGGCCTGCTATAAAATATCCCAGCTCAGTGAAGCTGAAAAGGCGAAGGGCGTGATCGCCTGCTCAGCTGGCAATCACGCCCAGGGGGTGGCCATGGCTGCCGCCATTAACCATATCAAAGCCCTGATCTGTCTGCCTGACGGAGCCCCGATCTCCAAGGTGGAAGCGACCAAGGCCTATGGTGCCGAGGTCTGTCTGGTGGAAGGCGGCTATGACGAGGCCTATGCAAAAGCTTTGGAGCTTCAGGCTGAGAAAGGTTATACCTTTATCCATCCCTTCGACGATGAGTTTGTTATCGCCGGCCAGGGAACAATTGGTCTGGAACTGCTTGAAAGTTTGCCGGACCTGGATGCGGTGATCGTCCCGATTGGCGGTGGCGGGCTGATTTCCGGCATTGCCTACGTGCTCAAGTCTTTAAAACCAGATGTGAAAGTTTATGGGGTGCAGGCCTGTGGCGCACCTAGCATGCAGCAGTCCATTCTGGAGAATAAAATATGTCGGCTGCCCCAGGTATCAACCATTGCCGATGGAATTGCCGTGAAAGAACCGGGAGAGCTGACCTTCAGCCTGTGCAGTGATTTCGTCGATGAGATTGTCACCGTCACCGAAGATGAAATATCGACTGCCATTCTGACTTTGATTGAACAGCAAAAACTCATTGCTGAAGGGGCCGGGGCAGTGGCGGTGGCGGCAGCGATGTTTGGTAAATTGCCGATTAAAGGCAAAAAGACGGTTTGTATCGTATCTGGTGGAAATATCGATGTGACGATCTTATCCCGGATCATTAAACGGGGTCTGTTAACCTCCGGCCGTACCTGCTCCTTTAATATTGAGCTTCTGGATAAACCGGGGCAGTTGAAAAAGGTTTCCCAGATTATCGCCGACCTGGGTGGAAATGTCATCTCAATCCACCATGAACGGAGCAATGAAGGCTCAGATATCAATGGCTGTTTTTTGCGAATTGAGTTGGAAACAAGAAATTACGAACACATTCGTGAAATTCGTGAGGGTCTGGTCCAGGGCGGATTTAAATTACAGAATTAAAATAAAAAATAGTGGTTTATTATTGATTGGTTAGAAAAAAAAAGGGTATAATTCAACCGATAAGTGTTTAGCATCTGTTTATCGTTGGTGTGCTTTTGAATCAATCGGAAATCTTTTGAAAAAGAGCACACTGAGATAAATTTAGTCACAACTCAGTAATAAAAATCAGTTCGTGTGTTTTAAAATTAGGAGGAGAAAAATGTTAACCAATATCAGTGAAGATTTAAAGAAAATATTTCTGTTTGGCGTCGGAGCGGTGGCAGTTACAGCCGAGAAATCAAAGGTTCTCATCGATGAGCTGGTGGAAAAAGGTGATCTTACTGTTCAGCAGGGGAAAATTCTCAACGAAGAATTAAAACATAATATCAAAGAAACCATTAAAGACACAGTGACGGTCAATGTGGTTAAATCAGAAACACCCCCCTCGGCTGACACCGTGGTGGAAGGTCTTGATAAGATGACCCCGGAAGAGATTCAGAAAATCAAAGATAAGCTGGATGCCATGACGGCAGCACAAGCGGCGGAAAAAGAGATTGTTGAGGTTTCTGATTTAGAAGAAAATGTCAGTGAAAAGGAAATCGATGAACTTAAGTGATTCGGGCATAAAAGTAAAAGATATACCAAAAAGTCCTATGGATACAAACGGCAAACGGCTGAAAAAAATTGTATCGATACTGGTAAAACACGAAATTACAAAAGGGTTGACCCCAGAAAAACTTCGACTTATTATTGAAGATCTGGGGCCAACCTTTATTAAAATCGGCCAGATTATGTCCATGCGTCGGGATATTTTTCCCAGCGACTATTGTATTGAACTCGAAAAACTGCGCTCTCAGGTGACGCCGATGCCCTTTGATGAATTTATCCGAATCATTGAAGAGGAGTATGAGTGTCCGGTGGACGAAGTGTTTAGAAGGATTAACCGGGTCCCACTGGGATCGGCTTCGATCGCTCAGGTGCATGCTGCCGATTTGAGCGATGGTGCGAAGGTTGTGATCAAAGTTCAGCGACCGGGGATCTATAAGGTTATGGCTCAGGACGTGGTGTTGTTGAACCGGGCCACCGGGATTCTCAATATCGCCAGTGGCATTGGCGATGTGGTAGATTTTAAAATGATTATTGATGAAATGTGGAGCACCGCCCAGCAGGAAATGGATTTTCTCTTCGAGGCTAAAAATGCCCAGTTATTTAATGAGCTCAATGCCGACATCAAATACATTGGTTGTCCCAAGATTTATAATCAGTTTACCACCGCCAAGGTTTTGGTTATGGAAGACATTGTCGGTATTGAAATTGATGAGAAGAAAGAATTGCAGAAGGCCGGCTATGATTTGCAAGAAATTGGTGTCAAGCTGGCCGAAAACTATGTCAAACAGATCATTGATGATGGTTTTTTCCATGCCGATCCCCATCCGGGAAACATGTTTATCCGGGATGGCCAAATTGTTTGGATTGATCTGGGGATGATGGGAAAACTGTCTAAACGGGAGATGGGACTGTTAAGGCGAAGTGTCAAGGCCGTGGCTACGCGGGATGTGGAAAGTCTGGAAGGCGCGATTCTTTCCCTGGGGGTCCACAAGGGCAAGCGTATCAACCATTCGCTTTTATATGAAGCGATTGACCGGATGCTGGATGTTTATGGCACCGAAGAACTCAGTAACATCAATATGGGACGATTCCTGGAAGAAATCTTGCGGATTGCGGCAGAAAATCACATCGGTATGCCCCGGGGCATCAGTATGCTCAGCCGCGGCATGATCACCATCGAAGGGGTGATCGCAGAAATATCTCCCGATGCCAATTTTGTGCGGATTATGGCCAACCATATGGCCGGTCAGCAGGTAGCGAACTTTGATCTGAATAATTTTATGGAAACCAACAGACGGAAGATATTAATCTCCGGCGAAAAAGCCATTAGTGTACCAGGGCAGATTTCTGATTTTTTAAGCCTGGCCAATAAAGGCCAATTGAAAGTGAACCTGGAAGTAATGGGATCGGACGAGCCCCTGGCAGAAATCGACCAAATGGTGAATAAGATTGTAATCTGCATCATTCTAGCCGCACTTTTGATCGCTTCCAGTTTTATTGCCACCACCGATATGACACCGCTATTTATGGGAATCCCGGCTTTGGGGGCGCTGGGATATTTTACTGCCATTATTTTAAGTCTGGCATTGATGTTTTCCATCCAGCGAAAGAAACGGAAACGCTAACAAGGTGAGTGTATTTTAATACTGGTAAATTAGATGAGATCACAACACAACACACTGATGATACCCCTGAATTTTGCTGCAACTGCAGTAAAAACGAATTTCTAATTTAAATTTTCAAGAATTTAGATTAGAATGATTTGTTTTGGGTATTAATATATTAAGCTTTGTTTAAGCTAATTTATTTTTATCAAGAAGGAGACGAAAATGAAAAGAAAAGTAATTCTAGGAACGTTGCTTGTCCTTGCTGTACTGATTTCAGGTTGTACACAACAAGCTCCAGCCACTACAGACAAAACAGATTCAGAAACAAAAACAGACGTTGTGACCACCGCCTCGGTTGTTAATACAGAGGACGCGTTTATTAAAGCCATCAGTAAAGATGGAACTTGGCTGATAGCTACTTTGACAGATTTGGAAATTAAATCTGATCTGGTTCTCGATGGAGACTTTGTCAATGGTAAGAAAGATGATGCCGGAAATGACATTGTTCAACGAAAGATTGGTCTCTATACTCAGGATGAAGACCGAAATGTCACGGCCAGATTCACCCTGACAGCGCCAAAGATTACTATTAATAGTCCCAAAGCTAGTATTGAACATGGCACTTTCGTTGGGGATGTTTATGTAACAGCGACAGATTTCCAGCTTAAAGATCAAAAAATTGAAGGGAATTTGTATTTTACAAATCCCGAAGCTCAGGCTACCTTTAAAATGGATGCAACAAGTTCAGTTACTGGCGTTCAGGAATTAAAGCAATAGAAATAATTGTTTGACATTTCACAATAAAAATTTTGGGAGCCTCTAAATTGAAGTGTGAAATACATCAATTTAGAGGCTTTCATTTATTAAGGCAGAAAATAATTTATGAAAATTGTATAAAACCAGTTGTGAAATATAAAAATCGAATATGAGATCTGTTCGAAATAAAAAGTCAAAATCCGGAGGTGTATTATGGAAAAGAACATTATTATATTAGGAGCCGGATATTCGGGTATTCTAATTGCAAAAAAGCTTGCCAAAAGATTAAAAAGCCAGACCGATATTAAGATTACCTTAATCAACAAAAAAAGTTATCATACCATGCTAACGGAGCTGCACGAGGTGGCCGCGAATCGAGTTGAGGAAGATAGTATCAGAATCAGCATAAAACGCATTTTTGAAGGTCGAAATGTTGATGTGAAAGTGGACACGATCACAGCGATTGATTATGAAAAGAAACAATTAACGGGTAAAAAATCCAGCTATAACTACGATTATCTGGTGATGGCCTCTGGTTCACAGCCTACTTTTTTTGGCATTTGTGGGGCAGAAGAGTATACCTATCAGTTATGGTCCTATGAAGATGCGATAAAGCTAAAAGGACATATCTTTGAAATGTTCACAAGAGCTTTGCAGGAAACAGATCAGGAAGAAAAACAGAAATTACTTAGTTTTTATGTTTTAGGGGCAGGCTTTACCGGCGTTGAAATGGCTGGAGAACTGGCTGAGTGGGTTCCAATACTTTGTAAAGAATTTGAAATTGATCGCGATATGGTAAAAATCACCTTGGTTGATATGTTGGACAGAGTTGTCCCCAATTTATCCGAGGCACTTTCTGAAAAAGCAAAAAGACGCCTGGAAAAAATGGGCGTTAAGGTTATGTTAAAAACAGCGGTTGGTTGCATTGGAGCAGACTTCATTGGTCTCAAACAAAATGAACAACATGTTGAATTACCCACAAACACGGTTGTCTGGGCGGCTGGCATCGAGAGTTCAGATATTGCCAACCAGGCAGTTCAACTTACTCAAGTTGGCCGAGGCCGAATTAAGACCGATGAATTTCTCAGAGCTGAAGGAAAAGATGATGTTTTTATCGCCGGAGATAATATGTTCTATATTCCAGAGGGCGAATCAACACCGGTGCCTCAGATGGTTGAAAACTGCGAACAATCTGCAGCTACTGTCGCCCATAATCTAACCAGCGCTATTACTGGAACCGGTAAAATGGAAAGATATGCTCCCCAGTTCCATGGGGTAATGGTTAGTATCGGCGGGCGTTATGGGATTTCTTATGTCGGAACCAACAAAAAGAAATTTGCCTTACCATCGTTCCTTTCTCAATTTGTGAAACATTTTATTAATATTATTTACTTCATCCAGATTTTGGGATGGAACAAGGTCTTTAGTTACATCCGGCATGAGTTCTTTACTATCCGAAATTGTCGGAGTTTTGTTGGTGGCCATTTTTCAAATCGGACCCCCAGTTTTTTATTGGTACCCCTGCGGGTTTTCTTAGGTGCATTCTGGGTTTATGAGGGTATCAAGAAAGTCAATGAAGGTTGGCTTCAAAAGCCGATGTTGACACCGTTTTTTAAAGGAGCAAATGACTTGTTCAATTCGATTCTCCAGGGTGGTACTGGTGGCGGCGATGCGGTATCAAGCGCCACTGCGGCAAGTCAGGGTGCTGAAGTGGCCGGAAATCTACTCATCAATTGGAATATTTTAGGGCTCTTTAAAATTATTGTGATTCAGACAGCCGATATTGCCATTAAGTTGCAAATGGGTCTTATGGATTGGTTTACCAACACCGTGATTTTAAGTAGTGGGAGCTCAGAAGTGTTTTTTCAGTCCGTGATCGTCTATTCTGAAATACTTGTCGGAATCTTGCTGATTTTAGGTTTATTTACCACCGTTTCTGCCCTATATTCAATCGTTCTCCAGGGGATGTTTGTGTCAACTACAGGGCTATACCTGAGCACATGGTGGATGATCTTTGCGGCGGTAGCTGTTATCTTTGGCGGAGGGAGTGTATTCGGACTTGATTATTATGCAATGCCCTGGTTAAAAGAGCACTATAAAAATATCAAAATTGTCCGAAAACTATATATTTATCATGATTAAGAGTGAAGTGTCACCAAGTTTAGACTACCAATCTGCTCTTGAAGCAGTTAGACTATTGATCAACGAGACCTTATTGGATACTGATGAATTAATCCAGGCGATGATGCAACACCTGACATTGGGAACTGGAAAAAATCTAAGAGCGATGTTATTACTGGGGTCGGCAATGGATGAAGAGGGCTTTGTCCCAAAGGATGCTGTTATTGCCGGAGCAGCAGTGGAAATTCTTCACCTTGCCACCCTGGTTCACGATGACATCATCGATGAGGCCGAAATCAGACGGGGACAACCCAGTCTGCAAAAAAAGTTTGGCAAAAAAGAGGCGGTAATCTGTGGAGATTACCTCTTTTGCATTGCGATTGCCATGGTGGCTGAGATTTCCAACCATTATCCAGAAAAACTGAAAGAATTTACCCAGGCCATGACAAAAATATGTTTAGGCGAACTGCGTCAATTTAAGCATAATTCAGATACTGATCTCAGTGTTTTGAATTACCTGAAAATAATTGCCGGTAAAACTTCGGCACTTTTCTCACTGGCGATGTATTCCGGGGCCATCATTAACGGAAGCAGTGATAAAAAGGCCCGTTTTATGGGTCGGATTGGTCACAATATGGGACTTGCTTTTCAGATTTTGGATGATTGTGCGGATTATGAATCCGATGTTGTGGTAACTAAAAAAACGGTTAAGCATGATCTGGCCGAAGAAGTTATCACCTTGCCGTTAATTTTTGCTTTTCTAAAAAAACCAGAACTCAAGCAGCGGATCCGGCAACAACAATTGTCGGTGGTCGAAATTAACGAAATTATTGCTGAGGTGGTCAATGTCGGAGGGGTATCAATGGCCCATGATGTGGCCCAAAAATATTATCGCAAGACAAAAAAAATGATCGATACCCTGCCGAACAAGCATCAGCGGTTATTAATGGGTGAGATCCTGGGGAGAATCTGGAAAGTTGAGAATTAGCGGATGATTCAGCGATTTTTAAATTATGTCGAGATTCGGACAAAAATTGCCAGCCTGCTGCCCTTTTTACTGGGATTGACTTATGTTCTATATGTCTATCAACAAATAAATATTTTAAATACACTACTATTTTTCACATCAATGCTGAGCTTTGATATGGCAACAACAGCCTTAAACAATTACATTGATGTGAAAACAAATGGTAAGATACTGGAATTTTCTCAAAAAACCGCGAAGCAGATTTTGTATTTCCTTTTATTTCTGGCCACATTGTTGGGTCTGGCCCTGGTATTCTATACTGGGGTAATTGTTTTGGCTTTGGGCGCCCTCTGCTTTGGCGTAGGAATTTTCTATACCTTTGGTCCAGTACCGATTTCCCGAATGCCGCTGGGCGAAATTTTCTCAGGGTTATTTATGGGCTTATTTATTCCCTTCTTAGTGGTTTTTATTAATGCTCCTGAGGATAGTCTTATTTATTTTACTTTCACAAACTGGATTCTGCAAGTGTCATTTAACACCATGGACCTGCTGAAATTGGGAGTTGTTACAATCCCGGCGATAACAGGAATTGCCAATATTATGCTGGCGAATAATATCTGTGATCTTGACGAAGATGTTAAAGTAAACCGCTTTACCCTGCCTTATTATGCTGGTCTAAAAAATGCCCTGAATATTTTTGCAGCCCTTTATTATCTGGGTTTTGCCGCCATTATTATAATGGTACTGTTTGGAATGCTACCAATGTATGGATTAATCGTGATCGTCGGTTTAATCCCAATTCATAAAAATATTTCAAAATTCAGAAAACAGCAGTCCAAGACCAGAACATTTCCCCTGAGCGTGCAAAACCTGGTGATTTTATTAGTTCCGGTAATCATTATTTTGACAATCGGAGCGATCCTCAATTAAATTAATTTGGCAATAAATTAACAGACTCTTAATATAATCTTTCCAAGCCGTTAACATATGACATTGCCGAGCATGTTAGACTTTTAACAGCGATGAAGAAAACAGGGAAACCTGTCATCTTTATTGCTGTTCTTTAGTTTTTCAAGGCTTCAATGGTATAAATCAGCAGCAGATGGGGAGAAAATGAAATGAAATGGTTTTTTAATTTAAAAATAGGCCAAAAAGTAATTCTGGGATATCTAGTCATTGCCGTCATGGCCGGCGGCATTGGGGCCATGGGACTATGGGGAATTCACAAAATTAGTGAACAGGATGTTTATTTATATGAGAAAATGGCCAAACCGCTGGGCGAACTGGTTTATATTGTCGATTCATTTCAAGGTATCCTGGGAAATGTTGACGATTTGATTCAGGCAACCAGTACGGAAGAAATTGATGCCATTGAAAGCGAAATACTCAAGAATAATTCAAAATTTGATGCCAATCTAAAAACCTTTCAAACGTCCTTAATGTCGCCGGAAGCGATTCAGATTGCCGATGAAACCTATTTGCTTAAAGATAAATTTGATGCGATGGTCACCGATATGATCAATCTGGCCCGAGCGGGGAAACCGGCTGAAGTGGCAGCTCTGGAAAAAAACAGCGATTTTGAAGCGGTTCACAGTCAGATAGAAGCCAATTACCGGGATATGATGGAACTGAAACTGGAAATTGTCAAGGATACCGCCAAAAGCAATGTCGCAATTGCGGAATCATCAACTATGTTGACAATAATACTTTTGATAGCGGGAGTCGTGCTTTCGCTATTGCTGGGTTTATTGATTGCCTCCAGCATTACTAAACCGATATCTAAGATCAAGTATATGATCAAAGAAATGAGCATGGGTCATTTGGGCATGCGCCTGAAGATGAATTATCAGGATGAGGTCGGAGAAATGGCGGCAGCGATGGATCATTTTGCTGATGACCTGCAGCATGTGGTTATTGAAACCATGAATCAGATTTCCGCCGGAGATGTGTCTGCAGACATTAAACCCAAGGATGATCAGGACGAAATAACCCCAGCGCTGAAGCAGACCATTGAAACGATTCGGGGGTTGATTGCCGAGTCGGTTATGATGTCCCAGGCAGCCGTAGAAGGCAGGCTGGAGATTCGCGGCAATGCCGATGATTTTGCAGGTGGATTTAGAGAAATCCTGGTTGGCTTTAATCACACCCTGGATGCTCTGGTTGTTCCCATGAATGTGGCGGCTGAGTGCGTTAGTCAGATCGGCTGCGGGATCATCCCGGAAAAAATCGAGGATACCTATTATGGTGATTTTGAAACTTTTAAGAACAGCATTAATGCCTGTATTGATGGTTTGGCTGCGCTAAAAGAAGGAAACCATGTATTGGGGCTGATGAATCAGAATGATTTTAGCCAGTCGATCCAGGGATGCTATCTGGGCATTTATGCGGAAATTGCCGAATCCATTAATGGTATTCGCAGATTGTTCCTGACGATTACAAAGATTGCCGGAAATATCAGCCAGGGCAATCTCAGTGATTTGCCGCTGCTGCAACAGGAGGGGAAACGCAGTGAAAATGATCGTCTGATGCCAACCCTAGTGGCGATGATGGAGAATATCAATCTGTTGGTGGCAGAAACCGAAACCATGGCTCAGATAGCGGTGGAAGGGGATTTAAGTCATCGTGGGGACAGTAGCAAATTTAGCGGCGAATATGCCACGGTCGTTGATGGCTTTAATCAAACCCTGGATGCCGTCATTGAACCAATCAGGGAAGCTTCCGATGTACTTCAGGACTTAGCCCAGGGCAATCTGCATACCAAGGTCATGGGAGAATACAAAGGTGATCACGCTAAAATCAAAGAGGACCTAAATCAGACCATTGCTTCTTTGGAAGCCTATGTGGGTGAAATTACTGGTACCCTTGAAGAAATGGGACGAGGGAATCTCAATCAGGAAATTACTTCAGAATTCAGAGGCGATTTCGCAGCCATTAAAAATTCATTAAATGACATCAACATGCAGCTTAGTACAACCCTTTCAGATATCGATGGAGTTTCTGCTCAGGTGGAATCGGGGGCCATCCAAATTTCTGACAGCGGCCAGGCCCTTGCTCAGGGAACTACCGAACAAGCCAGCTCGATCCAGGAACTAACGGCATCCATTGAAGAAGTGGCAGATGAAACCAAATCCAATGCTGTCCGGGCAAACGAAGCCAATGATCGGGCCATGGCCGTGCGTGAGAATGCGGCAATTGGTAACCATCAAATGGGAAAAATGGTTGCTGCCATGGCAGAAATCAACGAATCCTCCCAAAATATTTCTCAAATCATCAAGGTGATTGACGATATCGCTTTCCAAACTAATATTTTAGCGCTCAATGCTGCAGTGGAAGCGGCGAGAGCAGGACAGCACGGCAAAGGATTTGCAGTGGTCGCCCAGGAAGTGAGAAATTTGGCGGTTCGCAGCAGCGAGGCCGCCAACAAAACCACCAGTCTCATTGAGGGATCCATTAAAAAGGTGGAAATTGGCACCCGGATCGCTGATGAAACGGCGGTCAGCCTCAAAGAAATATTAAGCGAGATACAAAAAGTTACTGATTTGGTCAGAAACATCGCCCAGGCATCAGGTGACCAGGCCCGCGAAATTCAACAGATTAATCAGGGCATTGATCAGGTATCAATGGTGGTTCAAACTAATTCAGCCACAGCTGAACAAAGCGCGGCCGCCAGTGAAGAACTTTCTGGACAGGCTCAACTACTCAAGCAAATGGTAAGTACCTTCGAGATTAAAATGGTGTAAATGCAAAATAGTTTAGAAAGTAGGTAGTGTAATGACAAACGGAACCCCTTTAGGGTTCTTTTTTTATTATTTAATTAATAACGCTTGACAATTAAATCAAATAGTATTATTGTATTAATCAAGTAATACAATAATACAAAGGAGGACAGCGATGAAATGGTACATCGATTCCGATCGCCCCATCTATAAACAGTTGGTGGAACAGATAGAGCTCAGAATCATCTCCGGTGTTTATACGCCGGGAGATAAACTTGAATCAGTGAGAGAGATGGCAATGGATGCCGGAGTGAACCCCAATACCATGCAGAAAGCATTGGCAGAACTGGAAAGAATGGAACTCGTTTTTGCACAAAGAACTAGCGGTAGATTTATTACGGAGGATTTAAAAGTGATAGAAGAAGCGAAAAAAAACTTGGCCGTCCAGGAAATTGGAGCATTTCTAGAAAAAATGAAAAAGTTAGGCATGGGCCGAAATGAAATATTGGCATTAATGGAAAAGATTGAGGAAGGGGAAAAAGAAGATGACCATATTAAGCACTAAAAATCTGACTAAAACTTATGGTAAAAAAACAGCTTTATCCCAAATCAATATAGAAATACCCCGAGGACGGATCATTGGGCTACTGGGGCCCAATGGCAGCGGCAAAAGTACCTTTATCAAGCTGGCAGCCGGTTTGCTGGTGCCAACAGACGGCGAAATTATCATCGCTGGTGAGGCCCCGGGAGTTGATACTAAAGCAAAGGTTTCTTATTTGTCCGAGCGCACCTATCTCAATGACTGGATGCGGGTTAGTGAGATCATTGCTTTCTTTGAAGATTTCTACGAGGATTTTAATCGCATTAAAGCTGAGAATATGCTGAAGGACCTGAATATCAATCCTGATGATCGTCTTAAAACCATGTCCAAAGGCACTAAAGAAAAGGTGCAGCTGATTCTGGTAATGAGCCGGCAAGCCCAGTTGTACCTTCTTGATGAACCCATCGGCGGGGTGGATCCAGCCGCCCGTGACTATATCTTAAATACAATCATCACCAATTATAAAGAAGATGCAGCGGTGATTATTTCCACCCATCTGATTGCGGACATTGAACAGATCCTCGACGATATTATTTTTATTAATCAGGGCGAACTGGTAATGAGCTCCAGCGTGGATGAAATACGGGAAGCTCATAACAAATCGGTCGATGGATTATTCAGGGAGGTTTTTAAATGTTAGGAAAACTAATTAAACACGAAACCAGAGCCACTAGTCGGATTTTTCTGCCTCTGTACGGCGCCCTTCTGATTTTAACAATTTTCACAAAATTGGCATTAGCTTTGGGCGCACCCGATTTTTTCTCGGATAATGTGGCAACTAACCCCGTCATTGAAGTTGTTCTGGGAATCAGCTTCACGCTTTATTTTATTGCAGTAGTTGCTTTGTCAGTGATGACGCTGGTTATGATTATCCAGCGCTTTTATAAAAATTTGTTCACCGATGAAGGCTATCTGATGTTCAGCTTACCGGTTAAAACCTGGGAACTGGTTTTATCGAAACTACTTGTCGGGTTGATCTGGTCGGCAGTCTGCACCCTGATGATTGTGATATCATTTTTTATTCTCTCATTGGGCTCATTCACAATGATGGATCTGACTCAGGGGATCAGCATGGCCTACACTGAATTTTATAGCACCTTCGGGACAAGTCTTAACGTTCTCATTTTTGAAATAATGATGCTTATTGTCGTCAGTACGATTTCCTCAATTCTGATGATTTATGTTTCCATTGCCATTGGACAACTGTTTAATCAACACCGGATTGTCGCATCCTTCGGAGCCTATATTGTCATTACCATTGCGCTTCAGATCATCGGTTCAATCCTGATGGCCATTTTTGCCCTCGGAAATCTGGATGCTGTTATTTCCCAAGGCCAAGACGGCGAGGCCATGCAGATGATCCATTTACTGATCAACGGTTCGACCTTGTGCAATGTGATTTTATGCGTTGGTTTCTATTTTGCCACCCAATATATTATGAAAAATCGCTTAAATCTGGAATAATTGGTGTTGATTTGTGTTATAATTATCAGCAATTGATTGGTTGAAACCAGAGAACAAAGAGAAAGAGGGTCGATCTAAATTTTTATTCAAGTCAGAGATTTGCACAAAGATTTCAAGTTGGGGAAAGAAGACATCAACATCCTCAAGGGAATCAATCTGGATATTGAACAAGGGGAAATGGTGGCCCTGCTTGGTCCTTCGGGATCGGGCAAATCCACCTTTTTGAACGTGTTGGGGGGATTAGTTCCGCCCACCTCCGGGGAGATTATGATTCGGGATTATCGGATCAGTGAAATGTCGGAAAATGAGCTGTGTCTGTTCAGACGGGAACATCTCGGTTTTATTTTTCAGTCCTATAATCTGATATCAACCATGACGGCCATGGAAAACGTAGCTCTGGCCCTGACTTTTGCCGGTGTCAAGAAAGAAATCCGGAAAGAACGGGCTCGGGAAGCGCTGGAAGTGGTGGGGTTGGTGGACCGGATGGGGCATAAGCCCAGCGAGCTTTCAGGCGGACAGCAGCAGCGGGTGAGTATTGCCAGAGCGCTGGTGAACCACCCGGAGATTATTCTGGCCGATGAGCCCACCGGAAATCTGGATTCAAAAACCAGTGCCGATATTATGGAAATGATTTATCGCCTCAATCGGGAAGAGAATCAGACCTTTGTCATTGTCACCCATGATCCGGATACGACTAAATATTGTACCAAGGTTATCCATATGCGGGATGGCCTGATTGAATCTGAAGTCAATCAATAAGCTTCGATCAGAAGCTTTGACGAGGATCGAAACTCAATGAAATGGAGAAATTATGAAAGAGAGAACAAAAATCGCAATCAAGACAAAATCCGCATTTTCAGCTCTGTTGGTGGCAATATTGCTATCATTATGTCTTACCCCAACAGCCCTGGCGGCACCGGAACAACCCTTGCTTCAGATCAGTTCAGTCACCTTTAATCCGGCGACTGTGTCACCTGGTAAGGAATTCAAGTTGATCGTTACACTGACCAATCACGGCGATTACGATGCCCATAATGTGACCTTGGATGTATTATCCCAGTCTGGTGCCACCGATCTGGGGGTATTTTCCATGGTCGGCAGCGGCAGCCATTTTTATCGGGAAGAGATTCTTTCAGCGGAAAGTACCACCATTGAAATTCCCATGGTTACTTCTCCCAATGCGGAAGCTAAAAACTATAACTTGAACCTGCAGCTTAATTGTGAAAGCAGTGGCGGAAGCGTCTACAATTTTACTGAAACCGTGGGTATCGTGATTAATGAAAGCGAGTCGTTGTCGATTATTGCGCCGGATCGTTTTGTTTTAACCGAAAATGACAAGGGCGTCACACCGATTGAGTTTGAAATTGCCAATTTTGGTTCCAATCCGGTTCGTGGGGTGCAGGTTAGTGTATCCGCTAATGGGGTGGAATTTACCAAAGACTATCAGTATTATGGCACCTTTGAAAAGGATGATAATGACAATTTTTCAGCTGATGTCACCACCGCTGAAACGGGTGAATTTCCGGGAAAAATAACCGTGAAATACATGGACAGTTTCAATAACGAACGGGCGATTGAAAAAGCCATTACCATTGTTTCTGAGGAAGCTACCACCCAGACGGCCGAATCCGGAGAAGAGAATTTTTTTCAGAAATTTCTCAGAGTAGTCTTTGGCATTGGCGCTTAGAGGGGTGAGGGTGTGAATAAGCAAGAACTCCTGCGATTATCCTGGGAGAATCTCTGGCGCATGAAATTCAGAACCATTCTCACCATTATCGGCGTAGTCATTGGAACTTCGTCCATCATCGTGATGGTTTCGATTGGAAATGGAGCTCAGAAAAGCATAACCGATGAGCTTTCCGGGATCGGCTCAGTGACCACCCTGCAAGTTTATCAGGATCTCTCCTCGATGGGGATGACCGCTATGGGTGGCGGAAAAACGGATGATAAACCGATCCTTAATGATGATGCCATCAAAGATCTGAAGAAAATCGATGGGGTTGTGGCTGTCACCCCCGTGGTCAATCTCAGTGGTGGCGAAATTGAGGTTGATCGCGAGCAGTATGGGGTTTCCCTGATGGGGGTAGACTATGCTGTTTTGGAAGATATGCGTTATGTAACGACCAGTGGTAAAAAACCCGGGGCTAATGATGAAAACAGTGTCATCCTCGGTAAGGATGTTTTAACCAGCATTACTTATACCGGCGCTTCGACCCAGCTTACCGAAAGTGAAGTTAAACCGGAAGATCTCATCGGCCAGAACATTACCATGACCATCAAACGGACCAATGCCAATGGCGAAGAAGAGTTAAAAACTCAGAAGCTGAAGGTGACCGGGGTGCTGGAAGCTACCGGCGGCAATGAGGACTACTCGATCATCGCCGATTATAATCTGGTGACAGAGCTCAACGAATGGCAGACCGGCAAGAAAGCCAATGTCAAGAAGCAGGGCTATACCCAGGCATTGGTGACCGTCGAGGATTCCTCAGTGGTTAATGCCGTTACCTCTGAAGTTGAAACGATGCAGTTTACGGTCTTTTCGATGCAGCAGATTCTGGATTCCATGGGCTCAGTGTTCCAGATGCTGCAGATTCTGCTGGGTGGTATCGGTGGGGTAGCCCTGCTGGTTGCCTGTATCGGCATTGTCAATACGATGACCATGTCTATTTATGAGCGCACCAAAGAAATCGGGATCATGAAGGTCATCGGCGCGTCGATTTCGGATATCCGTAATATGTTTATTGCCGAATCCACGATGATTGGACTGATCGGCGGTCTGGTAGGGATTGTTATCAGCCTGGTGCTTTCGGTACTGATCAATTTGATTGCCGGTTTTTTTATCGGCGGGGAAGGCGGCGTGACGATTTCCTTTATTACACCGGGACTGGTGATTTTTGCCCTGGTTTTTTCAGCCCTGGTGGGGCTTTTGTCCGGGGTTCGTCCGGCCATTAAAGCCGCCAATCTCAGCTCATTGGATGCGATCCGCAGCGAATAAAGAAGCGGAGCGACAAAAGCAGAAAAAAATAGATTGATTAACATAAAATTTAGGATAAGAATAACTGTGGAGGCAATTTTAATGTGTGAACGATCAGTTGCTGATATAGTACATAAAACTGAAAACGAGAAGGAGTAAGGATGAACTATTTATACTTATTAATTAATCCTGTTAAATTCTTTAAACAGGTTGCAGAAAAAGAAAAACTGTCGTTGCTAATCCCGATTTTGATTATTGCCATTATTGGCTGTTTAACCGGTGTCATCGCCGGAAATGTGGTGGGCAGCATGGATCTTCCCGCTGACCAGATGGGCATGGTTAAAACCATCAGTATCGTCACTGGGATTATCTCCGGAATCGTCAGTGTAGCTGTTGGCATGGTTGTGAAGGCCGCCATCTTTAACCTGGTGTTAAAAAAAATGGGCGGAGAGGGTTCATTCAAAACCGCCGTTTACGTGGTGGGGCTTAGCTATTTCCCCAAGATCTTCCAAAACATTCTCAACATTTTTTTTCAAAAACCGATCGATATGACCAAGGTTTATGAAATGGATTGGATAGCCTTTCTGGGCGGGATCTTCAGTATCTTCAACATCTGGCAGATTGTATTGACCATCATTGGCCTGGCCATTGTCTATGGTGTGAGCTACAAAAAAACCGCTATTCCGGTGATCGGACTAGAAGTAGTTGCGGCTGGGATCGGGTTAGGGGTATCATTAATCAGCCTTAACTCCATGGCTGGTTTATCGACTACAGCGATCAGCTAGAAAATAGGAGGACAAGGATGGGAATCGGCATCGATATAGGTGGTACCGCCATTAAAGGCGGGATCGTTGATCATCTGGGAGTCATACAGGAAGAACGGATGGTAAAAACTCAAAGTCAATTGGGTTATGACCAGGTGCTAAACGATCTGGTTTTGTTAATTAAAGAACTGCAGCAACTTTCGCCAAAAGAAACCGCAGTGGGAATCGGTATTCCTGGAATCCTGTCTGCGGACGGTGCAACCGTTGTTTCCTGTCCCAACCTCAATTGGAAAAACAGAGCAGTAAAGCAAGATCTCGAAAGAGAACTGTCGCTGAAAGTGCTACTGGTTAATGATGCTACTGCTGCCTGTATTGCCGAAGCGGCTTTCGGAAGCACCCGGGGTCGGAGCAGCTCGGTGATGCTGACCCTGGGCACCGGTGTGGGCGGTGGTGTGATCATTAATGATCGGGTTATTTCTGGTGCTCATGGGGTGGCATCAGAAGTTGGTCACATGATCATGGCAGAAAATTTTTATGACTGCAACTGCGGAAAAAACGGTTGTCTTGAGACCTTTGCTTCGGCAACGGCACTAATCCGTTACTGTCAAAAACAGATTGCTGACGGCGTCGAGACAGCTTTAAAAGCAAATGAAAATTTTGATGCCCGGCGTATTTTCGAGGTGGCCAAAGCTGGGGATTCACTGGCTTTAGCAGCAGTTAATCGGCTGGCACGATATTTGGGTTGGGCCATTGCCAATATCAGTGATCTCATTGACCCCGAAATTTTCAGCATTGGTGGAGGTTTGTCCGAAGCCGGAGATTTCTTACTGGAGCGGATCAAAGCTGAGACAAAAAGCCGTTTAACCTATCCCCAATTTGCCATGCCCGAAATTGTCCTGGCCACTTTTCGAAATGAGGCGGGCATGATTGGTGCCGCTAATCTTGGTCGCTTTATTTAATGTGATACGTGTTTCTATGGATAAAAAGTAAGAAATGATTGAAAAAACAAAAAAAAGCATTGAAATA